>Ga0247727_10005743_pt1 | contig 24870 bp, 18 predicted proteins | sample WisWelCaveWW1625_FD_202498 | JGI IMG/M metagenome (GOLD analysis project Ga0247727, IMG submission 202498) | Biofilm microbial communities from Wishing Well Cave, Virginia, United States - WW16-25 | ecosystem: Environmental > Aquatic > Deep subsurface > Groundwater > Cave microbial mat | place...
CCGCGGCGGCCGCGGTCGGCGCCGGAGGGTTGGCCAGAATGCGCAGGAGCCGCAGCGGCAGCCCGAGCAGCCTGGCGGGCGAGGAGAGCGCCGCGCGGCAAGCCAGCATCAGTTGCCAGGTGCGCGAGTAGCGCATCTCCTCCAGTTGCCGCTCCAGATCCAGCGCATAGGCCCGCATATCCTCCAGCCCCCGGTCGCGGGCCAGGATCTCGCGGCGCTGGCGCTCGATCCGGGACTCGGCGTCGCCCAGCGCGGACTCGAGATGCGGCACGCGCTCGCGAATGTACTGCACGCCGGAGTAGATTTCGCGCAGCCAGTCCGAGAGATTGCGGGTGATCACGGCGGTGGGAACCGCCGCTTCCGGAACCCGGCCGCACAGCAGCAGGAACACGTCGCTGTCTTCGACCGGACGCGCGAGGTCCAGGTAGGTTTCGATCTGCTGGCGGCTGAGGTCGTCGGCGCCGGCGGCGGCGGCATCCATCGGCAGAACCAGCGAGGCGACGGCGTGAATCTGCGACACGGGGACCGGATCGGGAAAGCAGCGCGCCACCAGGTCGCGGAACTCGCGGTAGGTGTAGTGACGCAGGTGAAAGGGGCTCACCCAGGGACTCCGGGCGTCGTGAGGGCAGGAGACGATGAACAGTCCGTCCGGGGCCAGGCGCCGCCGGATGGCCGCCAGCAGCTCCTCGGGGCGCTCGACGTGCTCGATGGTCTCGAACGACACGACGACGTCGAAGGGAGGGCCGTCCAGGCCGAGGGCCTCGGCCTCCCCGCGGCGGAACTCGATCCCCGGGCCGGCGTAGGCGCGGCCGGCGAGCTCGATGGCCGCCTGGTCCCGGTCGAGCCCGACCACCTCCCGGGCCCCCAGCAGGCTCAGGAGGTAGGAGCCGTAGCCGACCCCACAGGCCACGTCGAGAACCCGCTTGCCGGCACAGAAGCCCGCCGCAAACAAATAACGAGCAAAATGTTCGCTCGAGGTCAGCCCGCGGGCGGCACGCAACGGGAAGAACCGCTCCTCGGTTTGCGCTTCCCGCGCGCTCTCCGCCTGAGCAGGATCGAGGAAGATCCTGCGCCAGCGCTCCCCGGCGACCCCTTCCCCGGTTCCTTTGTTATGATAGGCCAGACAGGTCATTCTATCGAACTCTGCCGCCGATGCCCACCTCTGCCGGCGCGCTCCGCCAGACGAGGCCCGTTTACCGGGACCTGACCGGGTATTACGACGCCCTGGCCGGCGACTGGCCCGCCCGGCGAAACAAGTGCTGCGTCCGCCACGGCTGGCTGCTGCTGCGCGCGACCCTGTTCGCCGCCCGGGAGCTCAAGTTCTTCCGATGAGAACCGAGTGGTCGCGCCTGCTGGTCCTGATGGCCGGAGCGGTGGCCCTGATCCTGGTGTGGGGAGCGGCGGAAAAGGGACCCACCCGCTGGGACGATAGCTGGTATCTGGCCGCTGCCGTGCGCCTCTACGACCGCTTCGCCGAGGAGGGCCTGCCCGGCTACTGGCGCGGCTTCGAGCACGCGCTGGGGGACAAGGCGCCGCTGATTACCCTGCTGCCCTTTCCGTTTTTCCTGCTGATCGGACGCTCGGTGTTCGTCATCTACTTGGTCAACAGCGTGGTTTGCGCAGTCCTGGCCGTTGCGCTGTATTGGTTTTGCCGCCATTTCTTCGGGCCGCGCGCCTCGTTTCTGGCGGCCTTCTTCGCCCTGAGCTCGCCGCTGCTGGGCGGACTCTCGCGTCTGTTCCTGCCCGAATACTCGCTGACCGCCCTGGTGGTCGCCTCCTGCTGGTCGCTGGCGCGGTGGGCAGAGAGCGGGCGGAGCCGCTGGCTGCTGGTGACCGGCGTCCTCTGGGGGCTCGGCTTGCTGATGAAGATCACCTTCCCTCTGTTCGCCGGACCGGTGGCGGCGGCGGTGCTGCTCCGCGCGCGGGGCCGGCGGATCGGACGGCTGCTGCTCGACGCGGCCTGGATCGCGTTGCCGGCGCTCCTGCTGGCCGGGAGCTGGTATTCGCACAACTGGGAGTCAGTCACCCGGCGGTCGTTTCAGGAAAGCTACTTCGCTCCGGTGCACCCGACGGATCGTCCCTCGCCGGCGCGCATGGGGGCTGAGTACCTGTTGCTGCTGCTGAACCATGGCGTGTCGAGCATACAGGTTCTGGCGGCGGTTGCCGGACTGGCAGCCTGGGCGGCGACTCGCCGCGGCAACTTCCTGGGAGGGGCCTGGATCTACGTGGCGCCCTGGGCGGCGTCGCTTCCCGTCTTCGCGCTTTCGGAGAATCGCGATCTGCGCCTCATCGCCCCCGTGCTTCCGGCCCTGGCCGTTGCCGCGGCGGCCCTGTTTGAGCGCGTCCTGGCGCTGCGGCCGGGCGCGAGCCGGATCCTGGTTGGGACGGTGGTGGGGGCCGGGACGCTGCTCCTGGCGGGCAGCTCCTTCCCGCGCTCCGCCGCGGCCACTGTTCGGCTGGGGCCTTGGCAGCTTGTCCCTACCACTACAGAGTATTCTTTCCCCCCCAACCCGCAGCGCTGGCCCCTGACGGAAGTGTTGGAGCGGCTCGCGCGCCGGGAGCGGCTGGGACCCGGCTCCCAGCTCATCGTCGGCCTGGGCGCCGACGCCTGGAGCTTCAACAGCAACAACCTGGACCTGCGTGCCGCGCTGCTGAAGTATCCGTTCGAGTTTCACACCACCGCCTACACCGCTTCCACCGATGAGATTCGCCGCATCATGAGCCGGACCCAATATTTCCTGCTCAAGGACGGCGGCACGCAACAGCCCCCGGACCGCTTTCGCAGCGGCGCCCGGGCCACCGAGTTTCTCCTCCGCGGCCCTCTGTTTCGGGAAGTCCCGCCGCCGATCGCGGCTCCGGACGGCGGACAGATCCGGATTTTTGAGAACACCGCTTTGGCAGGCGCGGACGTTTTTTCCCCAGCACCCCAGTCCCCGGGGCTGCCAGCCCTGGACCCGGTCGATCTGAATTTCGGCAACTACCTGGCCGTCACTGGTCTGCGCTTGACCGAGCAGGAGGGGCTGTTTACGCTGGCCATCCGGTGGCGATGCCTGAATCCGCCGCCCCGTTCTTACCGCGCCTTCGCCCACCTGGTGGACTCGCGCGGCAAACTGCTGGGCTCGATGGATCACGAGATCCTGCACGGCAGCCCGCCGGTCACCACCTGGCTGCCGGACGAGGAGGGCTACGAGGCGCGGCACCTGGCCCTGCCGGCTGCGCAGACGCGCGACGTCGAATTGCGCCTGGGCCTGTTCGATCCCGACACCGGGCTGCGCCTTCCGTTGTGGGCCTCCACGCTGCCGCTGCGGGATGACTATACGGCTGCCGTGGTTAAGCCGAACCAGACGCCCGCGGCCGAGCACCTGTTGCAGATGCGCCCGGCCGCGCTGCTGGAGTGCCGGGTTGAGTTCGAGGGCGGCTATCAGCTTACCGGCTACTCGTTGCAGCGCGCTTCCGGTGTCGCCTGGCTGCGCCTGCGGTGGAGGGTCCCTTGGGGAGCGCGCCGGCGAATCTTTTTTTTCGGCCACGCCGTTGCCGACCAATCGCCCGACACCCGGATCCTGCTGTCCTTCGATCAGGACCTGGGGGTGGAACGGCTGTCGCGGCGCCGGTGGTTCGAGACCGAGCAAATCGAGCTGATTCAAGACGTCGTGCGGGACGTCTCCCGGTTGGGCCCGGAGGCGCAGTTCCTGCGGGTCGGATTATTCGACATGGACCGGCCGAACGACCGGCTGGCCATTGAGAGCAGCAGCCTTCCCAGCAACCCAACGCAGAAGGCCGTCTTCTTACGCTACCCATGACCGAGGTCGAGGCCCAACTCCCCGAGCAGCCAGAGGCGCCGCTGGTGTCGGTGGTGATCCCCTGCTACAACCCGACCGAGATGCTGCGCGAGGCGCTGGCCAGCGTGTGGGAGCAAACCTATCGTCCCCTGGAAGTGATTCTGGTCAACGACGGCGCCGACTCGGTCGAGGGACGCCGGCTGCTGAGGTCTTTGGCCGGCCAGGTGACGCGCTACATCGAGCAGCCCAACCAGGGCCTGTCGGCCGCGCGAAACACGGGTTTCCGCACAGCCGAGGGCCCTCATGTGCTCCCGCTAGACGCCGATGACCGGCTGAAACCGACCGCCATCGCCGCCTGCGTGCAAGCTCTGGAGGCGCATCCGGAAGCCGCCTTCGTCTACCCGGACTACGAGGTCTTCGGCGACACGCGCTATGTCGAGCGCCTGCCGGAATACAATCTGTTCCGGCTGCTTGACGAGAACATCCTGATCTACGCCAGTCTGATCCGGCGGGCGGACTGGGAAGAGGCGGGCGGCTACGACGAGTCGATGCGGCTGGGCTACGAGGACTGGGACTTCTGGCTACGGCTGGCCGAGCGCGAGCGCTTTGGGCATCACCTGGGGCAAGTCCTGTTCGAGTACCGCAAGCATGGCCGCACGATGTTGACCGAGGCCCGGGAGCACCACCAGGAGCTGGTGGCGCGGATTCGGCAGAACCACCCGGGCCTCTACGGCTGGCCGGCCCGCGCGCGAATCAAGGCCCGCTGGGCGCCGTCGGTCTGCGTGCTGGGGGCGGAACTGGACGCCGAGCAGACCATCGAGGATTGGGAACGACTGCCTACCACGGATGTCCATCAGGCGCTCGAGCAGTCCCGGGCGGAGGCGTTTCTGCTTCCCGGTCCGGCGCCGGCCGATCCGCACAGCGTCGAATGGTGCGCTCTGGCGGTGTGGGGCGGCCGCTCGAATCTGCATCTGCCTGACGGAAGCACAGCCGTGGCGCGGGGCGAGCTGGGAAAGGCCGAGCGCCGGCCGGCGGCGCCTCCGCCTTCCGCGCAAGCCCGGCCACTCCCGCTGGCGATGGAGCGCCTTCACCGCCATCTCGTGAATGCCGAGCTGAATTCTCTGGACGCTTGGCTCCGCCACCCGGGGCGCTCGCTGGTGCGGCTGATCCCACTGCGGCTGAAGGAGCGGATCAACCGCGCCGCCGGACGGCCCGTCTTCGACCTCAGCTTCTATCTGCGCTTCCAGCCTCGCTCCCTGCTGGCGGCGGACTCGGTAACTGAGGCCTTGCAATATCTACCGCGGCCGGCCAGCCGCCCGCGCCTGGCGCTGGTAACGCCGCAGCTTGGGCCGGGCGGGGCCGAAAGCGTGCTGCTCGAGCTGGCGCGGGCCGTCGATCGCAGCCAGTACGAGCTTTTTGTGATCGCCACCCAGTCGCAGGAGGCGGGCTGGCGAACCCGCTGGGAGAAGGCGGCCGACCACGTTTACGATCTGGCGGCGCTGGTTGAGCCGCAGCGGCTCGTCGCGGCGCTCTATTCGCTGGCGTTCAACTGGGAATTCCGGGCCCTGATCTTGCAGAACTCCCTCTACGGCTACAGCGCGCTGGCGCCGATTCGCCGCGCGCTGCCCGAGATCCGCATTGCCGATCTGGTGCACGCCGTCGGCCAGGGCTGGGACTTTGTGTCCGCGACGGCGGAGGCGGCCGGGGCCATCGACCTGCGGGTGACCATCTCCGAAGCCGGCCGGGAGCGTCTGCGTCAAGCCGGAACGCCGGAGGAACGCATCCGGCTGATCCGCAACGGAATCGATGTCGAGGGTTTCGCCGGCGCGTCCGGCGGCGACCGGACTCCCCGAACGATCCTGTTTGCCGGACGGCTGGATCCGGTCAAGCGGCCGGCGTTGCTGGCCGATATCGCCGCCGAGCTGGCGCGGCGCCGGCCGGCGAAGGATTTTCGGTTCGTCGTGGCCGGCGACGGTCCGGAGGCCGCGCTGCTTCGCGCGCGGCTGCGCAAACGGCGAGTGGCGCCGCTGTTTGACCTGTTGGGGCAAGTCGAGGAGATGGCCCCGCTGCTGGCGCGCGCCGATGTAGTGGTAGTGCCCTCCGAGCAGGAAGGGATCCCGCTGATCGCCCTGGAAGCAATGGCCGCCGGCCGTCCGGTGGTTTGCGCGCGGGCCGGCGCGGCCGGGGAGGCCGTCGGAGACGATACCGGGGTGCTGGTGGACCCGGGTCCCGGCGAGGCCGCGCGATTCGCTGAAGCTCTAGCCGCCCTGCTCGACGATCCGCAACGCCGCAGGTCGTTGGGCGCGGCGGGCCGGCGCAAGGTGGAAGCGCAGTACAGCCGGCGCCAGGCGCAGGAAGCGTACCGGACGCTGATTCGCGAGCTGCTCGGCCAGACTTGACTACTTACAGAACCTCGGCAGGGTTTGTAGCGCACGCTTCAGCGTGCCGCGGCGAGCTTCAGCTTCGCCGAACTGTGGCCGCCAACCCTGGTGTGGGCTGAAGCCCACACCAGCACGCTGAAGCGTGCGCCACATCGGGGCTTGTTCTTCCAGACTGGCAGCCTCGAGCAGGCGAACAGCCCAGCCTTCTCGATCCGCTGCGTGCGCCGCCAGCCGGTCCAGCGCCCACTGCGGCAGAGGCCCAAAGCGATGTTCCAACTGGCGACGCAGCATGATAGTCCCCTCTCGGGCCTCTCCTCGTGCTTCTGCCTCAGTCTCTTTCTGTAACACTAGTGTAGTGTCCGAGAATTGGCTGGACAAGCCGGCCACCGCTCAGTAACCGTCGCGGCTCGGCAGGATCGGTGCATTTATAGGAGCTTACCGAGCCGCGCGCGTGAGCAAGCGGTGTCCCAAGTCTGTCCACATATTTCTTGGACACTACACTAGATCGCGCAACCATGGGTGATCCAGAATATCGGAGTCAATCGGGATAGGCATCTTGCGTTGCTCCTCGGCCCCTGGGGCCGGCCTGGCGGCCTAACGGACCATCTTTTCGGCGTGCGTCGTGGTCAGGTACTCCAGGATCTGCTGTTCCCGCTGCTGGAGCTCGAGTAAGATGGGCTCCGCCAGCCGACGGTAGTCTTGAGGGGAGTGCACCTTTCTGGCCTCCAGTAGAACCTTTTTCAGGTCCAGCACTGCCTGTTGGGCGGCCTGCATTTGCTCGTCGGTTTGGATCATGCGAGTAATACCTCTATAATACCGCGGCGTTGGAAGTCACGCGCCTGTTGATACGTCTCCAGCCAGAGCCGCAGAGCCTCCTCCCCAATCGAGGACTTGGCCCAGAACACATCGGCCTGGAAGGCCATCCGAGCGCTCGCGTGCTCGAAAACGTGGCGACACCGCCGGGGCGCTTTTTCCACTTCGAAATCTGCTCCCATGAGTAGCAGCAGATCGATATCGTTCGGAGACTCCTTGGAGGTCACGAAGCTGCCCCAGACGAAGACGCGTTCGAGCTTGCCGGTTGCCTTTGCCAGGGCCAGGATCTCCCTAACCCTGTCGGCAAGCCACCTGCGCCGGGCGGAGGAAGCGGTAAACCGGTCGAAGAAATCAGATTCTGTTCCTGTGTGGATTCCCTGCGGGAGATTGCCGTCGAGATCGAATTCCGGGATCATCGTGTGGTTCTGAGGCGAAGGTATCACGGTTAGACCATGGGTCGCAAAGCGGGTGACAGACCAGCCACTCTTGCGGTGCATCTCGCCGACGGGTATTCTTATGGTCGAGCAATCTCTCGGCGCAACCCATGACCGGCCGGACCATCTCCCACTACCGCGTCCTCGAAAAGCTCGGGGCTGGCGGCATGGGTGTGGTCTACAAGGCCGAAGACACCCGCCTCGGCCGCCACGTCGCGCTGAAGTTCCTCCCCGAGGAGTACTCCAAAGACCAGCAGGCCCTGGACCGCTTCCAGCGCGAGGCCCGCACCGCCTCGGCCTTGAACCATCCCAACATCTGCACGATTCACGACATCGGGGAGATCGTTGGAACAGGGGGGCCGGCCGTACATCGTGATGGAGCTGCTGGAAGGCAAGACGCTCCGGGATCGCATCGGGGGTAGGCCGCTGAAGACCGAACAACTGCTCGAATGGGGCATCCAGATTGCCGATGCGCTGGACGCGGCTCACGCCAAGGGGATCGTGCATCGGGACATCAAGCCGGCCAACCTCTTCATCACGGAGCGTAGTCAAGCCAAGATCCTGGATTTCGGACTGGCAAAGCTGGTGGCGGAGCGGCAAGCCGCGCCGGATGTTCACCGCGACCGCTCGCCGCGATGGTCGCCCGACGGGAAACGCCTCGCCTTCTTCTCGAATCGCAGCGGCAAGTACCAAGTCTGGACGATCCACCCCGACGGCAGCGGGCTCCAGCAAATCACCGACAACCCGGGGGGAGCTAACTTTTCTCCTTGGTCGCCGGACGGGTCGCGCCTGGCCTACGGCAGCATGTACACAAAGGAGTTTTTTATCATAGAGTCCGGAAAAACCTGGCAGGAGCAGCATCCGAAGCCCATTCCCTTGCCGTCCGAGTGGGACACCTCTTTTTACCCTTGGTCGTGGTCCCCTGACGGGCGCACGATCGCCGGCATGTTTTCCCCTGTGTCTGGAGCTTTTCTGTTTTCTCCGGACTCCCAGGAGTTCGAGAGGCTGACCCAGTTCGGCTACTGTCCGATCTGGATGAAGGACGGCCGGAGGCTCCTGTTCCAGGACGGGAGCGGGATTTTTCTAGTGGATCGGCAATCGAAGAAGGCCCAGCAACTACTTTCCGTTGCCCCCCACGAGCTGATGCCAGGGATCAGCCTGTCCCCGGACGAGCGCACCCTCTTCTTCAGCCGGGCGGTGACGGAGGCCGACGTCTGGCTGGCCACCTTGGAGCAGCCATGACCGGCAAGACCATCTCCCATTACCGCGTCCTCGAAAAGCTCGGGGCCGGCGGGATGGGCGTCGTCTTCAAGGCCGAGGACACGCGCCTCCGCCGCCACGTCGCCCTGAAGTTCCTCCCCGAGGAGTATTCCAAAGACCAACAAGCGCTCGACCGGTTCCAGCGCGAGGCCAGCACCGCCTCCAGCCTGAACCATCCCAACATCTGCACCATCCACGACATCGGCGAGGTCGTTGGTGAGCAGTGGGGCCGGCCGTACATCGTGATGGAGCTGCTGGAAGGCAAGACGCTCCGGGATCGCATCGCGGGCAAGCCGCTGAAGACGGAACAACTACTGGAGTGGGGAATCCAGATCGCCGACGCGCTGGATGCGGCTCACGCGAAAGGGATCGTGCATCGGGACATCAAGCCGGCGAACATCTTCATCACCGAGCGCGGCGCGCCCAAGATCCTGGATTTCGGTCTGGCGAAGCTGGTGGCCGATCACCGGGCGTCACCGGAGGCGGCGACGGTGTCGGAAGATCTGGTGACCCGCCTGGGGGCGGTGCTGGGGACGGTGACCTACATGTCGCCGGAGCAGGCGCGGGGGGAATCGTTAGATGCGCGCACGGACCTGTTCTCGTTCGGCGTGGTGCTGTACGAGATGGCCACCGGCACGCTCCCCTTCCAAGGCAACACGACAGCCGTGCTGTTTGACGCGATCTTGCACCGAACGCCGGATCCGTCGCGACTGCCGGCAGAGTTGCAACCAATCGTCCTGAAGGCCCTGGAGCCACTTATTCTGAGTTTGGCGCCAATCCGGTATGACTGAGGGATAGGCCGTTGGAGTGGATTGAATCCCGTGACCGGACCGGTTCAGATCAAGGTTCGCAGGGAGGATGGAAAGCGAGGCGAGGGAGCTTTTGCGAGACCTGTTCGACAGCCGGTCTGACGCGGTGTCTCTTGACACTCCAGCGACTGCGAAACGCTCGGCAGACGGGAGCAGCCAAGCGGCGCCGACGGATATCAGCGGCTGGCCCTGGCGGCGACAGTTGAGGCTGGTCGTGGAAGCGGTGGTCATCGTGGTGATAATCACCGGTCTGGTCGACCGGCATCGTACCGGCACGGCTGGCTGGTTGCACGGTGATCTGGTGATTCGCTATGTCGAACGATCGCTGGATCTGGAGGCGGCGCATACGCCGTATCCCGCCGTCCGAAGGCTGGTTCACGCATGGGAACCATCTTCGGAGGAAAAGGCGACCTGGGCGGCCGGCGTCTACGGCAAGGCGCTGAAGTTCCTCGACAAGTATGACCACCCCGACCTGCAGGCGCAGGCGGCGGAGGTGCGCGCGCGCCTAGCCATCACCTTCGCGGAATTTGGGCAGCGAGATGCTGCGGCCAAGGTGCTCGCAGCGTTGATCTCGCGGACGGGTGAGAACACGAGAATGCAATCCGTGGCCGCACGCATTTCTCAAGCGTACGGACTCGGCGTGGCGTCGCCGGGCCGCGACGCCCGCTCTGGGGAGCTTGCCTTGGGCTGGTCCGCGGATACCCTGGAGGCTCGATGGGCCCAGGTTGCTGGCGGCGCTTCGGCTGCTGCCACTGCACGCGACCGAATCCATGCCCGCGGGCTCCCTGCCCTGAAGTGGGCGGTGGCGACCATGGCCGTTCAGCTCATTCTTATCAGTGGCGGGCTCCTGGCCCTCCGGAGAGCCGGCCCGAGACCTAGGGCGTGCTACAATCTGGGTCATGGATGTCGAGCGAACCATCGAGTTCATCCTTCAAGCGCAGGCGCAGTTCGTGACCGATCTGGCCGAGCTGAGGTCGCTTAACTTGGACTGGGCCAAGCGGACCACGCAGATCGCCCAGCTACAGGCGAATCAGGCCGAGATCGTGCAGAGCCTTGCCGAAGTGGTCCGGCAAGCCGAGGAGGAACGCCGGCAATTCGAGAAGGAGCGCCGGCAAGTGGAGGAAGACAACCGCCAGGCTCACCAGCGCTTCGACCTGTTGCACCAGGAAATCGATGAGCGATTCAGCGCCTTGATCAAGATGATGGACGAGTGGATCCGAGAACGCCGCAACAACGGCCGCCCGCCGGACCCGGCCCCTGGCTGACGCCGGCTCCTGGGTGGGATCACCCAGGACAGCGTTTCGCGGCTCGAAAAGCGGAGCGATCTCCTGCTGTCCACGCTGCGGACGACCGTCGAGGCGATGGGCGGGAAGCTGTCTCTTGTCGCGGAATTCCCCGACCGCGCGCCAGTCGTACTGTCCGGCATCGCCGAAGACGATCCGCCACCCAGGAACTTACGTCCCCCAAAGAGGTATAATGGCCCCGTCGCCGTTGCGCGTATGATTGGACAAACTCTCGGGCACTACCGCATCGAATCCAAGATCGGCGAAGGCGGTATGGGCGTGGTGTACCGCGCCAAGGACACCAAACTCGGCCGTGACGTGGCGATCAAGGTCTTACCGGAGGTCTTTTCCCAGGACCCGGAGCGGCTGGCACGATTCGAGCGAGAGGCTCAGGTGCTGGCCTCGCTGAATCATCCCAATATTGCCGCGATTTACGGGCTAGAGGAATCCGGGGGCACGCGCTACCTGGTGTTAGAGTACGTGCCGGGCGAAACCCTGCGCGGGCCGCTGCCGGCCGGCGAGGCGGTCGGCGTCGCGCGGCAGATCACCGAGGCGCTGGAGGAAGCCCACGAGAAGGGCGTCATGCACCGCGACTTGAAGCCGGCCAACATCAAGGTGACGCCGGAAGGCAAGGTGAAGGTGCTCGACTTCGGGCTGGCCAAGGCGTTCGCCGGCGAGCCCGCGAGTGGCAATCCGGCGCAGTCGCCCACCGTGAGCGTGTTGGCGACGCGCGCCGGGGTGGTTCTCGGCACTGCGGCTTACATGAGTCCCGAGCAGGCGTGCGGCAAGCCGCTCGACCGCCGCACCGATATCTGGTCGTTCGGCTGCGTCGTCTACGAACTGCTGGCTGGCAAACTCGCCTTCGGCGGCCAGACAGTTTCCGACAGCCTGTCGGCCATCCTGGGCCGCGAGCCCGACTGGGAGGCGCTGCCCGCTGCGACGCCCCAGCGAATTCGCGACCTGCTGCGTCGATGCCTCCAGAAAGATGCGCACCGGCGGCTGCAGCACATCGGCGACGCCCGCCTGGAGATGGAGGAGCCGCTTGCGCCGCCCGCCGAGAGGCCGCGCCGGCCGGCGCTCACTTGGGCGCTGGCCGCGGTGGCTGCTGTCGCCGTTTGCGTCGCGGTGTGGAGTCTTCGGTCGCCAACGCCGGGGCGGGGACCCATTGCGCGACTGGCGGTTCCGCTCGGCCCCGACGAGCGGCTGCAGGCCGGCGCCGCGCCCTCCCTGGCGGTCTCGCCCGACGGAACGCGGGTGGTGTACGTGGCGGCGCAGAAAGATACGGCGCAGTTATACCTTCGCCGCCTCGACCGGTTCGAGACGACGCCCATCGCCGGGACCGAGGGCGCTACGGGACCCTTTTTCTCGCCCGACGGCGAGTGGGTGGGCTTCTTCGCCGGGGACAAGCTGAAGAAGGTCTCGCTCGGCGGCGGCGCTCCGGTAGCGATCTGCGACGCCTTCCAGTCCCGAGGCGCCACCTGGGCCCCGGACGGCACGATCCTCTTTACCGCAGGCTTCGGCTCCGGCCTGGGTCTTTCGCGCGTCTCGGCGGGCGGCGGCGTCCCGCGAACCCTCACCACGCCGGGCAAGGGCGAGATCGGCCACCGCTGGCCACACGCCCTGCCCGACGGCAAGGGCGTTCTATTCACCATCTGGACCGGCGGCGGGTTCGACGATGGCCGCGTTGGATTCCTCTCATTCCAGACGGGCCAGTGGCGCACGGTGGCGGAAGGCGGCACTGGCCCGCTCTACGTACCCCCCACTCCGGATCGCGGCGGGCCCGGCTTCGTGCTGCTGACTCGCGCGGCGGAGCTGTTTGCGGTCCCGGTCGACCCGGAAACCATGGCCAGCAGGGGACCGATGTTTCGCGCCGTGGAGGGCGTCCTGATGAGCACGCGAACTGGCGCGGTCCACTACGGCGTTTCGCGCAACGGCGTTCTCGTCTATGCCCCGGGCACCGCGCGCGCCAGCGAGATGACCCTGATGTGGGTGGACCGAAGCGGGGCGGCGAGCCCGGTCACCAAATCCAGGCGGCTGTATGATGGTCCCCGGCTCTCCCCAGACGGGCGGCGCGTGGCCATGTTTATCCCCGAATCGTCGGCTTACAACATCTGGGTCCACGATATCGCCCGCGACACGCTGACCCGCCTGACCTTCGAGAAGCGCTTCGACACTTCGCCGGTCTGGACTCCAGATGGCGCTCGGGTAACGTTCACTGCTTCGGGGCCCACCAACATCTTCTGGAAGCGCGCCGACGGCACAGGCCCTGAGGAGCGGCTCACCGTTTCGGCGAACAGCCAGTTCCCTACTTCCTGGTCTCCCGACGGCAAGTGGCTGGCCTTCGAGGAGAACCACCCGGCGAGAAACTCCGACCTGTGGCTGCTTCCCGGCCCAGGGGGCACCCCCGGCGATCGCAAGCCCCGGCCGTTTCTGGAAACCCCGTTCACCGAGCGCGGCGCGCGCTTCTCCCCCAACGGACGCTGGATCGCGTACTTCTCGAACGAATCCGGGCGCTATCAGGTCTACGTTCAGCCCTCACCGGTGGCGGGCGGCACGACCTCCGGAAAATGGCAGATATCGACCGAGGCCGGCACCGAGCCCGTCTGGGCGCGTAACGGCAAGGAATTGTTCTACCGCAACGGCGACCGGATTCTGGCGGTCGATGTGGACACCGGGGCTTCCTTCAGCGTCGGCAAGCCGCGCCTGCTGTTCGAGGGACAGTACGAATTCGGTCCGGTTTTCGGCAATTATGACGTCGCGCCGGACGGCCGGTTCCTGATGGTGAAGGGCGCCGACACGGGCACCAGCGCGACCCAGTTGCGCTTGATTCTCAACTGGCTCGAGGAGCTCAACGCACCTTCACCGACGTCCGCAGCCGGAAGGTGAGCAGCGTCTCGGCAAGGCAGCATGGGAACTTTCCACACTAGGTGCAAGATCGAGAATCCGGTCGAAAGGACTCGGTCTGTAGTGATAGCGAAGCTCCTCGTGGATACGGGGAGTGAATATACCTGGGTTCGCGAGCGGACGTTGGAAAGAATCGGCATCCAACGAGAGAAGAAGGAGGTCGCTTTGGTCATGGCCAACGGCCAACAGGTAACTCGCAGCGTCGGCTTTGCGATCATCCGGCTGGACAAGTTTTTCACGATCGACGAGGTGGTCTTCGCCGAACCGGCCGATCTGCTGCTTCTTGGCGCGCGCACTCTGGAAGGCCTCAACCTAACCATCGACCCGAGCCGGAAACGACTGGTGGCCGCCGGGCCTGTTCCAGCAGCACCGACCGCTCCCTAACAACTACGTCTGGTTCGTCAACACCCCAGGGTGATAAACTGGCGGCCAGAGGAAGCCCACCCATGATGAACGCTCGGACTTGTGCTCTGCTGGCCCTGCTCTGCTTCCCGGTTGCCGCGCAGGAAACGCGCAGCATGATCTTCGGCCGCGTGCTCGATCCCCAGGGCTCGGTCGCCGTGGGCGCCAGGGTCATCGTCACCAACCTCGACACCAACACCTCGACCCCTCTGGCAACGAACGAAACCGGCTACTACGAGGCCAACCTCCTGCTGCCGGGCAACTATCAGGTCACCGCCGAGGCGGTCGGATTCCGCACCTCGATTCGCAAGGGCATCGTCTTGCCTGTCGCCTCCCGCGTCGAAATCAACATCCACCTCGAGCTCGGGTCGGTGGCCGAATCGGTCACTGTAGTCGCGGAAGCTCCCCTGCTCGACACCGTCTCCGGCTCCGCGGGCCGGGTGATCGACAATCGCACCCAGTCGGGGATGCCGCTCTCCTCTTCCAACATCACCTTGTTCGCCCGGATGGCTCCGGGCGTCCAGAGCAACGGCGAAGTCCGCGTCATCGGCCCCGGCGATCAGGTTTCCACGTCCGACTACAAGATCGCCGGGGGCGTGGGCGGCAACGAATGGTCGATTGATGGAGGCTCCAACACCGGCTCGGGCGGCCGCCGCGTCGGCTATGTAGCCCACTCCGACGAGATATCGGAGATCAAGATTGAAACGGGCGGATTTGACTCCTCGATCGGCCACACCAGCGGCATGGTCGTGGCTATGATGTCCAAGGCCGGGACCAACCAGTTCCACGGGGGCGCCAGCAACATTCACGAACAGACCCGCTGGAACGCCACGCCGTTCTTCAACCGCCAGCTTTACTACCGCCGCATTGCGGAGGCGGAAGCGGCAGGGAATGCCGGGCTGGCGAATGAGCTCCGCAACACACCCAAGCAGCTCTCCGGCCACAAGAACCACTACAGCGCCTTTCTGGGCGGGCCGGTGGTGATTCCCGGTCTGTTCAACGGCCGGGACCGGCTCTTCTTTTTCTTCAGCTTCGTCGGCTTCCGGCGGCTGATTCCGCCCAACCCGGTCAACTTCAATCACACCTTCCCCAGGCTGGCCGAGCGCGGGGGGGACTTCTCCCAGCTCCTCCGCGTCGACCCGGCGCGTTACCAGATCTACGATCCGCTCAGCGTCCAGCCCGACCCCAGCCGCCCCGGTCACTTCGTCCGCGCGCCGTTCACCAACAACATCCTTCCGCCCTCCCGGATGGTAAATCCCGTTTACGATTTCTATAACAAGGTTCTTCCCACGCCCAACAACGACCCGGCCGACCTGAGCAAGGAGCCGGTCAACAACTATCTGGGGGTGAGCATCCCCTGGCGGTCTCCCTACGAGGCCTACACGAACCGATTCGACTACAAGCACTCCGACCAGCACCGCTTTTTCGGCCGCTGGACCTACGATGACTACTACCTGCAATCCGGCGACTGGGCCTTCCAGACCCGGCCCGGCCTGATGGCTAACCTCGATCGGCGGCACAACATCGCCGCGGTCGTCGACTGGGTCTACACGCGCGGCCCCAGCACGGTCCTGGACGTTTCCGTTTCCGGGAACCATTACATCAGTCCGACCTATCCGCCGGAGGTGATGAAGTACAAGCCGTCCGACGTCGGGCTGCCCAAGTATCTCGACGATCGCGCCGGCGCCCTGCACATCCTTCCCACCATGAACTTTGATTCCTACAATTCGGTGGGGCGCAATGTGGCCTCCATCTCCCGGTTCCGCTCTGGCGCTCTGAAAGCTGACCTGTCGCACATCCGCGGCAGCCACTCCTTCCGCGGCGGAATCGACTTCCGGCTTCATTACTACGTCGGCGGAGGCGGCGGCAACACGTCGGGCAACTTCAACTTTACGAACATCTTCACCCGCCGCCACGACGACACCGCGGTCGCGCCCGCCGGCAGCCTGGGCCACGCCTGGGCGGCCTTCATGATGGGGCTGCCCTCCAGCATGACCGTCGGCGCCAGCGACAGTTTCATCATCACCAGCCCGTACTACGGCTGGCACTTCCAGGACAACTGGCGGGTCACCCGAAAGCTGAACCTCAACCTCGGCCTGCGCCTGGAATACGAACAGGGCCCCACCGAGCGCTACAACCGCTGGCTCGGCCACTTCGTCCCCGGCACGGAGCTTCCCATCTCCAGCGGAGCGCGGGCCGCCTACGCCGCCAATCCCGTTCCGGAACGCCCGGCTGGGGACTTCCTGGTTCGCGGCGGCCCTGTCTATCCGGGCTCGGGCGGCGCCCCCCGGCGCATCCGCCGCAACGAGCTGATGTGGCTCCCGCGCCTGGCCGCTGCCTATCAGTTGGATAACCGCACCGTGATCCGCGCCGGCTTCGGGCTGTTCTTCGACACGCTCAACGCGGCGACCGAGACCGTGAATCAGTCGGGCTTCTCCCGCACCACCTCGACCAACCTCACCAACGATTTCGGCGTGACCTGGCTGGCCGGCGATCCGCGCAACGGCGTCTCGCCGCTGCGGGATCCATTTCCCCTGCGCGCCAACGGAACGCGCTTCGACGAGCCGCTTCGCGACCTGTTGGGCGCCATGGCCACCGCCGGCCGCGGTCTCACCTTCGCCGGCTTCGACACCCGCCGGGCTCGCCAGCGCCGGTGGAAGATGGGAGTCCAGCGGCAGTTCGGCGCCTCCCTGCTGCTCGAGGCCGCCTATGCGGGCTCCTATTCGGATCGCGTTTACGTAACCCGGAACCTCAACCCCCTGCCCGAGCGGTATTTTGCCGACGGACTGGCCCGCAACACCGCCCTCGCCTCCAACCTCACCTCCAATGTGCGCAGTCCGTTTCTTCTGGCCAACTTCGCGGACCTGCGCTCCTCGGCGCCCCTGGTCTACCAGGACCTGAGCACGTTGGCCTTTTTCACTTCTTCCACCATCGCCAAGCACCAACTCCTCCGGCCTTTCCCGCACGCTTCGGGGCTTTCCCAGCGCAACGCCCCGTTCGGGCAAGTCCGCACGCATGACCTGGAGCTCAGCTTGGAGCGGCGGTTCGCCAAAGGGTTCAACCTTTATTTCACCTATACGCGCCTGCGGGACGAGGACCGCGACGTTTACCTCAACGAGTTCGATCCCCTGCCTTCCTGGCGCCAGAGCAACAATGGGCGGCCCCACCGATTCGTGTTCAACGCGATTTGGGAGCTGCCTTTGGGAAAAGGACGTCCTTTCCTGCGCCAGGGTCCGTTGAGCTGGATCGCCGGCGGCTGGCAGATCGGGGTGGCCTGGGAAGCCCAGCCCGGGCCCTTGCTCGACTTCGGCAATCTCTTCTACTACGGCCGGATCGAGGACATCAATAGCGGCGCTCGGACCTTCGACCGCTGGTTCAACCTCGAAAACTTTGAGCGCACTGCCGCCAGAGGCCCGGCGAACTTCCATCGCCGCGTGTTCCCGACGCGAGTGGAGGGGCTGCGCGCGGATCCGACCAACGCGTGGAATGCCAATGTGGTGCGGGATTTCCGGTTCACCGAGCGCGTTGGCTTCCAGGTTCGCCTGGAGGCGCTGAACATCTTCAACCGCACGCAGTTTCAGGCGCCGGTCACCAACCCGCTGGCCACGAATTTCGGCGCGGTGACCGTGCAATCGCAGACCAACAAGAGGTTCCTGCAGATTACGGCCCGGCTGACGTTCTAGCTACTTTCCGTCGCAAAAATGGGAAAAACCGCTTGCTACGCGCGCGGCTCAGAATCGGCGTTCTGCGTTTGCAGCTACCTACCGAGCCGCGACCGAAGGGAGCGGTTCGCGGTGGCAAGTTTGCGCCGGAAAGTAGCTAGCTCTCGTCATCCCGAGCGCAGCGAGGGATCTGCTTCTTGTTCCGCCGCAAGAGCAGATCCCTCGCTGCGCTCGGGATGACAGTCTCCATGCGGCTATTCCTGGCATCGGCTTCCCTGTTCAACCTCGGCCTGTTCGTCTTTTTCCTCTTGTACAACCTGTACCTACTGGAGCTGGGGTTTGACGAATCGTTCCTGGGGATCCTGACGGGCGCCATGACCGCGGGAAGCGTCTGCGGGACGCTGCCGGCGGGATGGATCGTGGGACGGCTCGGGCCGGGGGCCGGGCTGCGGATCACCTTCGCCGGGGCAGCGGCGGTGTGCTTGCTGCGCGCGTCGACTGCCGACCGGGCGGCGCTGGTGGCGCTGGCGTTTCTGGGGGGGGCGGCCACGGCCTTCTGGGCGGTCACCTTCGCGCCGGCAGTCGCCCAGTTGACCAGCGAGGCCGAGCGGCCCCGGGCCTTCAGCCTGTTCTTCGCGCTGGGAGTGGGGATGGGGATTCTGGGAGGCCTGGCCGGCGGAGAGTTGCCGGACTGGATTGGCCGGATCCGGGGCTCGACCGCGGCGTCCTCGAACAAGCAGGCGGCTCTGTGGCTCAGCGCCGGTTTCTCCGCGCTGGCGCTGATCCCGGCCTGGCGGCTGAAGCTGACGCCAGCGGAGGCGTCCAGCGGCGGGAGGCTGGCGGCGGCGCGGATCCCGTTTGTCCGCCGCTATCTGGTCGCCGCCGCGGCCTGGAATCTTTTCACCGGGGCCTTTCCGCCTTTTCTGAATACCTACCTGGCGCGGCGGTTCGCCGCCACCACTGGCCGGATTGGACGGGTCTTTTCCGGGGCGCAGCTTGCCCAGGCCGCGGCCATGCTGTTGGCCCCGCGGTTGTTTGCCCGGGTCGGCCTGAACGCCGGCATCGCCGGGACCGAGCTGGCGGCGGCCGCTCTTCTGGCGGCGCTGGCTGGAGCAAGCACACTGCCGGCGGCTGCTGTTGGGTACGCCGCCTACCTCGCCTTGCAGTGGATGAGCGAGCCCGGTTGGCAGTCCCTGTTGATGAACGGCGTGCCGCCCGAGCAGCGCAGCGGCGCCTCGGCGTTGAACTACCTGGTGGTCTTCTCCGCCCAGGCGGTGGCCGCGGCCGCATTTGGGGCGGCCGTGCCGCGGCACGGCTATCCGGCGAGTCTGGCGTCGACCACGGCGGTCGGCGTGCTGGCGGCGGGGCTGTTCTGGCGGCTGCTGGGTGTGGATCGTACCAGTTGGGTTGGACTCGGAAGATGAAACCGGCCCAGGCGTGGATTCACAGTCTCGGCGGCATCTTGCTTCACTTGGGCATGTGTATCACCTGGGACTCTTGTTGGCGGCTGTGGTATCGAAGGGAGGCTTCCCGGCTGCATGGTTGGCAAGGAATCGAGCGTCGCCAGCAGCTTAAGCGAGAGGTCCGGGCCAAACTGAGTCCTCTAGGGGCGGGCTTCAGCGGGTGGGCGAACCGGAGCCGCGTGGGACTTCTGGAGGGAAAGACCACTGGGGAACTCGTGGGTTCGGTGAGCCGGACGAGCGGTTTCTGGAACACCGTGGGGCTGGTCGGTTTCACGCTCGGGCCAGTTCTGGTAGGGGTGCGGCTAGTCCTGGCGGTCCTGCGCGCGCCTGAGGCGCCACACGAGCAAACTCTTGTGGTGGAAGCGGGGGCCTGTTTCGGGGCGCTGGTCGGTGGCTGGGGACTCGCCCGCCTGACCGCCGTGGGCAGCGCCCGCATCTGGGGTGAAGGCGGCGGCCGCCTGTTGGGAGCCATCGCCGGGGGCTCGGTGGGCAGCTTTGGCGGAGATGTACTGATCAGGCAGGGGAGCGGGATTATAATGGGGTTAGCTTTTGGAGGAGGCCTTTGGCTGTGAAGCTGTGGTCCAATCCACACCATTCGGATCGAGAGGGCGTCGATCTTCCCAGTCTCCTTCCAAAGTTTGGCTTCCCCGCCGAAGGGTACGCCTTGATCGCCACGGCCGTTCTCGCCCACCACCGAGGCTCCCAGGTAGATCGGCTGATGGCGGCGCTAGAGGCCCAGCGTTGGTCCGAGCTGCTGCACTTTCGGGACTGGGAGGGCGCTCAGGACAATGTCGAGGTTTACGCCCTCCGGTCGGCGGACGACCAGATCGCCTTGGTGGCTGTACTCCATTCCTTCGAGCCCTTCGTTCCAACTCAGGTTCTCAAACGAGAGCGCCTGACGCCCGAAGCAGGCGCCCAGTTCATGAAAACGTTACATCCCAATTGGTCGCCGGTACCTGTTGCCGAGATTGACTGCCTCGAAGTGCCCCGAACGAAGCGTGCGAGGTTCTCACAAGCAGTTCCCGCCACCCTCGCCCAGATCAGGCCGGACCTGGTCGATCCTGCCGAAGTCCTGGTTCTGAATCCCAGCACGCAAACGCTCCCGTAACTCCCGCCGTCTCAGTTGGTTGCGGCGTTGGGGCCGGCCTTAGGGGCGGATTCAAAAGCACAATCGGTTCGGTAGCACTCAAAAAAACTCTTGACTACATGCATAGAATGGTACATAATATATTGGTTGTTAAAAGTGGATAAAAGTGTAGCAAGAAGGAAACCAACAGGGGGCCCTCTAGAACAGAGAAGCCCGTCGCAAAGGAGCCAACAATCTGTGCCTTCCGGTACATCGACTTTGGTGAAGAGGGTCAACTTCGTCCTCTCCGGCAAGGCGCATAGCGACTTGGCGAAACTCGCCCGGGATACGAACAGGTCGATGACCGACGTGCTCCGGCTGGGGCTTGGGCTCGCCAAGCTTGCTTTGGAAGCCGAACGCGCCGATCACCGGCTTATCGTGGCCTCAGCCGACGGTCAACCTCTTCGGGAAATCGTCCTGCCCCCGAGTTGAGGGCCACGAACCTCAGAAAGTGCCAGATCCGTTCCCTGGAGCGCACGGGCCTCCGACTACGGCAAGGTCGATAACCGGCAGTTCCAGGGTCTATCGGGAGGGCCGGAAGGAGTTGCCATTCCAGTTCGAGGGCCTTGTAATCTCCGCTACGTCCGGGACAGAGGCGACGATAACCAGAACTGCCCAAGGCCTCAACTTTGAAGCTCGATCTTCCATCACAGGATAGCACAGCCGATGCGTATCTGAAATGTCAAGCAAAACACGCGGACCAGAGTCGGGGGACACCTCTTTGGCCGGTTTTGAAGTGGCCGGGTCGGGGGACACTTCGTTGGCCGGTTTTGCCGGCCGCCGTCCCCACCGGCCTGATGCACCGACTGCCACCCCGGCGGCTCGCAAGTAGCCGGCCGCTGTCTCTCGGCGAACGCCGGTTTCTCGCTGGATGCGCCGCAGTGACCACCCCAATCGGCCCAGGGCCATTCGTGCGGCGGCCTTTGGGCCGCCGGTCTACCGTGAACTTCTCACGGAGTATGCGGCCTCAGGAATACCGCTGGACGCTACTTTGACCAGCCCAAGCCAGCGCGGTTCATCTCCACGCTATGACCCCACTACCAGGCGAGGCGCCGCAATGGTTCAAGAAAATGCCGCCGCTCAGCTCGGCGCGGCGGCGCCGCGGTGGGGCTATCCGGCGGCTCTGGGGGTCGACGTCGGTGGGCGGGCGCTGGCGGCGGGGCTGTTCTGGCGGCTGCTGGCGCGGGCGGACTCCAACACTTCCAGGATCTCAGCGCGGTAGCGCTGCAGCGTGAACCGTTCGCGCCATAGGCGATGGCCGCCCTCGGCGGCCGCAGCCAGCCGGTCCGGCGAATTTCGCAGCTCTTTGATGCGGCCGGCGATCGCCGCGGACGAGAACGACGGGAGCAGAAAACCGGTTTCTGCTTCCCTGACCGCCTCCGGAATCCCGCCCGAGGCGCAGGCCAGGACGGGCACGCGGGCGGCAAAGGCCTCCAGGATGACGCGCGGAAGGCCCTCCCCGATCCAGGGCGCCACCAGCAGGTCCAGCGTCGCCAGGACCTCCTGAGCCGGCTCCCGCCATCCCAGCCAGCGGAGGCCTCCGCCGGCCAGGGCCAGTAGCTCTTCCTTATACCTTAGGCCCCGGCGGTCTCCGAACAAGGCGTCCCCACAGAGGCAGAACTCGACGTCCGGACGGCGGGCAGCCACTTGCCGCGCGGCCAAGGCGAACTCCTTCTGCCGCTTTTCAGGCGCGATGCGGCCGATCAGGCCGACTCGAAACACTCCGTCCGCCGGGGGGCGCGGGACGGCAGGCGCCTCGACTCCGGAGTAGATGACCCGCGCCTCAGGGCGGCTCAGGCTTTCGGCCAAGAAGCGGCTGGCGGCGATGACCGTAGCGCCAGTCTGCCGCAGCGCGGCGGCCAGAATCTTGCCGCCGTTGGCCGCCGGGACCAAGTTGTGGGAGTGGAACACGACCGGGCGTCCGGCCCCGGCCCGGCTTGCCGCCGGCATGAGCCGCGGTCCGTTCACGTACAGCAGCGAGACGTCCAGGGAGCGCGCCAGGGCGCGGATCCGCGCAGCCGCTTTCGGCAACTCAGCCAGGAAGCGAATCCCATCGAGGACCGTCTTGCGCCCCAGCGAATAGGGACCCAGCGGGAGGAAGTGAACCGGGATGTGGAGGCGAGCCAGAGCTTCCCCCAGCGGTCCTGGTCCCGGCAAGCCCACCTGCACCTGCCACCCGGCTTGCTGGGCCGCCGGCAGCCAGTCCAGCAGGCAGCGCTGGGCCCCGCCCAGCTCGGAGAATTGATCGAGCGCCAGGATCCTCATGGCGCCGGCTCGCCGCGCGCCGCCACCGCCAGCGGGACCAGGAACGCCGGCAGGATCCGCCAATAGGTCAAGGTATCACCACTAGCCATCTGGACGGCCAGCCCGCACCAGAAACAAAACATCCACACTCCGACCAGCCGGCGGGCGGCCGAGTCGGCGGGCGGGCCGAGCGCCGTCCGGTAGCTGGTGACCAGCGCCGCGGCCAGCAGCAACAGCAAGGCCGCCAGTCCAGGCAGGCCGGTCTCGACCAGAAGGCTGAGATACATGTTGTCGGCGATCACGGCGCGGCCGGCGAAATCGCTGTAAGGCAGGGTCTTGTAACCGATTCCCAACAGCGCATGCCAGGGGTGGTCGCGAAGAAACTCGAGCAGAAACCCCCAACTCTCCAGACGGCGCGAAAAGGCCACGTCCGGCGCGGCGATCAAATTCAGAACGCCGTACCAGACCCGCTCCAGGTAAGCCGTCAGGAACTCGGGGCGAAGCCGGTAGACGATCGCCGCGCCGCCGGCCAGGCAAGCCAGTGCGGCCACGCTTCCCCGCCCCGGTTTCCAGCGAGTGGGGGCGAGGCGCCGCCGGATCCAGAGCAGAGCGGCCAGGGCCACGGCCAGGCTCGCCAGGGCCGCCCGCGAGTAGGAAAGCAGCAGGGCGGCGAGGGAAACAACGCCTCCGGCCAGCAGCCACGCCGGCCGCAATCCGAGCCGGGGGCCCATCCGCAAGATTCCCGCGGAGGCGATCAAAACCAGCAGCAGCACGCACAGCGCGCCGAGCGTGCTGGCCTCATAGAAGACGCCTTGGGCCCGTCGATATACCCCTTGCGGAAGCCAGGCAAACTGCTGGGCGAAGCGAGCCGGCGCTGGGAACTGAAAGTAGAAGTCCAGACAAGCGAAGACCGCCGAGGCGCCTCCTGCCCAGAACAGCAGCCGGAGCAGGGGCTCCGGCTCCAGCGCCCGTCCAGGTCCGCATGAGACATATAAGTAGGCAAAGACCGAGATCCCGAGCAAGGCGACACGCGCCAGGCTTCCCGCCGCGGCCCCAGGGCCCGAATAGAGCGCCGCCAGTGGGACGCTCAGCGATATCGCGCCCATCAGCAGCAGCAGCGCCAAGCTGACCAGGTCCCGCGGACGCCGCCAGAGGCCGAGATGCGCCAGCCCGGACCAGAGTCCCAGCAGCGCCACCGCCGCCGCCGGGTGCGGTCCGGCATCCCCCCCAGGGAGGGGCAGCGGCGGCAACAGCAGCGCGGCAGCCAGAAACGCGAGGACCCACCGCTCCGCCCGGCGGATCACCCACCAGGCGAGTCCCGCCACGAGCGGCGCGGCCGCGATCGCGCCCCAGGCAGCCGCTGGTCCCACGGCGGCCAGGCTGATCGCGGCGCCCAGCGGCAGACCCCAGGCCAGATCCCTCCGGAGGCGTTTGCCGATGGCCGGCGCGTGGGTCACAGGTCAGATTCTAACCAAGACTGGCGCACCGCGTGCGGAAGTGAACAGAATCCGCCGACCCGCCGCGCGACGAACAGATTGCAAAACCCCAGGACTTCCGGTCACAGCATCAGGGTAGCACCCACGCGCCCCTTGCCGACTCCCAATTGCGCCTGCCCGCCGCCGGCGCCTGCGGACGGTATGAGACCGCGCGGGTCTCACGGTAGAGTAGGAGAGAGGGCGACACCAAAGTGCGACCCACTCTCCCCTCATCGAACCGGACAAGCGGATTTCCCGACATCCGGCTCTCCTGAAAGCGCATCACCGCAGGCATGCGCAGGCAGTTGACGGCTGCCAGCCTCACAGGCGCACCAGTCCAAAACGCTGGATCTGCTCGTAGTAGCTGACTCCTTCCGGCGGTCGGAAGGGCCGTTGGCTGCGTCGTCTCAGATGTTGCACCAGACGGTCGCGAACGTACGTGTTGATCGCTCCGAAGGCCACGCGCGGGTACCCAAAGTCGAAGTAGTTCTTCCAGCCCTTCAGGTGCCGGTTCAGTTCCTCGGTCAGTCGCTGGATCGGCTTAGCGCACTGCCGATGATCGGTCATGGCGTGCAGCTTCTCCCGCTCCTTCTTCAGAGCTTTCGCCGACGGACTCACGTTGAGATACCGCCACCCGCGCCCTGGCAGGTCATCGTAGTAGCGGAACGTGAACCCCAGAAAGTCCAGACTTGCTCCTTCTTCCTTCAAGTTCACCACCCGCGTCTTCTCCCGATTGATCTCCAACCCCAGCCATCCTTCGAGTTTCGACTCAATCCAACCCGTCAGACGAGCCCCTTGATAGCGCGCCAGCACCACAAAATCGTCGGCGTAACGC
>Ga0247727_10005744_pt1 | contig 24868 bp, 16 predicted proteins | sample WisWelCaveWW1625_FD_202498 | JGI IMG/M metagenome (GOLD analysis project Ga0247727, IMG submission 202498) | Biofilm microbial communities from Wishing Well Cave, Virginia, United States - WW16-25 | ecosystem: Environmental > Aquatic > Deep subsurface > Groundwater > Cave microbial mat | place...
GATAGGTATTCTTGCTTGGAGCCGTTGTTCATGATTCGTTGCCTCAAATTTTGGGTTACATAAATTATGAGGCAACGACACCATCAGTCCAAAGCGATGGTTACATTTTTTATGAGTCAATGCGCATACCCTCCGCTTAAGAAACTTCCCTTGCACTTTTCGTGAAATGATATTAAATTGATGAAATAAATCACGCAAACAAAAGTAGTGCGGTCGTTTCGTGCTTTCTTGAAAAGCGCCCCGGTTACTTTTGCCGATAATGCGGCAACAGGGGTTCCTTAAATTGGAATCTTACAAATGGTTCCTGTCAAGGCTTTCGGCATTCGGAAATTTAGCATCTTCTTGTGCGGCACACAGGGGATGTCGTATGCCTTGTTTTGTTTGTTTCTATTTGGCTTTGCCGGCGCCGGAGCTGTTGCGCAAGAAACCAGCCTGACTGTCGAAGCTCAGATCGAACAGGCGAAAGCGCTCATTGAAGCGAAAAAATATCAAGAAGCCGTCGCGCGTTTGGATGAGGTATTGAATATTGACCGCAAAAACGCCACGGCTTGGTATTGGAAGGGGCGGGCTTATCATGCCTTGGGCGATACAGCGACGGCAGCCAAATGTTATGAGCGCGCGCTGCGCGAGCGGTCCAATCTCACCGAAGCCGTTACCTATCTGACGAAGATAAAAAATCAATCGCAACTGGAAGCTTGGTATCAAGCCGCAGAAACGTCGTGGCGCCGGGCGGATTGGCAAGGTGTCGAGAATAGTTATGAAAAGATTCTCGCCCTCGACCCGGAATACAAAGACGTGCCGTCAAAGCTGCGCATCGCACAAAACAAGAAGAGGACGCAGGAGGTTTTGGATGGGGCGATGACGCTGCGGCAACAGCAAAGGTTTGACGAAGCCATCAGCAGCTTGCAACGCGCCATCAAGCTGGGCGACGAGCGCGCTTTCGATTTTCAAGAGATGATCAAGCAAATCGAGCAAGAGAAAAGGCAGGCGGCGAACAAGAGCAAAACACCGGTCGAGTCACCCCAAATTTTGCCACAACCATCAAAAAGAGGCACGGCGCTGGCTGCAACCAAAGATAGCAGCGCGCCACGCCAAACCGCCATGACAAAAGATGATTCGCTCATTAACCAACCGCAGAAAACCTCTGTCGAACAACCCCGGCAAAATTTCTCGATCGGATGGGTGACCACGGCGGGCGCGGCTATTCTCATCATGGTGATCGCTTTCGTGCTTTTGCAAAAATTTCGCGCCAAGCCGCAGGCCATGGCCCCAAGCCCGGTCGCGCAAGATCATGGAGCCGGGGCGACGGCGATTGCCATCGCGCCATCGGAACCCGCAAACAACAGCCGCTTTCGCCGGATTCCGCTGAAAGCTACCGACGCGTGGTTGCCGCGATTAGACCGCTATCGTCTTGACGAGGAACTCGGTCGCGGCGGCATGGGACTAGTGTACAAAGCGTATGACCTCAAGCTCGAGCGCCCGGTGGCGCTCAAGCTCATTCGGCTCGACAACATCATCGACAGCCAGGAAGTCGAAGAGCGCATCGCGCGTTTTCGCCGCGAGGCCAAGGCCATCGCGCGATTGAACCATCCCAATATCGTCAGCCTCCACGATTACGACGAAGCGGAGGGCATGCTGTACATGATCATGGAGTACGTCGAGGGCCGGTCGGTGGAACAAATGCTCAATGCCAAACGGCAGCTCGGCGTGCGCGCGGCCATTAAGATCATCAAGCAGGTTTGCTGGGCGCTGGACTATGCGCATAAAAACGGCATCATTCATCGCGATATCAAGCCGTCCAATATCATGGTCAATACGGATGACGTCGTCAAAGTCGTTGACTTCGGCGTCGCCAAAATGCTCGGCGCCACCAAGACGCAAGTGCACACAATGACCGGCATGCGGTTGGGCTCTCCTTTTTACATGTCGCCGGAGCAAATCGAAGCGCTGGAGCTCGATTCCCGCAGCGATATTTATTCGCTCGGCGCAGTGTTTTACGAGATGCTCGCCGGACAAAAACCGTTTGCCCTGAATGAAGGCAATAGCTTGAGCAGCCTCTTTTATGCGATTCTGCACGCCGAGCCGCCCAAGCTCAGGACAATCCGGCCGGAAATCCCGCCGGAATTGGAGATGATCGTTTTGAAAATGTTGGCGAAAGACCGTGAGCAGCGCCTCGGTAAAGCGCGCGAAATCATCGAGGGGTTGAGCGTGCTGCGGCAAGCGGCGTAAAAAGCACGACGGTTTTGCAAGACTTAATAGATGACACGCGACTATGAACGAAGAAGATTTTGTGCGTCTGCTTCAGCAATGGGAAGACGAAACGCTCGATTTCAAGCAAGAGCTGCCGGGCTCTTCCGATCTTGCTGTGCTCATCAGCGCTTTTTATAACACCCGCGGCGGCAAGATCGTCATTGGCGTCAATGATGAACGTGAGCCGGTGGGGTTGGCCCGGCCACAGAGCGTTGAAGCTGGCATCGTCAACATCATTCGTGACCGGCTGGATTTGGATGTTCTGCCTACCATTGAGATCATAAACTATCAAGACAAGGAGTTCGTGGTCGTCACCTGTCCTCGTGGCCCCTATCCGCCTTACTTTGTGCGTGGCGAGCCCAGGCCGTACGTGCGTGTTGGCTCCACCAAACGTTTGGCTACCCACACGGAAATACGGCATCTCTACTTGCTCTCCGGCGAGGCAAGCTATGAAACCTTGCCCTGTCATCGAGCTACTTTTGCCGACTTATCTAAGACTTTACTCGCGCGCTATCGCGAACGGCGTAACCGGCATACGGCTGGCGCACTCGATCTGAGTGACGAAGAGTTGCTGCGCAACTTGGGCTGCGTTGTTGAAGAGGAAGGTCGCCTCGTGCCTACAAATGCTGGCATCTTGCTCTTTTGCGAAGATCCCTTCCGTTTCTTGCGACAGAATGAGATCACCTGTGCCCAATTCAAAGGCACTGATATGATGCGCACGATTGACCGCAAAGACCTGCGAGGACCACTGCCCGATTTGGTCGTGGCAGTTGAGCAGTTCCTTTATCGCCATATCCGCATTGGCCACGAGGTGATTGGCTTCGAGGGAATTGACTACTGGGAATATCCTCGTGAGGCCATGCGTGAAGCCCTGATCAACTCTGTAATTCATCGGGACTACAGCATCACCGGTGGGCGCATCCGCATCTTCATGTTTGATGACCGCATCGAATTCTACAGTCCTGGCGACTTGCTCCCAGGCATCACGATAGAAAAGATGCAGCGGTTGGAAAGCCAGTCCAAGTTACGCAACCCGACTATTGTTGAAGTCTTTCGCGATTTGGGCGGTTTAATTGAAAAGATGGGCACCGGCATACAGCGCATTGCTCGAGCTATGGAAGAACATGGGCTGCGCAGACCGAGTTTTGAGGAATTGGGGGGCGAGTTCAGAGTTACATTAAAAGGTCCAGGGGAGCAGTTCATGGAAAAAACACCAGGAATCGTTAGAGAGTTCAACCTAAACGATCGTCAACGTCAAGCCTTGCTCCATTTACAAAAACACGGTCGTATAACACGGCAGGAATATGGCCAATTGACCGGGACACAGCACACAGTAGCCAGTAGCGAGTTACGCGACTTGGTAGAAAAAGGACTGATAAACCGTCGAGGATCCGGTCGGGGGACCTATTACATTCCAAGCTGAACGGGTGGATACCTATGGCAACCGCATAAACGATTCGCGGACGATTCGCGGACGATTCGCGGACGATTCGCGGACGATTCGCGGGCATGAGGATGGTTTCATTGAAAAAATGGGAACTGGCATTCAGCTATGCAGGAAGAAATGCCCGACTGGATGCAAGGACTAAATGAAAGACAAATTCAGGTGTTGCAGTTTGTGAAAAAAGAAGGGCGAATCACAAGACGTGAATACAAGAAACTGGAAGGCATTCGCAGTACTGTGGCCAAACAAGATTTCCAATCACTGCTTGAACGTGGCTTGCTGGCGCGACAAGGCACGGGCCCGGCCACCCATTACGTGATACCTAATAGTAGCCGCTCGACGAGAAAATTTGGCGACCACTAGATGATTTTAGATACCCGATAACGACCGATAAGCGACCGATTAAATGACCATTTCGACCAAACTAAGGAGGTCGCTTTTATAAACTTTCCGGAAATGCCAAGTGCGTTGGCAAGTTGTTCGTTTTTTCTTCGACAACACCCCGTCTTAAAATGGCGCCGGAGTAACAGCAAGTGTTGGCAGTACTGCCAACACGCACTGGTGAGACCGCCAACAAATAGCGACACATAATCGTTTGGGGCCTCTTCTCATTCCTCATAACCAATTGAAAAAAAGTCGTCATCACCGCAACGAAAATCGCTGCGCCGCTTTGGCCCACCCATTGCTTTAATAAGCGCCAAAATCCATCCTCATGAGGTTGCAGTTTCGCGAGCTGCAAAATCAGATAAATTGGAGTTGTTAGCAGATTTTTTCAAAACCTATCAGAAAGGACGCTGTTATGAAGCAGAAATACTTTCCATTGATTCTCGTCACGCTGTTGATGATGAGCGCCAATCTGCGCGCGCAAAGCACCAAGCTCATCGTGCCGAACCCCAATCCGGTAGAGGGCGACCGTTTCGGCGCGGCGATAGCGACGTTCGGCAATCGCCTTCTCATCGGCGCCCCCGGCGCGGATCTCGAAGCGTCTGATGCCGGCGTGGTTTATCTTTATGACTTGGGCAGCACGGTTTGCCAAGTGCTCATGGCCTTTCCCAATCCCGAGCCGGATTCGGGCGCAGCTTTCGGCGCGTCGGTCGCCTATTACGGTGATCGAATTCTGATTGGCGCGCCGTACGATGATCGCATCGGCGCAGCTTATCTCTTTGAGGCGACGACCGGCCAGTTGATCGCCAAATTCACAAACCCGCTTCCCGATACCGGCGCGGCGTTCGGCCATTCGGTGGCGATTGCCGGCGGCAAATACCTCGTCGGCGCGCCGTACGCCACATTGACCACCACTGGCTCGCTGATCGCCGGCGCGGTTTTTTGCTTTGATGAATTCAATAGCTCGCCCGTCACGATGTTTCACAGCCCGAATGCGAAAGCAGGCGACTTGTTTGGCTGGTCGCTGGCAGTAACCGCCGTCGCTGATAGCACGCCGAATCTGACTTGGCATGTGCTCATCGGCGCACCGAGCGATGACAGCGCGGTGGAAAATGCCGGCGCGGCGTATCTTTTCAATTTGCGCAACGGCACTCTGCTCAATACATTTCTTAGTCCGATTCCGGTTACAGGAGATTCTGCAACCGGCAATTTCGGCATCTCGGCGGCGAGCATCGGCTGTGATTGGGTGATCGGCGCGCCGTTGGATGGGACGGCCAATGCCGATTTCGGATATGCTTATTTATTCAGCGGCAAAAGTTACGCGCTCGAGCACAGCTTTCGCAATCCGAGCTTGGCGCCGACTTACTTCGGCTCAGTGGTCGCGAGCATCGGCTATAACGTGATCGTTGGCGCGCCGTGGGAGCATTTTCCCAACGCCGAAGATGCCGGCGCAGTTTATCTCTTCGATGGTCAAAGTGGAAATTTGCTGCAAGCCTTCGCGAAGGATTTTCCGGAAGCCGGTGACATGCTCGGCGCGGCGATAGCGGCGATTGGTGATGACATTCTCGTCGGCGCGCCTGGCGATAACCTCGGCGTCACCGATGCCGGCGCCGCTTATATTTTTCATCCGGGAACGGATATCGGCTTGACGCGCTTGGAATTGCCGCATCTCGAGGCCATGCCGGATGAGGTGATTGAGATACCCATTCTCGTCTCTTCAAATTTCGCCTTTGGCTTCGCGCAATTCGTCGTCGATTATAACGGTCAAATCCTCAAGTTTCTCGATGCCACGGTCGGCAACGCGGCATCCGACTTTACGTTGTTGAAACAAGACATTTTGCCGTTCGGGCCGGTTACGCCAGGAACCGACAAAAACGTTCTGGTGCAGATTTCGAGCGTGACGAGCTCGTTCATCGGCGAATCGCAGGAAGTGGTGGTATTGAAAATGCGTGTCATCGGCAACATCGGTCAAGTGAGCCCGTTAGCTTTCGATCCCGCCATCGATCATACCACATTGACCACCGTCGATGGCATCGATGTCAACAACGGCTATCTTGAGTTGATCGATGGCCGCGTCGCCGTCGGCCATCTGTTGAATGTCACCGGCACGGCGGCTTATCTGCCCAATCCGTTGATCGGTGGCGGCTCCTTGTTGCCGGTTCCCAATGTGGAGGTCACCATCACCGGCAGTGAATTCACGTTGAACACGACGACGGATTTTTGGGGCAATTATTTTTTGGCGGACGTGCCGCAAGACAACGTGCAAATCGTTGCTTCCAAATTCGGTGATCTCAACAATGCCATCACCGGCGCCGATGCATTGAAAACGTTGCGCGCGGTGGCCTTCTTGGATTCTTTGGATGAGAATCAAGTGTGTGCAGCCGATGTGGATTTGAGCGGCGAGGTGAGCGGCGCTGATGCGTTGTCGATTCTCCGTTATCTCGCCTTCTTCCCACGCAACACGGCTTACACCGGCAACTGGCTGTTCAAGCCCGCCGAGCATCATTTCTTTCCGAATGTCGATACGACGGCGAACTTCGAAGCGGTGGTATTGGGCGACGTCAATCTCAGTTGGTTCCCCAGTTTTGGAGATTCGACCGGTGTGAATCGGCAAATCGCGTTGAGCAAAGGCGCGAGCGCCGCGATGGCGGAAGTGAAGCTACCCTCGGTTTCGCCGCAATCTTTGCCGGCTGACAACAGCATTTCGATCCCAGTCAAAGTGTCGACCGATTCGCTGCTGGGCTTCGTGCAAGTCGTCATCGACTACGACAACACCGTGTTGCAATTCATCGAGGCGAAGCCCGGCAAAGACGCCGCCGGCTTCAATCTGCAAGTCAACAGTGCTTTGCCATTTAAACCGAGCACGCAGAAGACTAACGCCAACGTGCTGACACAAATTTCCAGCATCAACCAAAGCGTCACTGGCAAGGATATGGAAGTCGTCATCCTGCGCATGAAGGTCATCGCACCACAGCGCACGAGTCCTTTGGCTATTGATCCCGCGCCCTCGCACACGACGCTGACGACGGTGAACAACCAAGACCTCCACGGCAACTTGCTGAAGATCACCAACGGCGGCTATGGCGTCACCACGGCGGTTGAAGAGAAATTTGACAACACAACTATCCCGCAGGATTTCAGCTTGTTGCAAAATTATCCGAACCCGTTCAATCCGGAGACCACGATTTCTTATGCCGTGCCTGCTTCGGTTGGCAAGACGCGCGTGACGTTGCGCATCTACAACACGCAAGGCCAGTTGGTAGGCACGCTGGTTGATGGCGAGCGAGCGGCAGGACATTATCAAGTCGTGTGGGATGGCAGAAACGATGCCGGCGTCCAAGTTCCTTCCGGCGTGTATTTCTACGCGCTGACTGCCGGCAGTTTCAAAGCGACGATGAAGATGATCGCGGTGAAGTAGCCAGTGCTCAGTAACCAGTTTTCAGTAATCAGTGAATGAAACGACTGATTACTGAAAACTGATTTGGATGGAAAGCCAGGCATGCTCCGGCGCGGGCGCTGATCATGACGGTTGACGCCCGTTTGGCGTTTTGTGAGAATCCGACTTCACTTGCTTTGAACGACAAAAAATATTATCTTGAACTCCAAGACCAACAGGAGTTGAATATGCGAAGAAGCCGATTGGGATGCCAAATGATCTCCGCAAGATTCGTATTCTCACTGGCGCTTTTGGGGCTATCGGCCTCGGCCAAAACTGCCGCGCAAACCTTCACGGCGATTGCCGACACCTTGGAGGGCGCTTACTACAGCGCTGTGGCCTGGGGCGATTATGACAACGACGGTGATCTCGACATTTTGGCGACCGGTCTCAGCGCGAAAGGCATTCAGGCCAAAATCTATCGTAACGACAGCACGCACTTCGTTGACGCCAATGTTGCCCTTGAAGGCGTCGAATTCGGCGCCGTGGCTTGGGGTGATGACGATCACGATGGCGACTTGGATATTTTGCTCACCGGCAATTCAACTGTCTTCGGGCCGATCGCAAGAGGCTATCGCAACGAGAGCGGCAGCTTTGTTGACCTCGACGCTGGCTTGATCGGGCTCTCCAGCAGTGCGTGCGCTTGGGGTGATTATGACAACGACGGCGATTTGGACATTTTGCTGGCCGGTTTTCTTCCAGCGCAGGGTCCGGTTGCTATAATTTATCGAAACGATCGTAATCAGTTCGTGGATAGCCAAATCACGCTCCCCGGCATTTACGAGGGCTCTGTTGCCTGGGGCGATTATGACAACGACGGCGATTTGGATATTTTGCTCACCGGCATCGATAATGCCAGCCAACACGTTTCCCAAATTTATCGCAACGATGGCGGAAGTTTTGTTGATATTGGCGCGCCATTGACCGGCGTTTCTTCGAGCGCGGCGGCTTGGGGCGACTATGACAACGACGGCGATCTCGATCTGGTCTTGTCCGGTTTTTCTGATGCCGGCGAGGCGACGGAGGTCTATCAAAACGAGGCCGGCAATTTTACGAATATTAACGCGGCGCTCACGGGCGCCTATACTGGCGCGGTCGCTTGGGGTGATTATGATAACGACGGCGACCTCGATCTTCTGCTGACCGGAAGAACGTTCGCCGACACCACGCACCTCGCCATCGTGTATCAGAACGATGGTGGAAGTTTTTCCGACATCGCCGCGGGTTTAATCGGCTTGCGCGAGAGCGCCGCGGCTTGGGGCGATTATGACAACGACGGCGATTTGGATATTTTGCTCGCCGGTGTCAACGACAAAGCCGGCGTTTTTTTGAAGGTCTATCGGAATGACGGCGCCAAGGCCAATACCGCTCCTGCCGTTCCCGCGAATCTCGTCGCTTACGCTTCGGGTGATTCCGTATTTCTGAATTGGGATCGCTCCAGCGATGGCGAAACGCCGCGGCCAGGTCTCACCTACAATCTTCGCGCCGGCACAACCTCGGGGGGCAGTGAAATCGTTGCGCCGATGGCAGATCGGCTCTCGGGTTACCGCCAAATTCCGCAACTGGGCAATACCAATCATGACACGCTTTGGACGATCAAAAAACTGCCGGAAGGATTTTATTATTGGAGCGTGCAGGCAATTGACCACGCTTTGGCAGGCTCCGCCTTTGCCGAAGAAGCCGGCTTTGTCATCGATCTAACGCCACCCACCATCGTGAACGTGAGCGCCGCTTCGATCATCGATTTGGGCTCGTCAGTCTCGGTTTCGGCCAACGCCACGGATAACTTTGGCGTGCAAGAAGTTTGGTTGCGCTATCGCGAGGGCGGAAAAACCATGTATGATTCGACCACGATGATTTTTACGATCACCGGTTTTCAGGCGGCCATTCCCGGCGCGATAGCTGGAATAAGAGGGATTGAATACAGCATCGAAGTTTTCGACGTCGCCTACAATCAGAGCCTCAGCGGCTGGCGCCCCGTGCAAGTCAAATTGCCGGACAAGCTTTTGCGCAAAAAGCACTCCGGCGGCTTGGCGCAAGAAGCGTATCGTTTAATTTCCATACCGCAAACGAGTGATGATCCTTCCGTCGACTCGATTTTGCTGCCAGATTTGGGCGCCCCGGATACGCTGGAGTGGCGCATGTGGGCGATCAACCCGCAGCGGGCAACCTCGCTCTTTCCCTACATCGAATATCCCGCGGTCGGCAATTTCGCGCCCGGCAAAGCGAAATTTCTCATTACACGGGAAGACAAAACGCTGACGAGTGGAACCGGTGTTACGGTGAAAACTGTCGATCCGTTCACGATTCAGTTGCAACCCGGCTGGAACATGATCGCCAGCCCGTTCAATTTTGCCATTCCCATTCAAAATGTGCGGCCGGAAAATCTGCAAGCCAATCTTTACGCTTATAACGGCAGTTGGAAAGCCGCGCCGGATTCTTTGCGGCCGTGGGAAGGTTATCTGATCAAAGTGTCAGGCACAACGGCTTTAACCATCCTGCCTTTTGAAATGATAACGAGTCCGCAATCCACCATCGCAAAACTGGTGGCGAGCCCGGCGACGAAGCCCAGGGCCGAATCATCCGCAATGACCCCGGACTGGTTGATCTCCATCCAAGCAACGTGCGAACGCGCCAGCGATCTCGACAACGCCGTCGGCGTCATGCAAGATGCCGCGATGGAATGGGATCGCCACGAGCGCTTTGAGCCGCCGCCGATTGGCGAATTTGTTATGGTCTCATTCCCCCATCGCGATTGGCAACAATACGCCGATGTTTATACAACCGACTTTCACCCGCCTGCAGCTGATGGCTATGCGTGGGATTTTACAATAGACTCCAACATTCCCGGCACACCGGTCACGCTGCGCTTCGATAATCTCGAATCAATGCCGTCGGAGCTTGAAGTGCGACTCATCGATATAAATCTGAAGATCGCGCAGGATTTGCGCCGCGAGAACCAATACGTTTATCGCTCCAATCGCGATGGCGGGAAAAAGGCTTTTCGCCTGCTGGTTGGCAAAGCTAACTACATTGTGGAACACAGCGCCGGTGTGATAGTGGTGCCGACCACTTTTGAACTGACACAGAATTTTCCGAACCCATTTAATCCGTCAACTTCGATCAAATTCGGCTTGCCGGAAAAGAGCCGCGTTTCGTTGAAGATTTACAACTTGCTCGGCAACGAGATCGCAAGACTGCTGAATGGCGAGGAAAAGGACTCCGGCTATCACGCGGTAATTTGGGAAGGCAAAAATCAGGATGGCATCGCTGTGCCGAGCGGCATTTATCTCTACAGGCTGCAAGCCGGCCCGGCGGTTTTGACGAAAAAATTGACTTTGATAAAATAACTTTTGTGGTCTCTAAATAGTTAAGTCTTTGCAGAAAAGTAAAAAGCTCCAACGGCTAGATTAAGACCAACGGCTAAAACATCAGTTGGTCTTAATCTAGCCGCTGGTGAATTGCTTTTGTAAAGACATAAGCCGGACGAGCCGGAACCAAAAAGATTATTGCTCACGGAATGGAACTCTCACGGAATTTTTTTCCGTGAGCCGTTCCATTTCCGTGAGCCATATTTCTTTGCTTTTTTTGCACAGATTCAACTTTAAAGTGACTGTTGGTCGTCCCGCTGAACGGGATTCACGTTAGGAGAGCTGTCATGAGAAACAAAATCCGTCTCTATTCCATTGTCATTTTGCTCTTCGGCCTTTGCGCGCAAGCCGCCTTCGCCACGCCGTTTCAAACCCCGCAAGAGCAAAAAAAGAAACTGGCCGTTCTTAAAATCGTTTACGCCGATTTCACCAAAGAAGAGCAAGACATGGTCAATACGGCCTTCTACGAACATCTGGCGCGGGATCAGCGAATAGCCGTAATAAAAGCAGCGCAGGCGCGAGCGGAATTGCTCCCTCGCGGAATTGACCCTGCCGAAAGCGCTGACGAAGCCGGTTATATTCATGCCGGGCAAGTTCTTCGCGTCGATTACGTCCTGATCGGCAATATGGAAAAAGTTGGCGACTTCGTGGAGGTCACCTTTCGAATGTTTACAATGCCACGAGGGATACAAAAAGAATATCCTGGCGGCAAGACTCTGGATTTGTTTGTGAAACAGGAGATTCCCAAAATCGTCGAGCTCATCCAACGCGACCTCGAACCATCACCACAAATAACCCAACCACCGACCGAGCCTGATACGGTTCAGGTTGCGCTCCCGAAACCGGCGGCGCAAAAAGAAATGGTAAAAGAGAAAAAATCACCTAAACGGAGGAAATGGCCGTGGATCGCTATTGGAGGCGCTGCTGCTGGAGGAGCTGTAGTCGCCGTGATCTTGAGTTCTAGCGGAGATGAAGGCGGGACGACACCGCGCGGATTGCCCAGGCCACCTGTGGTGCCGTGAGTTTATTTCAACGGAAGCGAGGGCAGGCAAGTTGAAATTTAGTTTTGATTTTGATGTCAGAGTTTTTATCTTTTACGGAAGATCAAGCACCTTCTGGATGCAGCTTTCTACGGCAGTCAGAACTCCTGGGTCGGCAGGCGCGATTTTTTTGATCAGGCTGTTGCTATTCTGTTTGTACAATCGCGACTTGTCTATGGCGCGGATTTGATCGATCATGAGGTCTGAATCAATATCAAATCCTTTGCTGCCGGCTTTAACACGGACGCGCAAAGGTTCGGCGTCGTCCTGAATGTTTGTGGTTATCGGAAGAATGACGCTGGAGGGATGCCCGTGTTGATTCAGCAAGTCGGTTTGAACTACCAGAACCGGGCGGGTTTTTCCTGGCTCGGTTCCATGCGGCGGATTGAGATCGGCCAGATAAAACCAGCCTCTTTCAATGTCCATGAGCACCTCTATTCTGGTATATTGTCGATGCTTTCAAATTCGCGACAAACGCGCAGACTTTCATCGCGGCATCTTTCCGACGCCTCTTTGAATTTTTGCGCCAAGATCTCGCGTTCAATTTTCTCATTATATGCTTCTATGGCCCGGCGAAGGTAAGAGCTACGATTGAGACCAAGTGTGGAAGCCATCAGTGTTGCCTTGGTTAATTGCTCTGTCGGCAGGCTGAGATTGATATTAGGCATAACATATCTCCAATTTCGTACATAAATCAGATACACAGAAAATGTACACATTTTGTGTATAAAAGTCAAATACTTTTTTGTAATTTTCTCTCATGGACGAATCCACTTTCCTCAACAATCTTCATCCTCTCGTCGCAGCGGAATCACCCGAAGCCGAGGTGCGCCTCTCCAATGATGACCTGAAAACGCTTTTGGCCATCACCACCAAATACCGCACGCTGCACGACATCGGCAAGCTGGTCGCTTCGGAAATGGAGACTGAAGCCTTGCTGCGGCTGGCGATGGACAAAGTGATCGAAGTCACGCGCGCGCAACGCGGCTTCATTGCTTTGGTTGAAGACAAGAAGCGCCTCGATTTCAAAATCGCGCGCCACCTCGAAAAGAGTGATATCGACCAGCCGCGTTTTCAGGTGAGCCGGAGCATCATTGAAAAGGTGATGGCGACTGGTGAAACAATCTGCTTGCGCGACGCCATGGCGGATGCCACGTTTGGCGGCGCCGAGAGCGTCACGCGCCTGCAATTGCTCTCGGTGCTGTGTACGCCCATCAAAATTGCCGGCCGCGTTGCCGGCGTGATTTACGTGGATAATGCCAACGTCAAGCAGCTTTTTGATGACACCGTTGCCGACTTGTTGACCGCCTTTTCGGAGCAGATCGCCATTGCGCTCAAGAATGCGTACGTTTTCTCCGATCTCAAAAAGTCGCACCAGCAGTTGGCGAACGAGCTGCGCAACCAATACCGGTTTGAGGCGATCATCGGTTCCGGGCCGGCCATGACTAAAATCCTCGATTTGGTTTCGAAAGTGGCGGATACGGAGGCGTCAGTTTTGATTCAAGGGGAAAACGGCACCGGCAAAAAGCTCATTGCCGAAGCGTTGCACTACAACAGCAGCCGGGCGAAAGCCCCTTTCGGGCGCGGCCGGCCCTTTGTCACGGTCGATTGCGGCGCGATTCCTGAAAATTTGATCGAGTCTGAACTGTTCGGCCACGTCAAAGGCGCTTTCACCGGGGCGGTTAAAGACAGGCGAGGCAAGTTTGAATTAGCCGATGGCGGGACGATTTTCCTGGACGAGATCGGTGAGATGGCGCCGGCGCTGCAAGTGAAATTGCTCCGCGTGCTGCAGGACGGCATATTTTCGCCGGTGGGCAGCGAAACCGAGACGCAATGCGACGTGCGCGTGATAGCCGCCACGAATCGTGACTTGAAAAAGATGTTGGCGGACAACACGTTTCGCGAGGATCTTTATTATCGCCTCAATGTCATCAATCTGACTGTCCCGCCGTTGCGTGACCGCCGCGAGGATCTCCTGTTGCTGATCGACCACTTTCTCAAGAAATACGGCAAAACCGAGAAACCGCCGCGACTTTCGATAGCCGTGGAGCAGCTCCTGCTCGATTTCGATTATCCCGGTAACGTTCGCCAACTCGAGAATATCGTGCAGCGCGCCGTCATTTTATCCAAAGGGGAGAGCATCGAAGTGCAGCATCTGCCTGAAGATTTGCAAGCCGCAGGTATTTACAATGACGCCAATCCGCAAGCGCCAGCGACTTTTCAAGAACGCAAGCAGCGCGCGATTGAAAAATTCGAGCGAGATGAATTGAGCCGAATTTTGACGCAAACCGGCGGCAAAGTGCGCGAGTCGGCGCGGATCGCCGGGATGGATGTGAAAAATTTTTCGGAGAAGCTGCAGCGGTATGGCATCAAAGCGGAGGATTACAAAAAATGATGCGAGGCTTATCGTGCTCGTCGAGCGCGGCACGACGCTTGGCGTCGAACATCTTTTATTTTGACCTTTTATTTCTTTTTGATGATTGCCTTTTCACTTTGGTGATTTTCTGAAGTTTGCCATTATTGCCTTCGAGGCCAAGATGCTTTTTGATGGCTTCAATATCCCTTCCCTGACGATCCTGAATCACGCCGAGGCTGAGTTGTCCGTGGCGGATAATTTCGTGCTCCTTCATTACGGGGTCCATTCCGGTCATTAATTTGGAGATCATTCCGCGCAGCTCTTCATATTGAGCATCCGTTTTTTTCTGATGGTCCAAAATTGCTTTAACGACAGCGTCGTGTTTTGCATCAAACACATCAAATCGGACCAAAGTCTCGGCGCGAAAGGCTTCGTGCTTCTCCTCGTTGGCATCGACTTTGTGCTCCAGTCCATCGACTTTGTGCCTGATTACGAGAACGTTTTGATTGGTCTTGGCCAGGCCTTGCCGAAATTCCTGGCGTAGCTCGTCCACGACCTCTTTGAGTTCTTCTTTGGTCACCGCATTATTTTCAGCCATGTCAACCCTCTGCTGTTTGAGCTATCCCCGGGCGCTGCAATTGCTTATTTGACGGTAAATTAAGATTGGGTAAAATAGCACTTTTCTTTGAGAAATGCAACAAAATTGAAAAATTTATCTATCTTGACGTTCCCCTCCCAGCTCAACCCACGTACCCACACCTTTTTCCAACATCTTCGTGTAAATGTGATGCGCCGAGGCAAGATCTTCGATAGCGAGACCGAGCGATTTGAATAGCGTAATCTCCTCCGCCAAAGTTCTCCCTTGCACTTGGCCGAGCAAAATTTCTCCCAGTTCGCCGCGAATATGATCTTCGCCAAGCGCGCCTTCATTTTTAGGTATGATGAAATCGCCTGCTTCGTTGAGAGCCGATTCACGCCGGTCAACAAACAGGCGTGACTTGAGCATCGCCGCAGTGTCGAGTTCACGCGCTGTAGGCACGCAAGCACCCACGGCGTTGATGTGCGTGCCAGCCTTGATCCAATCTCCCAAAACCACCGGCTCGTTTGCGGCGGTCGTCGTGCAGATAATATCAGCCTCTACCACCGCTTCTCGCGCTGTTTCCATTGGCTCGACTATGATGCCGTGCTGGCGCGACTCGCGCTCGGCAAATTGGCGCGCATGCTCGGTATTCCGGCTCCAGATGCGCACGCGCGTGATCTTTCTCGCCAGCAGCATCGCTTCGAGATGCGTTCGCGCTTGCGTGCCGGCGCCGAGAATCGCCAAATCGTGCGCATCTTTACGGGCGAGCCATTGCGTTGCCACACCGCTCACAGCGGCAGTACGAATCGCGGTGATTGCCGTTGCATCCATGATGGCAAGCAAACAGCCGTGCTTCGCTTCAAACAATAACACCGCGCCTTGGTGCGAATCATAAGGCGTGCCGTGGTTGCCGGGAAAAATCGTGAGCACTTTTAGCCCCATCGCGTTGAGGTCGTGCACGTAAGCCGGCATCATGCCCAGCGCGCCAATTTTTTCGGGGAGCCACATAATCGGACGAAGCGGCAAAATCGTCTTGCCGGCAGCGAGCATTTTTAATGCTTCGGCCATGACGTCCATACACTCGTGCATCGGCAGCCATTCGGCGACTTCGGATTGGTTGACGATCAGGACTTTCACTGTTTACCTCGCTAAACGACGTAAATTTCCCTAGCCCAAAAACGCTTTCCAACGGATTAAAAAAACGGCCAACGGATAGGCAAATACAAATTTAAGAAATCTGTTGATCGCTTTTTCATTCGTTGGACACTTACATTTTAGGAGCTCCAGTTTATCAAAGTCAAACAACCTTCTCGTTTGCTCTTCTCATAAATCGCAGCTCGCCCAATTCAGTTCTAAATCCCCATTGTTGGTAAAACGGCACCAGCTCAGGAAGACAGTAGAGTTCAATGTGCCGCACCGCTTTCAAGGCGGGGTGATTGACGATGGCATCCATCAACCGGCGTCCCAAGCCGGCGTTACGATATGGCGCGGCGACGATAACGTCGAAGACCAAGGCTTTGTAGGCGTAATCGGTGAGAATGCGCGTGAAAGCAACAAGTTTTTTGGTGTCCGACTCACAAAATGCGATGATGATGTCCGTATGCTGCAACATGCGGCGGACGTCGTCAAGCTGCCGGCCTTTCGTCCACCACTCGGATTGATACAACACATGAAGCTCTTCAATTTGCGCGTCAGTGAGGTGGTCGATTATTTCAAAAGACATGGCACCTCGAAAAAATTTGGTGCTTCGTACGTGGATCAAAAACTCACACGGATAAGCTTGAAATTTTCCGTGTGGGTTTATGATCGAAGTGAAATTTCTTCTACTTCCAGATATTTAGGCAGGCGGTAATGATTAACGCGTTGGTAAAGTCGATAAAGAAGGCGCCGACCATGGGAACGACGAGAAAGGCGCGGGGCGCGGGGCCGTAGCGCTCGACCAGCGCTCTCATGTTGGCCATGGCATTTGCCGTGGTGCCGAGCATAAAACCGCAAAAACCGCCGGCGATCACTGCGGACTCATAGTCGCGTCCCATCAAGGAGAAAATCGGCCAAAAACAAGCGATAGTGATGAGCGCCACTTGCGCCGCCAGAATGATCAACAGCGGCAACGCCAACCCGGCCAGTTCCCAAAGTTTCAACGTCATGAGCGCCATCACGATGAACAACGCCAGCGCCGCACTGCCGACGTCGTCGATCACCCGTTGCGAGAGATTGATTCTCTTGGTGAGATCATCGAAGTTTCTGATGACGGCGGCCACCAACATTGCACCGATGTAAGCCGGCAAGGTGACGCCCAACGCTTTGAATCCTTGGCTGACCCACGACCCGATCCACATGGCCACCAGAATGACGACGAGGCTTTTTAGCAGCGCATAGGTTTCGATGTCCTCGCCGGACGGTGTGGCGCTTGCGGGCTCGCGCATTTGGTCTTCGACGATATTGGCCGCCGTTTGCGCCATGACGGGAGCCGGCTGCGTTTGTCGCGGAATCAAGCGATAACGCTCAACCAAATAAGTCGCGATCGGGCCGCCGATCATACCGCCGGAAATGATTCCAACCATGGCGGCGGCCACGGCAATGGTAGCGGCCCCGGGTACCCCGGCCTGTTCGAATAAAGGTGCAAAGGCCAGACCGGTTGCTGGGCCGCCAGTAAGTGTCACCGAGCCGCTGAGTACGCCAAAGAGTGGATGCATGCCGAGCAGCATGGCGAGCAAAACGCCCAACACATTTTGCGCCATGGCAAAGACAGTTGCGACAATGAAAAAAAGCACGACTTGCGGCCCGCCAATCTTCAACAGCGAAAAACTCGCGCCGAATCCAATCGAGGTGAAAAAGGCGATCATCAAGGGGCTTTGTAGCGTCGTGTCGAATTGGAACAGCGTCACCTCATAACGGCGCGCAATGAGAATGATAACAGCAACAAGCAATCCCCCGATCACCGGCGCCGGAATGTTATACCGGGCCAAAAACGGAATAACACGACGAATGCCATAACCAACAAAAAGCACGATACCGGCAAAGGCCACGGTCTGAATCAGGTCGAGTTTGAGCATTCAAGGCTCCAATATTGTCCGCGTTATAGAGAAGATTGCCCGGTTTGAGAAAAATAGGATTTCATTTGCTAAAAAATAAGCTGCACACTCGAAAATTTGCTTCTCATTGCTTTACGTATTACACTTCACGTTTTACACTTTGCGTTTCGCTTCCTTCGGCAACACGATCACAAACTCGGTAAACTCTCCTTCTGCGGTATCAACTTTAAGCTCGCCGCCATGGCCGTGGACGATGACATCGTAGCTGATCGAAAGCCCCAAGCCCGTGCCTTGGCCCGCCGGTTTGGTGGTGAAAAAGGGATGAAATATTTTTTTGAGCGCGGCTTGCGGAATGCCGGTGCCGTTGTCGCGAATGCGAATTTCGATTTTATCGCCGAGATTTTTGGTGCGCACCGAGAGCACCGGAGAATACTCTTCTCCCCGCGCTTTTTTCTTCTCGCGGGTGGCGTAGCAGGCGTTGTTCACGATATTGAGAAAAACGCGGCTCAAGTCTTGCGGGAACACGTCAACGCGGCCAACTGCAGGGTCGTAGTCCTTTTCGATTTTGATATTGAACGTGGAATCCGTGCCGCGCATGCCGTGATAGGCCAGCATCACGTATTCATCGAGGATGGCGTTGATATCCGCAGGCCGGCGCTCCCCGGATTCGCCGCGCGAGTGCAGCAGCATGCCTTTCACGATGCTGTCGGCGCGTTTGCCGTGCTCGTTGATCTTGTTCACATTCTGCTCCATCATCTGCAAAATCTCGAGCACGTTCGCCTTCGCCCCGGCCTCGAGGTTTTGATTTTGCGCCGTGATCACCTCGCGCAGCTCTTGCGCCAAATCCGCCGTCAATGCGGCGAAATTATTGACGAAGTTCAAAGGATTCTTGATCTCGTGCGCAATGCCGGCGGTGAGCTGCCCGAGCGAAGCCAACTTTTCCTGGACGACGAGCTGGTCCTGCGCGGCTTTCAGATTTTGCAAGGTGGTATCGAGCTGCCGGTAGGCGCCGGCATTGTCCAAAGCGATGGCGGTGTAGGTCGCCAAATTCTGCAAAATATTGAGATGATATTCGGTGTAGGCGTTTTTCTGAAAACTCTGAATGGTGATCACGCCCAACACCCGGTCCTGCACGAGCAGCGGCAAATAGATCAGCGAAAGCGACGCGGCGGAGCGCGAGCCGTCTTCGAGCAAACGTCCGGCGTCTTGGTATTCGCTGATATAACGGCGATATTCCTGCGTCACGTCGTTGATCAGGATCGGCTGGCGATGCTCGATGCACCAAACCGGAAACTGATTTTTGTCGGCCGTGTCGCGCGTGTAAGGCGCGTAGCGCTTGCCATTTTGTATGGCCAGTTTATATTCAAGCAGATTCTGCTCCGCGTGATAAATGCCCACGCCGAAAATCGTCGCATCGGCGAGCCGATTGACGTTTTCATATAATTTGTAGAAAATCGTTTCAAACTCGAGAGAAGCGGTAATCTCCCTCCCGATCTCGCTCAGCAGCTCGATGTTTTTCTTGCGCTCGTTTTCAGCGTGCAAAGCTTTGGCCTGCGATTCAGCGGCCTGGGTGCGCAGCTCCGCTTCCAAAATTTTTGCCCGCGCGCGCTCTTTGGCAATCACCCGCCGCCGCTGCAGGCGATCGGCGGCGACGACGCCGGAGATCAACAACAGGGAATAAAGCGTGTATGCCCAACCCGTCCGCCACCAAGGTGGCGTAATCGTAATGGCAATCGCTGCCCCTTTCTCGTTCCAAACCCCGTCGTCGTTCGAGCCTTTCACGCGGAAAACGTATTTGCCGGGGTCGAGATTGGTGTAGCTGGCGTAACGCCGCTTGCGGCAATAAACCCAATCTGGATCGAATCCTTCCAGCTTATAGGCATACTGATTCTTCAGCGTATTGAGGTAGTTCAGCGCGGCAAATTCAAACGAAAAAAAGTTTTGTTGGTGGGAAAGCGTGAGCGTTTCGAGAGCGGCGAGGCCGCGGCCAACTTTAACCGGTTTGTCGAAAATTTTGAAGGCAGTGATCACCACCGGCGGCACGTAAGGATTGTCTTTGACGCGATCCGGATAAAACGCATTGAAACCGTTGACCCCGCCGAAAAACATCGCCCCGCTTTGGCTCTTAAAGTAAGCGCCGGCATTGAACTCGTTGCTCTGCAAGCCATCGGCTTTATCGTAATTTCTAAAGACGCGCGTTTGCGGATTGAAGCAGGACAATCCGTAATTGGTGCTCAACCACAAATACCCGTCGCCACCTTCCAGGATGCCGTAAACGACGTCATTGGGAAGGCCGTCTTTCGTGGTGTACCGCGTAAACTTCCCGGTGGTGCGGTCAAATTGATTGAGCCCACCGCCGTAAGTTCCGAGCCACAGCATCCCGTCGTGACGGGATGCTTCATAGATTGCAAACACCGCATTATGGCTCAAGCTGTGTGGATCGTTGGGATCGTGAACGAAACGGACGAAGCGCTCGCTTTTGCCAGCCGTTTTTTCGCCATCACCTCGAACCAGCTTGTTGAGTCCGCCACTCGTTCCGATCCAAAGCGTGCCGGCGCGATCTTCGTAAATAGACCAAATCCGATCGTGGCTGAGGCTTTGAATATCCTGCGGGTCATTGACAAAATGGGTAAACTGTTCGGTAGCGCGATCGAAACGATCGAGGCCGCCGCCATAAGTTCCGATCCAAAGCATACCGGTGCGATCTGCGCAAATGGCCTGAACGCGATTGTGGCTGAGGCTGTGGGGATTTTGCGGGTCATTTAAAAAACGCTTGAATTTTCCAGTGGCGCGGTCGAGTTTGTTAAGCCCACCGCCGTCGGTTCCGATCCAAAGCGCGTTCCGCCCAGCGGAATCTTCGTAGATAGCGCGGACGCTGTTGGCGCTGAGACTGTGAGGATTTTTCGGGTCGTTGACAAAATGAATAAAGTGTTTTTGATCGCGCTCGAGCTTGTTGAGCCCTTCCTGGGTTCCAATCCAGAGCGTGCCCGCGCGATCTTCGAGGATGGACCAAACGCGATTGTGGCTGAGACTGTGAGGGTTTTGCGGGTCGTTGGCAAAGTGAGCAAAGCGCTCTTTCTCGTAAGCAATTTTATTGAGGCCGCCGCCAAACGTTCCGGCCCAGATCGTGCCATCCAAGGGATTTTTATAAATCGAGATGACGCGATTGTCACTCAGGCTATGGGGATTATTCGGCTCGTTGACGAAAGACGTGAATTGCCCGGTGGCGTGATCAAAATGATCGAGGCCACCGCCAAAAGTGCCAACCCATAGTTTGCCGGGTGATTCACGATCTGCACAAATCGCCCAAACATCATTTGAGCTGAGGCTGTGAAGAGCTTGAGGGTCGTTGACGTAGCGCGTAAATTTTCCAGTGGCGACATCGAGACTATTGAGGCCGCCATTGTGCGTTCCAATCCAAAGCATGCCAGAATCTTCATAGATGACGAGGACGGCATTGCTGCTGAGGCTGTGAGGATCACTTGGATCGTTGACAAATTTGGTGAATTGTGCTGTGGCTCGGTCAAAACGATTGAGGCCACCGGCGGTGCCAATCCAAAGTCCCGCTCTGCGGGAATCTTCGTAGATAGAGGTGACGTGATTATGGCTGAGACTGTGGGGATTAGCGGGGTCGTTTACGAAGCGGACAAACTGTTCGGCTACGCCCGTCGGGATGGCTTGATCGAATTTATTCAATCCATTTGCGGTGCCAATCCAAAGCGTGCCGGTGTGATCGACGTAGACGGCATTGACACGATTGTGGCTGAGGCTGTGAGGATTTTTGGGGTCGCAAATAAAACGAGTAAATTGGCCGGTGTCACGATCGAATTTATTGAGTCCTCCACTGAACGTGCCGATCCAGAGCGTGTTGCGTGCCGCAGCGTCTTCACAAATCGACAAGATCTGATTATCCGACAACGAGTTTGCATCCAGCGGAACGTGCTTGTAAATCGTAAAACCGTAGCCGTCAAATTTATTCAGCCCATCGTAGGTGCCAAGCCACATCAAGCCGTAGCGGTCCTGCCGAATGCAAGTGACCGAGCTTTGCAAAAGTCCCTGTTCGAGTGCGAATCGCTCGAATTTGATCTGCCGGTTTTGGGCTTCGAGTTTCCCAGTCCAAGCCAACGCTGCCAAAATGAGCAGGCTCACTATTCTCACTGGTGCGGGATTCGAAAATGGAATCCTCATATTTTAAATACAGCTCTCCCCGAAAAAAGTTGGAAAAAGTTGCATGACATTAGACAAAATAATTTAGGGACAAAATGATTCAGTATTTTTCAAAAAAATTATTTTGTCACTTAATCATTTTGTCATTATTCAAATTGGCGCGCCGAATCTGTTCGACCTCTAAAATTCGAATGCCCTGGCTGGGATTCTCGATCGCGCCGGCAAGCGCGTGGAGCATTTGTTTCAACGTCACGAGGCCGAGCCGTCGCGCCGTGTCGCGCGTTGACGGAAAGCGCTCGAAGAGCCAATACATCGGCACGAGCAGATAAGGCCACCGATGCCCGGGGCCGAGCACGTACCACGGTCGCAAGATCGTCGCGTTCAGCCCGCTGGCGCGAATCAACGCTTCGCATTCGGCGCGGACTTGCCAATATGCTTGCATGATCGGCGCCGGATGCGCCACGCTCACGTAAACGAAATGCCTGACGTCCGCCGCCACTGCCGCCGGCACGGAATTTTGCACGGAAGCGAGGTCGATGTTCCGAAACTGCTCCGCCTTCGACGGATTGGGGTGTGAGACGCCAACCAGATGAACGAAGGTGGCGGTGGGGCCAAGGTGTTCGGCGTAAGAGCTTTTGTCCAAGGCATTTCCGATAATCGGCACACAACCTGCCGGCAGCTTTTGTGCCGATCCTTGTCGCGCCAACGCGCTCACCTCGTGACCGCGTTGCAAAAGCATGGCAATGAGGCGCGTACCCACGTAGCCGGTGCCACCCGCGATGAAAATGCGCTGTTGGGCCATGGTCAAGAAGATAATTCGCTTCGCAGTGGCAAGCAAGGAAAAAATTGCCAAACCTGCTCACGTTACTTGTCGATGACCTCAACCGCCACCGCATCAATCCACGCGCGGCCATCTCCTACCAGAGCGAAACCGTAACTGAGCGCTTGCGCCTCCGCCGGAACCTCGCCGACGATTTCATACTCGCGCCATGATTGAATGCAAAGCCGAACACCACCATATCCGGGCCAAACCATTTGCGCAGGTGCACGCCCATGCTCTCGAAGCTTCCGAATGACTGCGTTGCAACATAAGCTGGATTTTCATCGGAGCAAAGGTTCTTATGAAAAGAGGTTTGTCGTTTCGCCTTTAGGCGTTGGCTTCCGGCAAAAAGTGAACGCCTGAAGGCGTAACTACGAACACTTTATGGAACCACCGTTAGCGGAAACTCCTGCACCCAATCCGGCCAGTCGGGAATATCGATTTGCACGCGAATCGACCAAATCAAAGCGTTGTCCGGCGCGCGAAAAGTGCTCGGCGCATTGGATGGGATTGGCACCGGTATTTTGATTTCCGCCTTATCCCCGAGGGGAGCCACTTCTTGATTGGATTGTTCCAACACGGTTTCATAAATCTTATGTGTATGTGAATTTTTGAGTCCGCCGGCGCCGCTTACGACGCGCTCCTCGGCCTTGAGCGTCGCCGTGATTTTGCGCAGACGCCGGGCGTCACGCGAATCAAATAAAAATTTGCACTCCACCGCATTGCCGGCGCGTATTTTAACCGGATGAACTTTCACTTCTAACGCGCTGACTCTCTGTTGCGCCAATTTATTTCTGAGCATCATAAAAAGCTGCCACCCACCAAAGCCGGCAACGGCCAAACCCAGCAAGAGCGCGACGAGATTCGATCCGCCCAGAACGATCATCGCGACGCCGAGAACAAAAAACGGAACGGCGAGCACCCTGGCCATCGTCATGCGTTCCTTGAACGAACTTGGCGCCGCCGCTTCCTCGAGCTGGTCTTCGGTTCCCAATACAATTTCTTCCGAAATATCCCCGGCAGCGAGCATGAACTTTTCTTCTCTGATAACATCGACCGCGATCGGAATATCCACTTGCGCCCGCAGATACCATTCGACGTTCAGATAATGTCCCTGATAACTAACCGGCCCGCGCCGCGCGGCAAATTGGAACGGATACTCTTTCAATTCGCCGGACTGAAATTTCGCGTCCTCGGCAAATGCCATTCCTTCTTCGCCGCCCGAAGCTTTATTGCCCCGGCCTTGAGTTCGCCAGGCGCAAATCAGCGTTATCTTGCGGCAATGAAACGCTTCGTGCGCCAAAATTTGGATTTTTCCGGTAATGGCTTCGCCAAGCTTATACGTGCGATCGTCGTGATCAAAGACGATGTGCAGCTCACATTTTGACATTGGTTCTCCCTGCTTCGTTATTATTCCCAAAGCTGACTAGCCTACGGTCGTAGGCCGCAACCCCAAAAGTTAACCGCGAATATACGCTAATCAACGCGAATAAAAATATTCGTGTTCATTAGCGGTTAAAAAATTCTTGCTGAAATCACTTTCAAAGAAACTATGTATAGAGTGTCATGTCGAACACACCCTGTGGCGCAATATGCGCAAACTCGGATTTAAAGTCAAGTAAATGTTGGCGAGGCGCGTAATGGGTCAGTTAAAGGTGGGTAGCGCAGACATCTTGTCTGCAGTCTGGAAGACTGCGCTACGTTTTTCCACCAATAAGTGAGGCATTACCGAGGCGCCAGCAGCCGCGTAGGAAATTGTGCCTCATCAGTAATGGCTTACGGGTTGAGAAAATTGTCATTCTGGAAGAATCTTTTTTTCAAACCAGTACCGTGCTTGATTGTAACAGGGTGCTTCCAGCCCTGGCCTGCGGCGTGAGCATGTCCCATAAATATTTCACTGGACACAGAGAGAAAAATTTAGTATATTACCGGTGTGAGGATCGCTGGTCAAAATTTCACGCCGGAAGTCATCGGGAAGATTCAGA
>Ga0247727_10005745_pt1 | contig 24866 bp, 25 predicted proteins | sample WisWelCaveWW1625_FD_202498 | JGI IMG/M metagenome (GOLD analysis project Ga0247727, IMG submission 202498) | Biofilm microbial communities from Wishing Well Cave, Virginia, United States - WW16-25 | ecosystem: Environmental > Aquatic > Deep subsurface > Groundwater > Cave microbial mat | place...
GCGCTGAAAATTGCCAGCAAGCCGCAAAAACTTAAGGCGACGACTGCAATCAGCAACCCCACATCAAATTGGCGAATGACTTTACTATCTTGAAAATCCATCTTAGTTGGCCGCCATAGGTCTATTTTCAAAATGAATGGATAAAAGTCCCCGAGCGATAGGCGCTGCAACTGCGCCGCCGCCGCCGCCGTTTTCCACCAAAATACAAAAAGCTATCTCCGGCTTATCTACAGGCGCAAAGCCAATGAACCAAGCGTGGGAGTCACCGTGGGGGTTCTGCGCCGTACCGGTCTTGCCACAAACCTTAACCCCCGGAATCGAAGCCCCCCGGCCGGTTCCGTGCGGCCCATTCACTACCAGGTACATCCCCTGCTTGATTTTCGTGAAGGTATCCGGCAGAATCTCGTGCACCGCCACCGAGTCTATTTGCGGGTATGCTGTATGATGGGTGGCCGGATCGACAATTTTACGCAGCAAATGGGGTTTATAGGCTCGGCCTTCGTTGCCGACGATCATTGCAAAATAGGCCATCTGCAGTGGTGTAGTCAACAAATCGCCCTGACCCACGGCAAGGTTCAAAATCAGACCTTTGCTCCACTTGCGTTCACCGTATTTGGAATCGAAATAGGTTTTATCGGGAACCAGGCCGGCGCTTTCGTTCGGCAAATCGATACCCGTTTGCGTTCCAAAACCAAATAATTTGGAGTACTTCGACCAGGATTCCAACCCGACTTCTAATCCCTTGGTGTAGAAATAGACGTTGCAGGACTGCTCGATGGCATCAAAAAAATTTACCGCGCCGTGCCCGCCCTGCTTCCAACAATCAAAGGTGCGATTGCCGAGGCGATAACTGCCGGAACAGAATATTTTTTGATTGAAATTTACGTGCCCGGTCTCCAACGCAGCCGCCGCCAGCACCAGCTTATAAGTAGAGCCGGGCGGATACAAGCTCTGACATACGCGGTTGTAGAGAGGATGGCCATCGTCATTGATGAGCTGCTTCCATATTTCTGGTGTGAGGGGGCTGGAAAAAATTTCCGGATCGTAATCGGGTTTGCTTAAAATTGCGAGTACGTCGCCATAGCGCGGATCGAGGACCGCAGCCGCACCGCGCCGGCCGGCCATGACGGTTTCCAAATACCGCTGCAATTTGGCGTCGATGGTCAGGTAAATGTGATGGCCGCTATTGGGATCTTTAAATGACAGCTCCGGCAGATCTTTTATTTCGCGCCCCAGCACATCGACCTCCACATATTTGATGCCGGGCTCTCCCCGCAAGAAGCGCTCGAATTGAAATTCCAACCCGCTTTTGCCGATAATATCGCCAAGCAGATAACCGGAATCTTTCCATCGCACCAACTCCTCGGATGTAATTTCACCCAGATAGCCAAAAATGTGCGGCGCATTCACACCGCCGGGATAAAAGCGCTTGGACTCGATGGTGTAAAAAACGCCGGGCAAATCCAGCCGCGATTCCTCCAGCGTGCTTAACACCGAAAAGTCAATCTGACGCTTGATTTTCACCGGCAGAAAATTGCTGATTTTTTCTTTTTTGATTTTCTGTTTGATGTTGGAAGCGGGCTGATCCAAAATGGTTGATAGAAGGTTCACTGGCCCTTCGCCCTTCAAAACTTCGTACGGAATTACCGAAACGGAGTACGCCGGACGATTGTCCACCAGGATTTCCCCGCGGCGGTCGTAAATGATCCCACGCGGCGGGTCTAGAACAATCTCGCGAATGCGGTTGCGCTCCGATTCTTTAAAATATTTGTCCCAGTTCCAAAGCTGCAACTGCGCCAGCCTGCCCAGCAACATAACGAACGCAATAATCGCAAAAATTTTATAAAGGGATTTTAGGGAATTTAAATTATTCTTCACAGAGCTTTTTCTCTTTAACTTGAAAAATTCACAAAATCATAATCTGAAGTCGAGTGTCAAGAATTTTTGTGTCACTCGGGAGGAGGCTTTTTAATTGGGATAATCTGCTGTTTGCTAACAAGATTCCTCCTGAATGACAGATAATTTGTGAATTATTCAGGTTAATTAACTTGTTCGTCCCCATAACGCCCGCGGCCAGACCAAGTTAATCATCGTCATAAATGTCAGTGTGTAAATTGTCGTGGGCAAAGCATAATGCAGAATCGTGTCCCAGAAGCCTAACGAGGTCCCAATGGATATGATGGTGTAATACATAACATCATGACTGAGCAGCAAAAAAAACAGGAATCCAACAATGCTCAAAAACCGCCGCTCCAGGCGTTCACCGCCGATAAATCCCGCAAGGAAAGCGGTGATGGTTTTCGTCAGAGAGGACAAGCCTAAAAAACCTGTGCCGAAATTATCGAACAACAAACCAGCAGCACATCCGGCAATGATCCCCCAGGCGCGGCCCTTTTGCAGAGCGATGGCAACGATCATGATCAAAATAAAATCCGGCATGACCTCTTTAATGGAAAAGAGCGGTGCAATGGTCAGTTGCAGCATGATCGAAAGTACGAACAACAAAACATGTATTGGACTCAGCATTTAACTACGGGGATTTGATTGGTCGGCTTCGAATCACGAATACTTCCTCTAATCGGGTAAAATCCACCGCCGGTTCGACAATAATATCCATAAACATACTCTGTTCGTTTTCGCGGCACTCGATGATTTTTCCAATCGGCAGACCGCCGGGGAAAATGAAGCTGAACCCGGAGGTGGTGAGGGTGTCGCCGGCCACGACGTCCGACCTTTTGGGAACCTCAGCAAACTCAACGAGGTTGCCTTCATGCCATTTGATGATGCCGTTCACACGGCTTCTTTGAACCCTGGCGCTGACCCTGAAATTGCGGTCCAATAGAATCTGTGTGGTAGAATGTTGTTCGCTCACATTGAATATTTTTCCAACCAAACCTTGCGCGGTTACCACCGCCATATTTTTTTGGATAGAATCAGCGGAACCCGACGCCAGTATGATAGAGTGGATGAAACCATTATCGGCTTTGCCAACGACTTTGGCGGGGATCAAATCCAACTGGCTCGACTCTTTGAAATCTAAAAGTTCCCGCAGACGAATGTTCTCGCCAAGAGCTTCCTTAAGCCGGCTATTAATCAGCATTAGATCCGTATTTTTTTGGCGCAACCATTCGTTCTCATCCCGAAGCGCATTCAATTCAGTGATTACAGATATTTTTTCAAGAAAAAATCCGAAGCCATCAAGAGCCCACGCCTGGACCGTCTGAATTTGAAAGCCATCATTGGATAACAGCAAGCCAATCGAAAAGAGAATTGCCGCAAGCAGAGTGAAAAAGTCGCGACGGTAGGTAACCCATTGGTTAAGACGCCGCATAGGATTTAATACTTCTTGCCAGTGACCAGCACTTTTTGGTATGCGTCTAAGTCGTCGAAGATTTTGCCGGTGCCGAGAGCGACGCACGTCAATGGGTCATCCGCGACGATGATGGGCAGTTCGGTGGCGACGCGCAGACGCTCGTCGAGACCTCGCAGCAGCGCGCCGCCGCCGGTCAACACGATGCCGCGATCCAAAATGTCGGAAGCCAATTCCGGCGGTGTTCGTTCGAGACACAATTTCACCGCGTCAACTATGTAACTAACCGGCTCCGACAGCGCTTCCTGAATTTCTTTGGCGTGAATCTTAACTGTCTTGGGAATGCCGTCCACCATATTGCGGCCCTTCACCATTTTAATTTCGTCGCAATTGTACGGTTCCGCCGAGCCAATGGTGAGCTTAATCGCTTCGGCGGTGTTTTCACCAATCAACAGGTTGTAAGCTTTTTTGAAGTATTGCACGATGGCCTCGTTCATTTCGTCGCCGGCGATGCGGATGGAAATATCGGTGACGATACCTGAGAGTGAAATCACCGCGATCTCTGTGGTGCCGCCGCCGATGTCTACGACCATGCTGCCAACCGGCTGCTCGATGGGCAAGTTGACCCCAATTGCTGCCGCCATCGGTTCTTGAATCATATAAATCTCGCGACCGCCGGCATGTTCCGCGGAATCGCGCACCGCGCGTTTCTCCACTTCGGTGATGCCCGATGGAATGCACACCGCAATGCGCGGGCGAATGAAGCGATTGGTCTGCACACGTTTGATGAAGTGGCGAATCATCCTTTCGGCGATATCAAAATCGGCGATAACGCCGTCCTTCAACGGCCGCACCGTCACCAGATCCTCCGGCGTCCGCCCCATCATCACTTTAGCCTCGTTGCCATAGGCCAGAATCTGCTGATCGCTTTTGCGAACGGCCACAATCGAAGGCTCGTTGATCAAAATGCCGCGTCCTTTCACAAAAACCAAAGTATTCGCGGTCCCTAAATCAATGGCGATGTCATTGGAAAAAAATTTCGCCCAGAAAGATTCCGGTTTAGAATTCGTGTTCACTGTTTTAACCTATCCTGTTCTTATTCAATGTTAGAATTTGATTTTCATGAATCGCCACTTAACAATGGTCGGTATCTCTATTAGCGTTGCTTAGCATAGTATAGTATAGTATAGCGGTCGAATTTCAATGGCGAAAATGCCGAACACCCGTGAAGACCATCGCCAGGTTAAGCTCGTTGGCGGCTTGAATGATTTCCTCGTCTCGTACCGAGCCGCCGGGCTGAATGACCGCTGTGGCGCCGGCCGCGGCAATCACATCCACTCCATCTCGGAATGGGAAAAACGCATCGGATGCCGCAGCCGAACCACGCAAATCATGACCGAACCGCCGCGCTTTTTCGGCGGCCAATTGGCAGGAATCCACTCGCGACATCTGTCCCGCGCCAATACCGAGCGTCCGCTCCACATCGCTGAACACGATAGCGTTGGACTTCACCCACTTGCCCACGCGCAACGCAAATTTCATCGCAGCCCACTCCTCTGTTGTGGGCTGGCGATTGCTTACCACATCGTACTTAATATCGCTTAGATTATAAGAATCTTGATCTTGCAATAGAAACCCGCCCTGCACCTTTTTCACGTCGATGCCTTTGCCGCGCGGGTGGTTTATATCGCCGCATTCTAGCAGCCGCAGATTTTTTTTTGCACTCAAGATTTCCAGCGCTGCCGGAGAGAATCCCGGCGCGATAACCGCTTCCATGAACAACTCCGAAACCGCCTGCGCCGTGGCGTCGTCGACTTCGCGATTCAACGCCACGATTCCGCCGAACGCAGAGACCGGATCGGTTGCTTTGGCGTGAAAGTAAGCTTCAGACAAATTGGAGCCAGTCGCCACTCCGCAGGGATTGGTGTGTTTGATGATGACCGCGCACGGCTCGGAAAATTCCTGCACCAATCCGAGCGCGGCATCCAAATCGAGAAAATTGTTGAACGATAATTCTTTGCCGTGCAGTTGTTTGGCATTCAACAGTCCGCTGGCTGGTTCTTCACTATCACGATAAAAAGCTGCTTTTTGGTGCGGGTTTTCACCGTAGCGCACGTCCTGTACTTTCTCCAGTAGCAGCTGATATCTACGTGGGAAGGCAGCTTCCCCATTTTGATCAGATAAGTACGATTGGATAAAGTGATCATATTGTGAGGTCCGGGCAAACGCTTCTACTGCCAATGTCCGTTTGGTCTCCAAAGAAATCTCGCCGCGGCGCGTTTTTATTTCGGATACTATCTGTTCGTATTGGTCCGGCGAGGTCACCACCGCCACGTTGATGAAGTTTTTGGCGGCGGCGCGAATCATCGCCGGTCCGCCAATGTCGATGTTTTCCAAAGCGGTTTTGAGAGCCACGTTTTCGCTGGCAACCGTTTGCTCAAACGGATAAAGATTCACTACGACTAGATCGATAAGTTCGATATCGCGTTTTTGCAACTCAGAAATTTGTCCAGCGTCGTCCCGCAGCGCGAGGATGCCTCCAAAAATGTTGGGGTGCAGGGTTTTGACTCGGCCGCCCAAAATTTCCGGGAAGCGCGTCACGTCGGAAATAGCTATTGTAGGGATGCCGATGTCCTGCAGGTGTTTGGCGGTGCCGCCCGTGGAGAGGATTTCGATGTCAAACGTTTTCAAAACTTTGACGAAATCAACAATCCCTGTTTTGTCATAAACACTCATCAATGCCCGTCGAATTTTGGGCATGCTGGACTGTCCTCCTCAACTCGACTATCTATGGGTTAGCCAACTCAACAGATTGGCGGTTTACATTTTAGGGCAGGGCCTGACCGCTGCAAGCAAACGCGGCTAATATAAAAAGAAAATTTGAAAAAATAAATGGTTTCTTTGATGAATTTGTGGCGTTCATGGCTTGATGCGGACTTTTCGGCCAATAATTTCGATGCGGTCTTCGGCAAAAAGTTGGAGGGCTTCGGCGAAAATTTTGTGCTCGACTTCCAACACCCGGGCGGCGAGAGCTTCGGGAGTGTCGCCCGGCTGTACCGGCACGCAGCGCTGCAAAATCGGCGCGCCGGCGTCGTACTCGTCATCCACAAGATGGACGGTAACCCCGGTGACTTTGCAGCCATAGTTCAACACTGCTTGATGAACTTTGATCCCGTACATTCCTTGTCCGCCAAAAGATGGCAGCAGCGCCGGATGAATATTCACGATACGATTTTTATAGGCCCGCACAACGACACTGCCAATCTTCTTCAAATAACCAGCGAGGGCGATCAACTCGACTTCATGCCGATGCAGATGAGCCAACAGTGCTTGATCGAATTCTGTTGCGGATGAAAACATCTTGGCGGACAGGTGCAGCGCCGGGACGTCGTGGCGGCGCGCAATTTCAAGCGCGCCAGCGTCGGACTTGTTGCTCATCACCAGCACGATTTGCGCGTGAAGCTCACCCCTTTCAATGGCCGAAAGCAGCGCCGCCAAATTGGAGCCGCGGCCGGAAGCAAAAACTGCGATTTTGAGTCGTTTCAATTTAAGGCTCTGTGCTTGTAACAAATCAATCTGCGAACAAAAGGATTTAAGCGATAACGGCAGGCTCGCAGATTTCCAACAAACCGGCGTCTGCGTCCAGCATCGCTTCGACGCCAATCGGCAGGGTGTATTTGGCATCAACATGGCCGTAAGGGAAATCAACGATCACTGGCACGTTCAATTCTGCCGTCAACTCGGAAATCACCTCCGGCAAAGCCATGCTTGGCGCGTCGGATTTCGGAACGCAATCTGGAAATTGTCCGAACACGATGCCGTTCACATCGTTTAGAACCCCGGCCAATCTTAGCTGATTGAACATTCGGTCGATGCGGTATGGCTCTTCGCCGACGTCTTCAAGAAATAGAATGGCGCCGTGAAAGTCAGGCAAAAACTGTGTCCCGAGCAGAGAGCAAATTAATGACAAACAGCCGCCGAGCAACCGACCTTTGGCATTTCCGGGTTTGAGACAAAAGTTACTATCAGCCGGCACTCGCATTTGAAGGCGGGCTTGCGGCCCCGTCAACATTTTCCAAAAATTGGATTCGGTGAAGGGGTCGATGCCTTTGGCCATTTCCACTGCGACCATTGGGCCGGAAAATGTCACGAGACCAGTTTGTTTAAAAATCGCCAACTGCAGAGCAGTGATGTCGCTGTAACCGACCAGGATTTTTGGGCGCCGTTGAATGGCGCTATAATCGATCTGTTCAAGAATACGCGGCGTGCCGTATCCGCCGCGGGTGCAGAAGATCGCGGCTACATCCTCATCATAAAACATCTCGTTCAAATCACTGAGGCGATCGGCATCGCGGCCAGCGAGGTAACCGTTTACGTCATTAATGTGCTGGCCAAGTTTGACTTGAAAACCGCGATTTCGAAGATAGTGAATGCCGTTGGTGAGCCGCTCGGGTATCATCGGGCTGGCTGGCCCCACGATACCGATGGTATCGCCGGGTTTTAATTTTGGAGGCAGGACTATCAATTTCGGGTTGGTCTGAATAGCAAGCTCAAAACCTCATGCCGTCATTCAAAATATCGAAAACTTCGTGCTGATTGGCAATCCGATATTCACCGATTTCGTAGCGAAAAATCACCCGCCGGGCAAAGCGGAGATAATGCCAGACTATCAACAGGCGGCGGTTTGAAAATGAATCGAAATAGTCGTTCGAGTTCAGAGGGCGATCCACATAATCGGGGCTGCCCAGCAAAATAAAAACCATGCCGAAATCTGTGCGCCAGCCGGTACCGTTGTCGCCAAAAGCTTTGCTGGCATATTCGACCCGCCGGTAATATTCATCGTAGTATTCATTTTCACGAGTTTCAGGACTGGGGTCGCGTTTGTCCCAGAATGCTTGAAATTCTTTAACCCGATCTTCGCCGCGGGCCTTTTTAAGCTTTTTCATCTCGTCCCCTTTGGCGATGTACCTGAGCTGCTCGATGGCATCGTCGAGATTGATTTCGGGACGGGTCTCGCGCTGGCCGCTGGATTTGATCCGTTGCTGCAATGCAAAGGTCGTATCACCGCAAAGAATGTTGAAGTTAAAAATGGACTCATTGGTGACGTCGGATTTTCTGATGGCAACAAAATTTCTCGTGATGCGGCCGCCCGTGACAATGGACTTCTCTCCTTTCACCAATTTCTGACTCATCGGCTCGGAGATTTCATACTGGATTTTTGCGCTGTCGCAAGTGGGCAGATTGTAAATTTCGAAAAACACGTAGCCGCTGGAGTCTGCGAGCTCGGCGTGGTTTAACTCCAGCATCTGAGCCAGTGTTGCAGCGTCGAGAAGGGCAATATCGCTGATGGCCAAGCTATCGCTGGAAAAATCACGAACGGTGACGGCGCCTGCGCGAAAGCCGCCGCTGCGCGTCTCAAGGTCGGTCAACTGCACGCGGTAGCGATATTCTTTTGGCGCCAATTCGATTTGGCCGTAAAATGTGTGGCTTAATTTATCCGAAACGGTTTCATCAAAATTTTGAGCGATAACATGGCCGGACCAAACCGTGCTGTCCACTCTGCTGCTGTCGAGGTTGTGAATGTTGAGCAGAATCTGGAAATCGGCGCGAAATTTCTTGTCGGTCGTGGTCACGAACTGCAATTCATCGTTGACGAAGCCGACCGTGATGTTCAGCAGGCTAAGGCCAGGGTTCTCAGAGGCCGTGCTGAAAAATCTCAAAGCAAAATTCAGGGAACCGGCTGGAAGCCGAGAATCGTGCAGTTTGATTTCGCGCGTAGCAGCCTGGGAGTAACCAGAATGAAGATCGAGGGTGCAGACTGCCCAAAGACAGACCGCGGCGGGCGCCACCAACTTTGCCGCTCGTCGAACGAGCGCCGTGAGCACAAAAGCTGGCGCCCGAACTGCATTCACGTCGATATTCTTAGCGATGATTTTTGAAAACATTGCGATCGATTATGTCGTACAGCTCGTCCGGGTTGTCCAATCGGTATTCTCCAAAACCGTTTTCATCGACAAAAAGAAAGTTGCGGCTGAAACGGTAATAGTTCCAAATTTCATAAGACTTAACCGTGCGACCCTGCAAGTGCGCAAAATTCTGATTAAACGCATTGCGCTCGATGGAATCTGCCGGGCCCAGCTTCACATACACCCACCCCATGTCGGTTTTCCAACCTGGTTTACGATAGCCAAAGAATGTTTCATTGGCGACTTTAATGCGATTATAATACTCATTGCGATATTCATTGTCCGAAGTGCCGGGTGTGGGATCGCGTTTTTCCCAAAACTTCAAATAAGCAACGTGTTTTTGATCACCAGGCGTCTTTTTGATTTTTTCGATCTCGTCCTTCCCAGCGATGTAACTCAACGCGTCTATGGCCTCGTCCAGGCTGGCAAAGGAACTCGGCAGCCCCTCCCAAAACCAATCGAAGGCTCTCTCTAAAGATAATGCTTCTTTTTTGTTGTGCTCGACTTTGAGGCGGGCGGCGTATGAGCCGTGCGGCAATGAACTACTGGCAATCTCGAGATAGTTCTTCGTGACACGCCCTTTGCTTTTCACCCAAACTTCTTTTGATTCACTGTCCACAACTTTGCCGTCTTTGGGATTGAAAATCTCACTACGGACGTAAACGCTGTCGGATTCCGGAACATTGTAGACCTCAAAATAGGCGAACAATCGCGAATCACCGAGCTTTTGTCCAGAAACCTTCGGAGTGAAAGTATAATTGCCCTCGGGATCTTGCGAAAGGTGATCGAGCAAAAGCACATCGCTGGCCGTCAAATCGGGGCCATGATAGTCTCGTAAAGCTATTTCTTGTTTGTGGTTTGTTAAACCCTGCGTTTCGAGATCTTGTAAACTCAGCGCCATTTCATATTTCGCCGGCGGCAAATCAAAGGAAAGTTGGCTTAACTTGAACTTGCGGGTGGATTTAATATCACTAACGTCTTGGGTTGCGATTTCTTCTCGCAAATCCTTCACATCAACTGGCTTGCCGGATTCGTCGAGAATGGCAACGATGATTTCGTATTTGGCGTGAAAGCCATCTTCCTGTTTTGTGAATTGCAGTTCATCGTAGTGAATTTTCACATAAAGGTCAAGACGGCTCAGGTCAAGATTTTCTGAGGCCAAATTGATTGCGTCAAAATTAAAAAGCGGGGCGTCATTGGTGGCAATCGCAGAAGCCTCGATCTCTGCACACACTGTGCAAAGAGCTAAGCCAACCCCCATTATAAATAATCCCGGGTTTCTCATAAACACCTCCAGTTTGCCTTCCACTGAATTACTGCACTGAAAACAACATTTGGTTAAACCAATTCGCCGGTCAGATCATAGTCTGAACCTTCAATAATTCTAACATGATGAAATCGACCAAGACTCGCGTCGCCCTTCACGAGCACCGAATTATCGATCTCGGGACAATCCATGAAACTTCGACCGACAAAATAACCGGACTCATGATCGTGATCATCAACAATAATTTCTTGGACCTGCCCAACCAACCCGCGATTCAATTCAAACGAAATTTCATTCTGAATATCGGTCAATTCCGCCAGCCGCTCCTGTTTGATGTGTTCCGGAATCTGATTGCTGAGCCGATCGGCGGGTGTTTTTTCTTCGCGCGAAAACGCAAATACGCCCAGGCGCTGGAAACGGACTTCTTTCAAAAACTCCACCAGTTCTTGATGCTCTTCATCCGATTCGCCTGGGAATCCAGAAATCAATGTCGAGCGCAGAGCGAGGCCCGGGTTGCCGCACCGCAGCCGGTCGATGATACGCTCGATATCCGCCCGGCGCACTCGCCGTCCCATCAATCTTAACATGCGATCGGAAATGTGCTGAATGGGCATATCTACGTAATTTATAATACTACTTCGCTCAGAAATTATTTCAATCAAATCATCAGAGAAATGTGCCGGGTACGTGTACAGCAAACGAACCCATTTGAATGCCGTAATGTTTGTTAATTTATCGAGCAACGAAACCAGCCGTTTTTCGCCGTAACGATCTTGTCCGTAAATTGTGGTGTCTTGTGCGATTAGGATCAACTCCTGCACGCCATTGTCGGCCAACATCTGTGCTTCGTCCAACAGCGATTCCAGAGTGCGGCTTTGAAATTTGCCGCGAATTTCTGGGATCGAGCAAAAGGTGCAGGGGTTTTCGCAGCCTTCAGAAATTTTGAGATAAGCGAAATGGCGCGGCGTGGTCAGGTGACGCTCGCCGAGAAGTTCGCGTTTGAGATCGAGCCGATGCAACAGGTCGCGGAGAATTTTGATAAGATCGCGGTTACCGTAAAATCCATCGACTTCCGGAATCTCTGCGATCAGCTCGTCGCGGTAGCGTTGGGAGAGGCAACCGGTCACAAACACCCGCCGGCACTTTCCGCGTTTCTTCATGTCTACCGCCTGCAAAATGGCGTCGATGGATTCTTCCTTTGCGCCCTGAATGAAACCGCAGGTGTTAAGAATGATAGTTTCGGCGTCCGTCGCATTTTCAACAATCTCAACGCCAGCGCCTTTGAGGCCGCCGAGCAGCACTTCGGAATCGACAATATTTTTGGGACAGCCCAAAGTTGTGAGATTGATTTTCATTCGAACAAAGCCTCTACAAAAGTTGCCGGATCAAATGCTTTGAGATCGTCCATCGATTCGCCCAATCCAATGAAGCGAACCGGTACGTTGAGCTGATTTTGAATGGCGAAGACCATCCCGCCTTTGGCGGTGCCATCCAATTTGGTCACAACGATACCGGTAACGGCGACCGTCTCCTTGAACTGGCGCGCCTGCGTCAATGCATTCTGGCCAGTGGAAGCATCGAGCACAAGTAAAATCTCGTGAGGCGCCGTTTCCATTGCTTTGCCCAGTACCCGTTCAATTTTCTTTAATTCTTCCATGAGATTGACTTTGGTGTGCAGCCGACCAGCGGTGTCAACGATCAACACATCGACGTGACGCGCGACGGCTGCTTTCAACGCGTCGAATGCCACCGCTGCCGGATCGCCGCCGGGCTGCGTCCGGACGATGTCGACGCCGGCGCGCTGCGCCCAGATATCGAGCTGCTCCGAGGCCGCGGCGCGAAACGTGTCGGCTGCGGCCAGCAAGACTTTTTTGCCGCGTTCATGAAACGCTTTGGCAAGTTTAGCAATAGTGGTGGTTTTGCCGGTGCCATTGACGCCGACTACCATAATCACAAATGGCTTGATGGTCGGAGTGAAAAAATCACGATTCCCTGAAGTGTGGTCGGCGGCGCCATTCGCTGCATACGTCAACAACTGCTTTTTGAGAAGGGCGATCAATTCTTGCGGGTCGCGGAAACCCTCTTTCAAAACTCGCTGGCGCAATTCTTCGATGATGTGCTGGGCAGTGTCCACGCCCACGTCCGCGCGGATGAGAATTTCTTCGATCTGCTCCAGCAGGGCGTCATCGATGGCGTACTGGTTTTTGATCAGCTTGACTATCTCGTCAACAAAACCCTGACGGGTTTTGGCAAGGCCTTCTTTGAATTTTTCGAACAGGGATGGCATGAAAATCGATGATCGATGATCGATAATTGATGATTGATGATTGACTAATTAATTAGCACCGTAAGCTATGGCAGCACGAATATCATCTTCAACCAAATGCGGATACTCGTCGAGAATTTCTCGAATGGTGAGACCATTGGCGAGAAAATCGAGAATCAAAGAAACCCAAATCCGCGTGCCTTTAATGCAGGGCTTTCCAAAACAAATGTTGGGATCGACAGAGATTCGATCAAGCAAAGGGCTCATCTGATACTCCTATTTGCCACGAAGCAAATTTACCATTTTAATCACATAAAACAAAGAAGAAATTGCGACCATGCCAACACTCATCCACAGAAATAACTTTTCGACGGCATGGATATTCAGGATGTAGCTCATGATCACTACTGCCAGTGCGCCCACCGTCAATTTGCCAGCCACGTTGGACTCGACCACAACTTTTGTTTTGAATGCCAAAAACAGGCCGCCAAGTAAAATGACGAAGTCGCGGACTAATAACAGAACGACATACCACACGGGCAGGTCGCGGAGTCCAATTAGCAGAATCGCACTTGCGGCCACGCAGATTTTATCCGCTAAGGGATCAATGATTCGTCCGACGTCGGATTGCTGGTGATAGCGCCGGGCCAGACGGCCATCCCAAAAGTCGGTGGCGGCGGCCAACAGGATCACGCCAATGGCCAAGTAGTTGCCGGCCGGCGTCTGCTCTTTCAATGCAAAATAAAGCGGGATCAACAAAAATACCCTGCTGATGCTGAGCAGATTCGAAACATAAAAGACTTCTCTGAAATTCACTTTGGAACGCCCCGGATTACGAATTCAAATTAAAACAGCGAATGGATGCCAATGAGCGCTAATCGTTTTTCATAAACGCTTTGACAACATCGATCAACAAAGAGGGATGATTCACCAGAGCCGATTTGAAAATATTCATCAGCGTGCGCTTTTCGGCTGGAAGGCTTAACACGGCTTCGGCGGTGGCGTTGAGATCGTCGTCCGACAATTTGTACACTGCTTTTTTAATGTTATAAAAGCGCTCGTGATTTTTGCCCTCGGCCTTGTGCCACGTGTCCGCGTATTCCGCCAACCGCTTTTCCGAAAGGTTATTTTCTTTAATGGCCTGTGCTGCGACCCGACCGGCCATTTTTCCCGAGATCATCGCCGTGACGATGCCAGCGCCGGACATCGGGTTGACTTGATGAGCGGCGTCGCCTACCAGCATCAATCCATCGCCGACGATATTCTTCAACGTCGCGGCGCAGGGAACGCCGCCCACCACCGTATACAAAACGGCAGCGTTCGGGAAATGCTTGCCGATAAATTCCTGCAAATAGTGTTTCGCGGATTTATGGCGCGCATGTTCGCCAGAGACACCCAGCCCGACGTTGGCGATCTCGCCATTTTTGGGAAACACCCAGAGGTAGCCGCCCGGCGCAATCTCATCTCCGAAATAAAGATAGATATAACGCGGATCGACTTTCACATTCGCCAGCGTCATCTGCAGACAGCTTTCCATGTCTTTCAATTTGATGTTGGTGCGCAAGCCGCCCCAGCGTCCCACGCGCGATTCCACGCCATCGGCACCGATTACCACTTTCGTGCGGATGTCGTATTGCTTGCTCAAATACTGAACACGAACGCCTTCCACCGCGCCATTGGGTTTTATAAGATCATAGACATACGCTTTTGTCAAAACTTCCGCGCCGCGGCGGGCTGCCATGTGCACGAGATCGTAATCGAAAATTTTGCGGTCGAGAACGTAGCCGCGAGTGGTTTCGCTTTCAACGACAACTTCGCGGCCGTTGGGCGCAATCAGCACCGCGCCGTCAATAACCGTCGAGATCCAGCGCGGATCGGGATCAACAACCGTTTTGAACCCGGCTTCGCCAACGGCCTCGGCGCAGCGCACCGGAATCCCCACCTCGCGATCTTTCTCTAGCAACAGAACGCTCGCACCATTTTCCGCCGCATGTTTGGCGGCCCACGCGCCCGCGGGTCCGCCGCCGACCACTATGCAGTCGTAGTAGTCGCGCATGACGCTTCCTCAATCGTTTCCAACGGGGCTAACGTTTCCACTGGACAAATCCACACGCACAACATGCAATCGATGCAAGTTTTGTTGACAACCAGCCGGGCTTCGTACAAATCGATACAATCCACCGGACAGACCGCGACGCACGCGCCGCAGAAGTCGCAGCGGTCGTTGATGACTCCGATCATTTCGAGCTATGCTCCTATTCTCGGGTAGTCAAGACCAAAGCGGAATTTGTAGTAGGCTTTCGCAAGAAAATAGAAAATCGCCATTCCGAAAAACAGGACATAGGAATGAAATTCAATCTGATACTTGATCAAAACCGCCAGGGTTAGCAGCAAGATAGAATAGCCTACCGTCCGGCGTACGTCCTCCATTTTCAATTTGACGGCGGCCCAAACGGAAAATGGAATCGCGAAAAACGCCGCATAAAAAATCGTCTCGTCTTTAAGAAAAAGGCCGAAGACAGTGGCGACAGCTTGCAACGCGATCCCCAGATAGACGGCATTTTGAAATCCGATTTTTTTCCCGAGAGAACTCTTTGGTGAAGTGTCTGCGCCTTTCGGATCTGAAAGGGTAGTGTACAGATAAATCGACGCCACGAAGCAGAGGTATGGCGCCGAATGCACGGCAGAGTCGAACGTCACCGTACCTCGAATCATCCATCCCAGTGCAAAAATCAAAAACGCGCCGATGATGTTGGCGGCGACGCTCATCGGTGGTTTATCTTTCCAGATAAACGGTTTGAAGTTATAGAGGTAGCCGGCGAGGGCGGCCATAACCAAAAAAGGAAAAATGGCTTTGGGAGAAACCAGGAATGCGGAAACGAGTGCGAGCAAAAGCAATGTTCCCGATTCTATCAACGCCACTTTCGGAGTGACCTCACCCTGTGCAACTAAATTCGCTTTGTCCTTGCCGTTGTTCTCGCGGTCCATCACCTGATTCATTAAAAACAGCGCGCCCATGAGGAGCGTCAAACAAAGTCCGACCAAAAGCAGTCCGCCGTCTCCCTTTTCCGCAACGCCCGAGTTGGCGCTGAATTGAGTGGCGGCTACACCGAATTTGTTCTGCACAAAAAATCCGGCCAGAAAGACAGCCCACACGGCGTAAAACTGCACCGGCCGCAAAACAAACAGGTAGTCGAATGGTTTTAAAAATTTTTTCATAGGTTAAGTTACTCGTTGTGTTGGTTATTTTCTAATTGCAGTTTGTTGATGCCTTCATCCGGCAGCAGCGGATATTTACCAGTGAAGCACGCCGTACAAAAGCCCTTTTGACTTTCGGAAACCGCGCTGACCATACCATCGAGAGAAAGATAGCCGAGGCTCTCCACGCCGAGATGGTCTTTGATTTCCTCTGTAGTTTTGCTGGATGCGATCAACTCTTCTTTGGTGGGGAAATCCATGCCGTAGTAACAGGGCGAAATGATCGGCGGCGAGCTGACGCGTACGTGCACCTCTTTTGCGCCGGCGCGGCGCAGCATTTTGACGAGCTGCTTCAACGTTGTGCCACGCACGATGGAATCATCGACAATAACTACGCGGCGATCTTTGAGCACACCTTCCACCGGGTTAAACTTCACCCGAACTTGGAAATCGCGATCGGTCTGTTCGGGATGTATGAAAGTGCGACCAACGTAGTGATTGCGAATCAACCCGATTTCGAACTTAATTCCGGAGCGCCGGGCGTAGCCTAACGCCGCGGTGTTGGAGGAGTCCGGCACGGCAATCACTATGTCGGCTTCGGCGGGATGCTCCAGAGCTAAATTCTTGCCTAACTTGCGGCGAGCTTTATCGACGTTTTCGTTGAAGATTTTGCTGTCGGGCCGGGAAAAATAGACATACTCGAAAATGCAGGCGCACCGCTCTGCTTCTTCAAACATGCGGTGACTGGTGATGCCCGTTTTGTCCACCACCAAAATTTCACCGGCTTCGATTTCGCGGATGTACTCCGCGCCAACGAGATCGAGGGCGCACGACTCCGAGGCGATGAAATAGGCGTCGTCCTTTTTGCCGAGACAAAGCGGACGCCAGCCGCGCGGATCGCGGACGCCAATGATGCTGTCGCGGGTGAGCAGCACCATCGAATACGCGCCACGAAGAAAAGTAAACGCATCCTGGATTTTTTCTACCATGTCCTGCTTTTTGGAGCGGGCCATGAGATGCAGTACCACTTCGGTATCGCTGGTGGTTTGAAAGATCGAACCATCCTCCACCAATTTCTCGCGCACCGATCTGGCATTGATAAAATTGCCATTGTGCGAAATAGCCAGCGGGCCATCTTTGAAATTCACTAAAAACGGCTGGGCATTGTGAATCATAGTGGAGCCGGTAGTGGAATAACGATTGTGCCCGACTGCGAGGTGGCCCTTCAGTCCCTTCAAAATTGAGATGTCCGCAAAGGCGTCGTTTACCAGTCCCATGCCGATGTGACGGTACATAGATTTGCCATCGCTGGAAACGATGCCCGAGCTTTCCTGCCCGCGGTGCTGCAACGCGTACAAACCCTGGTACGCAAAGAAAGCGGCGTCGGGGTGGCCGAAGACGCCGATCACGCCGCAGTTGGGGCGGGGTTTATCGAGATCGTTTTGCATACTAAATTTCATAACCACGAAGACACAAAGAACACAAAGTTTTCATTCACAAAGAAATCCGACTGATTTGAATTCTTCGGGACCTCTCTGCCTTTGTGGTACTCAAAGATTTAGATCGTTTTAATCAAAAACAATGTGATTCCAATTCCCAAAATATCTGCGGCGAGATCTTTAAAACTCGCGTGGCCTTTTGGTTTTTTCAAATCATACAATTCTTTACCGATGCCAACGCTCAAAACCACACCGCCGCTGAAATAGAACGATTGCTTTTCAGATCGACCGAGCGGCTCGCGCAAGATCGCGAATCCGAAGCCCGCCAGCAGCGCGCTGACGACAAAGTGCTGAGTCTTATCCTTGGCCAGCCATTCGTCGCGAGTTGGCTGCGTAGAGACAGTATCCTGGACGCAGGCATTGCCAGCACAAACCGCATTCGCAGTTTCAGCTTCCTGCGGATGGGTGACAAACCAAAACGCCATAACCACCCAAAAGAATTTCGCACTACTCTTCACTAAAATCATCTGCAAAAAAACACTGCCAACTTAGTGTGTTCGCTGATCAGAACCTAACTCGAATTGAAAAGCCGATTGGTGGCGCAACACTTTTGTACGAATGCATAGGCTTTATGAAGCCGGCATGCAGCTCCAACTCCGGACCAGCGTCAAAATCGTACAAGTAGGCATCGATATAGGCGTCCAACATGCTCAACAACGTAACGCCGCCCATGAACCAAAAAGTTTGATTTCGCTTATCGATATAGAATTCGTGTTCGTCGGGATTGGCCACGTTTTCTTTTGCGCGATTGTGATGATGAACTGCTATCGCAATCAGCGTACCCTGCGCCGCCACTACCAGAATAGCTTTGGTTTTCTGATTGTTATACAATTGTCCCCAGCCCGGAAAAAGCAGCGAGCGCAGCATCGCGCCGTTCGGGGACTTTTTGCGCACCACTTTTATTTTTGAGGAGTCTTCCTGAGCGCCGCTCAACAAGGCGTTGCGGAAATCAGGCTCGCCCGCGGTTGCCGCGGTGTGCATGACACAAATCATCAGCAGAAGAATTAACGAACCAACCACCGCCGAAGAACGATCGTTCATTCCTTTATTTCTTTGAAATCGATGTCCTCAACATCCTGGTTTCTTAAATCGAGATCGGGCTTGGTTTTGCCGGTACCCCGAACTTCGGTTTGCCTTGACGAGTTTCTGAGCAACATGCGCAGAACTTTAAAGGCCAGGTAAAAAATAATCCCAAATAAAAGCAGTCTGATAAAAAACATCGTGATTCTATTTTGTTGGTGAGTAATACTCGGTCCCGGATACGGGACGCACAATGATTTGCTCGATCAACTCATCAAGATCGTGTTTATTGTTAACAAAGTCGATGGTGGTGGCGTTAATAATCAACAATGGCGAATCAGTGTAATTGAAGAAAAAGCGATTATAGGCTTCGTTAAGCTCTCGGATGTACTCCTCGGTCATGTTGCGCTCGAAATCGCGGTTGCGAGTGCGGATATTGTGCATCAGCCGTTCGGTGCTCGATTGCAAGTAAATTACCAGATCGGGATGCGTGACATCTTGTTCCAACAAGAAAGCGACTTTGTCATAAAGAAAAAGCTCTCGATCTTCCAAATTCAGGGAGGCGAAAATCCTGTCTTTAGCAAAAACATAATCCGTGATCAAAATATCGTGAAAGAGATCCCGTTGTGGAATCTCCTGCTGCTGACGATAACGGCTTAACAAAAAGAACAACTGAGTTGGAAAAGCAAACTGACGTGGGTTCTGGTAGAAATCTTTCAAAAAGGGATTTTCATCAAATTTTTCCAAAAGCAGTCTTGCGCCGAAATGTTCTGCCAAAAGTGTGGCCAGGCTGGTTTTGCCAACGCCGATTACCCCATCAATTGCAATGTATTGCAGGCGCACCGAAATCCTCTTTCTCGATTAATGCGGCAACTTTTTCCTTTGGCAGGTACATTTCAACACGTCCGGTATCTGCTACATTTGCCAGCATCTTTGAAATTGTTTGAAAACCGGGCGGTGCTTTAAAATCGGGCGCGATTTCATGTAATGGCGCCAAAACGAATTTACGATTTGCAGCTTCCGGATGTGGAATGCGCAATTGCGTCGTCGAAATCTGCGCTTCTCCCCAATACAGGATATCGATGTCGATGGTACGCGGCCCCCAGCGCATCTCCCGCAGCCGGCCGAGCTCGCCTTCAATTTTCTGAATTTGATGCAGAAAATCAACGGGATCGAAATTGGTACTTAGCTCAATCACAAGATTCAAAAAGCTGTCCTGCTCTCGAAATCCGATCGGCTCGGTCTGGTAAATCGAGGAACAGGCTAACAACCTTGTGTCGGGCAAATCGGCTATTTTTTGCAACGTCTTAGTCAGAAAATTAAGACGATCTCCGAGGTTAGAACCCAGCCCGACGAAAATATGATCATACGTCATCAGTTTCGCTCACCCTGGTGCGAGTGATTTCAATTTCGATGCCGTCTTGAATACCGCGAATCGGCGCATGCGGCTTACGGACTCGCACTAAAACTTCAGACACTTGAAATTGATGCAAAATCTCTTTGGCGATTTTCTCAGCCATGGTTTCTAATAGGCGAAATTTGCGATTACTGACGACGCCTTCCACCGTTTCAAATACTGTGTAGAGATCCACCGTATCTTTCAACTTATCGGTTTCGGCGGCGAAACGGGCATCGATCTTTAGTTCGACGTCCACTTCGAAACGCTGGCCTATTTCACGCTCTTCATCCCAGACGCCGTGGTAGGCGTGAAAGGTCATGTTTTTAACTTTCAGAATGTCAGATGCCATGCCCGGAGCACTAAAATAAAAAGGCGCGCACGACGCCTTTTCATCAAAAAAATCAAGCACAACTCTACAATTTTCATAGTGAAAAGTGAAACGAATATATAGAAATAATCATTTTTTGTCAAGACAAAAAAAGGCCGTTGTCCCAACGGATTAGGAACAACGGCCCTCGAAAAATTAAAACAGTTGACGATTAGTACATTCCGCCGCCTGGAGGCATCGGAGGCGCATGTTTTTCTTTTTCCGGTTTTTCCACGATGGTGGTTTCAGTCATCAGCAAGAGGCCGGCGACGCTGGCGGCATTTTCCAATGCCACACGGGTCACTTTGGTCGGGTCCACCACACCGTCTTTAATCATGTCGCCAAAGACTTCGGTTTCGGCGTTGAAACCAAAGTTGATATCCTTACTCTCTCTCACCTTTTGCACAACAATCGAGCCCTCCCAGCCCGCATTGTTGGCAATTTGGCGGAGCGGCTCTTCCAAAGCGCGGCGAACGATAGCCACGCCGACTTTTTCATCGCCTTCCAGTTTGAGCGTGTCAAGGGTCTTCATGGCGCGAACCAGAGCGACTCCACCGCCAGGAACAATGCCCTCCTCAACAGCTGCGCGGGTGGCGTGCAAGGCATCTTCCACGCGCGCTTTCTTTTCTTTCATTTCAACTTCAGTGGCAGCGCCCACTTTTAAAACCGCCACGCCGCCAGCCAGTTTTGCGAGGCGTTCCTGCAACTTCTCTTTGTCATAATCCGAGGTCGTGGACTCAATCTGCTTTTTGATTTGACCGATGCGGCCTTTGATATCCTCGGATTTGCCGCCGCCTTCGACGATAGTGGTATTATCTTTGTCGATAGTGATCTTTTTGGCGCGGCCCAAGTCCGTCAGGGTGGCGTTTTCGAGTTTGAAGCCGGCTTCTTCGGAAATGACACGAGCACCGGTGAGAACCGCGATATCTTCCAGCATGGCCTTACGACGGTCGCCAAATCCGGGCGCTTTGATTGCCGCAACTTTCAATGTACCGCGCAATTTGTTCACCACCAGAGTGGCAAGAGCTTCGCCCTCAAGGTCTTCGGCAATAACCAGCAGCGAACGTCCCATCTGCGCAACCTTCTCAAGAATCGGCAGAAGATCTTTCATCACGCTGATTTTTTTGTCATGAATCAGAATCTGGGGATCTTCCAATTCAACTTCCATGGACTCGGGATTAGTAACGAAATATGGCGATATGTAACCTCGATCGAACTGCATACCTTCCACAACATCAAGGGTGGTTTCGGTGCTCTTGGCTTCTTCGACAGTGATGACGCCGTCTTTTCCCACTTTATCCATGGCATCAGCAATCAGATCGCCAATGGATTTGTCATTGTTTGCTGAAATGGCGCCAACTTGCGCAATTTCAGTTTTTCCTGGCACTGGCTTGCTTAATTTTTTGATTTCCGCAACAACGGCTGCCACTGCCTTGTCGATACCACGCTTCAGGTGGGTTGGATTAGCGCCGGCGGTCACATTTTTAAGCCCTTCGGTGAAAATCGCTTGCGCTAAAATGGTAGCGGTCGTAGTTCCGTCACCGGCAGCGTCGCTGGTTTTGGAAGCCACTTCCTTGACCATCTGTGCTCCCATGTTCTCCGCGGGATTTTCTAATTCAATTTCTTTTGCCACGGTCACACCATCCTTGGTTATGGTCGGCGCACCAAATTTTTTATCAATCACCACGTTCCGTCCTTTGGGCCCCAGCGTTACCTTGACGGCAGCGGCCAGTTGATCCACTCCGCGTTTGAGAGCAGAACGGGCATCCACACTAAAATCGATTATCTTAGCAGCCATTTATTACCTCCTTACTTTTCATTGTCTTTCAATCTTCAATTTTTAATTACACAACGGCTAAAAGATCGCTCTCTCTCATAATGAGATACTCTTTGCCGTCAATCGTGACTTCAGTACCAGCATATTTGCCGTACAGTACTCGGTCGCCCTTCTTAACCTCCATTGCTACTTTCGCACCAGAATCGTTAATCTTTCCTGGCCCAACGGCGATCACCTCGCCCTCTTGAGGTTTCTCTTTGGCCGTGTCAGGGATAATTATCCCGCCCTGCTTCTTCTCTTCTGGTTCAATCGGTCTGACAATGACACGGTCAGCTAACGGCTTAATATTCATAGATTCGCCTCCAATAAGTTTGGAATATAAAATCATTAGCACTCATTTTTAAAGAGTGCTAAGCGGGAGCGAATATATATAAAAATACCTAAATTGTCAAGTAGAAATTTATGAATAAAACAATTCCCTTTACACATTAAACGATTAACGATCAATACATTAGCTTCCCACCATCATTTGTACCTCCTCAATTGCCGAGACTAAAATCTCACCTTCTCGAGGCAAAATTGTACGAACATCGAAGTAAAGCTTATCATCCCGAATGTAACCAATGACGGGTGTCGAGAGAAGCCTGAATTTTCTCGACAACTCATCTGTAGATATCATTCGTGACTGCAAAGTAATTGCGCGGCTTGGCAATTCTTCAAGAGGCAATGAACCACTACCGGTCTGAATGGTCGTACTTTCTATCTTAATTCGAAACTGAGTCTTAACTCTTTTTGATAGCTTTTTTAGGATAGTCTTTGCTCGCTTCTCTACTGCAACCGGTGATTCGAGAAGCATTCTGAGTGTCTCGTTAGCCGATTTGAACGAATCTTCGCGAAAATAAAGACGCAGCGTGGGTTCCAAAACTGCGTACGTCAATTTATCGCAGCGTAACGCGCGCATCAGCGGGTTTTTCTTGATAGCTTCGATATACTTTCTTTTCCCAACGATAATCCCGGATTGTGGCCCACCGAGCACTTTGTCTCCACTAAAAGTTACAATATCAACGCCGAGTTTAATGCTCTCGCAAACAACCGGCTCGTAGGGTAGACCATATTGTCGCAAATCTATGAGCACGCCACCACCCAAATCCTGAAAGAGCGGGATTTGGTGTTGATGAGAAAGTTCAACGATTTCGAATAGATCGACTTCTTTCGTGAAACCCCTAACCCGAAAGTTTGACGGGTGCACCACACAAATCAAACCAGTTACTGGCGTTATTGCATTCTGATAGTCTTTCAAATGGGTTTTGTTCGTGGTGCCAACTTCCACCATTCGCGCGCCGCTTTTCTGCATCACATCCGGCATTCGAAAAGAGCCGCCAATTTCAATCAGTTGACCACGCGAAATAATGGCCTCCTTTTCAAATGCCAGCGTATTGAGTGTCAATAAAACAGCGGCGGCATTATTATTCACCACACAAGCCGATTCGGCGCCGGTCAAGCGACAGAGCAACTCCTCTACGTGAGTAGTTCGATCTCCGCGTTCGCCGCTTTCCAAATCAATATCCAGTGAACAATATCCTTCGGCTACTTCTTGCAAATTCTCGCGGGCTTCCGCGCAAAGCGGCGCGCGACCCAATCCGGTATGTAAAATTACTCCGGTTCCATTGATCACTCTCTTCAAACTGGGCTGCATTAAATCACCAATTTTCTTAATCACTCCTTCAACAATTTTCTGCTTAATATTTTCGCGACTCAAATCGCTTTCGCTTTTGAGAATGAGACCTTTGTGGTTTTCAATTTGCTCACGCACAATGGCATGAACGAAATCTCGAGAGTACTTCTTAAGGAGAGGCTGAATTTTGTGATGAGCGAGGATTTCGTTTACTGGAGGAATTTGGGATAGAATGCGTTGCTTCGAATTCATTTATGAAACTTTCAGACTTTACCGATTTGGCAGCGCGCGATCCGTGGCGCCGAGACAATAGAGCAGACCCAAAAGATTGGAATGAGTCAATCGGCCATCTGCCACTTTCTGCAAAAGCTCGCTGGCGTTAAACGCGATGCCGAGTCCGGCGTTCTTCAGCATGATCTCGTCATTGGCGCCATCGCCAACGGCAACAATCTCCTCGCGCGAAAGGCCCTCCTTCTCGGCCAACTCTTTCACGATTCTGCCTTTTGCCTCGCGGTCGATTATCGGCCCTTTGATTTTTCCCGTGAGAATCCCATCATGGATTTCGAGATCGTTGGCGAACGTGTAATCCAGACTCAACTGCTGGCGAAGACGATCAGCAAAAAATCTGAATCCGCCGGAAATCAGCGCCAACTTGAATCCCATGGCTTTTAAGGTGGAAATAAGTTCGTAGGTGCCGGCGCTCAGTTTCATACTCGTCGCCACTTCTTCCAAAATCGAAATCGGCAACCCCTTCAGCAATTGCACCCGTTCGCGCAGCGCTTTTTTGAATTCAATCTCCCCTGCCATGGCGCGATGAGTGATTTCAGAAACCCTCTCCCCCACGTTAGCCTGTTTGGCAAGTTCGTCAATAATCTCGCCTTCGATGAGCGTACCATCCATATCAAACACGACGAGACGGCGGCGCTGGCGAAAGGGCGAGTCCGGCTGAATAATCGTGTCGAAACCGACTTCATCACATGTGTGCTGGATGACATTTTTCAAAATCGAAAGATCGCGCAACTCGGAAGCATCCACCATCATCTCCAGCGCAACTAATTCGCCGCGGGCCAGATGGTGCATGCGTTCGATATTCACCCGAAAATTTGCCAGCGTGTTGGTGAT
>Ga0247727_10005746_pt1 | contig 24865 bp, 33 predicted proteins | sample WisWelCaveWW1625_FD_202498 | JGI IMG/M metagenome (GOLD analysis project Ga0247727, IMG submission 202498) | Biofilm microbial communities from Wishing Well Cave, Virginia, United States - WW16-25 | ecosystem: Environmental > Aquatic > Deep subsurface > Groundwater > Cave microbial mat | place...
ACAACATCAAGATGGTGGTGACGCTGATCAGCCCGATCGCGATGGAGCAGGGCCTGCGCTTCGCGATCCGCGAAGGCGGCCGCACCGTCGGCGCCGGCGTCGTCGCCAAGATCGTGGAGTAAGGACCATGGCCACCCGCCAGAACATCCGTATCCGCCTCAAGGCCTTCGACCACCGGCTGATCGACAAGTCGGCCAAGGAGATCGTCGAGACGGCCAAGCGCACCGGCGCCCAGGTCCGGGGCCCAATCCCGCTGCCGACCAAGATGGAGCGCTTCACGGTCCTGGTCTCCCCGCACGTCGACAAGGACGCCCGGGACCAGTACGAGATCCGGACCCACAAGCGCCTGATGGACATCGTCGACCCGACCGACAAGACCGTGGACGCGCTGATGAAGCTCGACCTGGCAGCCGGGGTGGACGTCCAGATCAAGCTCCAATAGGGGCGAAAAGACCGTACCTAAGCCCTTGATTCGCCGGGTTCCCCCGGTATAATCGCGGGCTCTTTTCGGCCGGTTCGGGGTGTCCCGAGCCGTGCCGCGGGCCACCCCCGGCGACGGGGCGGGGTCCGGAAACCGCAGCGCTGGCCGATTGCAGTCAGCGCGGTGAACTGAGGAACGAACGATGGCTCTCGGTGTGATCGGCCGCAAGTGCGGCATGACGCGCATCTTTTCCGCGGACGGCGCCGCGATCCCGGTGACGGTGATCGAGGTCGAGCCCAACCGCGTGACCCAGGTGAAGACCGTCGCGACCGACGGCTACCGGGCCGTGCAGGTCACGACCGGCAAGCGCCGCGCCACGCGCGTCACCAAGGCGATGGCCGGCCACTTCGCGAAGGCGAACGTGGCCGCCGGCCGTGGTTCCTGGGAGTTCCGCCTGGAGGCCGCCGATCCGGGCGAGTTCGCCGCGGGCGCCGAGATCAAGGTCGACATCTTCCAGGCCGGCCAGATGGTCAACGTCACCGGCACCTCGATCGGCAAGGGCTACGCCGGCACCATCAAGCGCCACCACTTCGCGGGCCAGGACCGGTCGCACGGCAACTCCGTGTCGCACCGCGCCCCAGGCTCGATCGGCCAGCGCCAGACGCCGGGCCGCGTGTTCCCCGGCAAGAAGATGTCGGGCCACCTCGGCGCCGAACGCGTCACGACCCAGAACCTCGAGGTCGTGCGCGTCGACGTCGAACGCAACCTGCTGCTCGTCAAGGGCGCGGTCCCAGGCTCCGAGGGTGGTGACGTCATCGTCCGCCCCGCGGCGCGTGGTTGAGGAGGCTCAGCATGGAACTGAACATCCGCAAGCCCTCGGGCGCAGGCAAGGTGACGGTCTCCGACACCGCCTTCGGCCGTGAGTACAACGAAGCGCTCATCCACCAGGTCGTCACCGCGGTGATGGCGGGCGAGCGCGCTGGCACCAAGGCGCAGCTGACGCGCGCCGAGGTCCGCGGCGGCGGCATCAAGCCGCACGCCCAGAAGGGCTCGGGCCAGGCCCGCGCCGGCACGATTCGCAGCCCGCTGTGGCGCCACGGCGGACGGACCTTCGCGGCCAAGCCCCGCGACTTCGCCCAGAAGATCAACCGCAAGATGTACCGCGGCGCGGTGGCCTCGATCCTGTCCGAGCTGATCCGCCAGGAGCGCCTGGTGCTGCTCGAGGAGTTCGGCCTCGAGATGCCGAAGACCAAGCAGCTGGTCCAGAAGCTGCGCGAGCTCGGGCTCGAGAGCGTCCTGATCGTGAAGGACGAGATTGACGAGAACCTGTTCCTCGCCTCGCGCAACCTGCCCCAGGTCGAGGTCCGCGATGCCGCAGCCATCGACCCGGTCAGCCTGATCCGCTTCGAGAAGGTCCTGATCACCTTGCCCGCGCTCAAGCGCGTCGAGGAGTGGCTGGCATGAACAAGGAACGCATCATGCAGGTCCTGATCGGGCCGCACGTCTCCGAGAAGAGCGCACGCGTCGCCGACAGCGATCGCCAGGTCGTGTTCAAGGTCCGTCGTGATGCGACCAAGGCCGAGATTCGCCAGGCCGTCGAGCAGCTGTTCGCGGTCAAGGTCGAGGCCGTCACGGTCGCGACCATGCACGGCAAGCTCAAGCGTTTCGGCCAGAGCGTCGGTCACCGCCAGGACTGGAAGAAGGCGTACGTGACCCTTGCCGAGGGCAACGACATCGACTTCACCGGCGCTGCGCAGTAAGGCCGGGAGTAGAGAGAACCACCATGGCACTCCTCAAAGCCAAGCCGACCTCCCCTGGGCGCCGCTTCGTCGTCAAGGTGACGCGCGAGCAGCTGCACAAGGGCGGACCGTTCGCGGCGCTGCTCGAGAAGCAGAGCAACACCGGCGCGCGCAACAACGTCGGGCGCCAGACCACCCGCCACAAGGGCGGCGGTCACAAGCACCACTACCGGATGGTCGACTTCCGTCGTGACAAGGACGGCATGGCCGGCCGCGTCGAGCGCCTCGAGTACGACCCGAACCGCAGCGCCCACCTCGCCCTGGTCCTGTACCCGGACGGCGAGCGTCGCTACGTGATCGCGCCCAAGGGCGTCGAGGTCGGGACCGAGCTGATGTCGGGCAACCAGGCCCCGATCAAGTCCGGCAACGCGATGCCGTTGCGCAACATCCCGGTCGGCTCGACGATCCACTGCATCGAGCTCAAGCCTGGCAAGGGCGCGCAGATCGCGCGCAGCGCCGGCACCGGCGTCCAGCTGATCGCGCGCGAGGGCGCCTACGCGACCCTCCGCCTGCGCTCCGGTGAGCTGCGCAAGATCCACGTCGACTGCCGCGCCACGATCGGCGAGGTCGGCAACGGCGAGCACAACCTGCGCCAGTGGGGCAAGGCCGGCGCCAAGCGTTGGAAGGGCATCCGCCCGACCGTCCGCGGCGTCGTGATGAACCCGGTCGACCACCCGCACGGTGGCGGCGAGGGCAAGTCGGGCCAGGGCAACCCGCATCCGGTCAGCCCCTGGGGCCAGCCGGCGAAGGGCTACAAGACCCGCAAGAACAAGCGGACGCGCGGGATGATCATCCGCCGCTGCAACGACAAGTGATGAGGTGACGCGATGCCGCGTTCGGTAAAGAAGGGTCCTTTCGTCGACCCGCACCTGCTGAAGAAGGTGGCCATGTCCTCGGCCGGCTCGCGCCGTCCGATCAAGACCTGGTCGCGTCGCTCGATGATCATCCCCGACATGGTCGGGTTGACCATCGCCGTCCACAACGGCAAGCAGCACGTCCCGGTCCTCGTCACCGAGAACATGGTCGGCCACAAGCTCGGCGAGTTCGCCGCGACCCGCGTCTTCAAGGCGCACGGCGGCGACCGCAAGACCAAGGCTGAAGGGGCTGCGGCATGAGCACGCTCGCCAAGCTACGTTTCGCGCGCATCGCGCCGCAGAAGGCGCGCCTGGTCGCCGACCAGATCCGCGGCAAGCGGGTCGGTCAGGCGCTGCAGATCCTGGAATTCAGCCCCAAGAAGGCCGCGCACCTGTTCAAGAAGGTGCTCGAGTCAGCGATCGCCAACGCGGAGCACAACGCGGGCGAGGACGTCGACGAGCTGCGCGTGAGCGTGGTGATGGTCGACGAGGGCCCGAGTTTGAAGCGGATGCACGCGCGCGCCAAAGGGCGTGGCGCGCGGATCCTCAAGCGCACCTCGCACATCACCGTGCAGGTCGCGGGCAAGTAAGGCGGAGCTACAGACATGGGCCAGAAAGTACATCCGGTCGGCATCCGCCTCGGCATCGCCAAGGACTGGACCTCCACCTGGTACGCGAACACCAAGGGTTTCGCGACCAACCTGGTGCAGGACCTGCAGGTCCGCACGCTGCTGCGCAAGAAGCTCGCGCAGGCGTCGGTCAGCCGCATCCAGATCGAGCGGGCCGCGAAGAACACCAAGATCACGGTGCACACGGCGCGTCCGGGCATGGTGATCGGCAAGAAGGGCGAGGACATCGACGCGCTCCGCAACGCCCTCAAGAAGATGCTGGGCGGCGAGGTCAACGTCGCGATCGAGGAGATCCGCAAGCCCGAGCTCGACTCGGCGCTGGTCGCCGAGAGCATCGCGCAGCAGCTCGAGCGCCGCATCATGTTCCGCCGCGCCATGAAGCGCGCGGTGCAGAACTCGATGCGCCTCGGCGCGCTCGGCATCAAGGTGCGGGTCGCCGGCCGGCTCAACGGTTCGGAGATCGCGCGCTCGGAGTGGTACCGCGAGGGCCGCGTGCCCTTGCACACCCTGCGCGCCGACATCGATTACGGGACTGCCGAGGCCCACACCACCTACGGTGTGATTGGCGTGAAGGTCTGGATCTTCAAGGGCGAGGTCGTCGACGGTCAGGTCGTCGACACCGCGTCCGAGAAGCAAGGCAAGTGAGGCGCTGAGCCATGTTGCAGCCCAAGCGAACCAAGTACCGCAAGCAGCACAAGGGTAAGAACCGCGGCCTCGCCCAGTCGGGCGCGTCCGTCGCGTTCGGCGAGTTCGGCCTCAAGGCCACCGCCCGCGGCCGCTTGACCGCCCGCCAGATCGAGGCGGCGCGGCGCGCCATGACGCGCTTCGTGAAGCGTGGCGGCAAGATCTGGATCCGCGTGTTCCCGGACGTGCCGGTGACGAAGAAGCCCCTCGAGGTCCGCATGGGCAACGGTAAGGGCAACGTCGAGTACTGGGTCGCCAAGATCCAGCCGGGCCGCGTCCTGTACGAGATGGAAGGCGTGACCGAGGACATCGCGCGCGAGGCGTTCCGCCTGGCGGCCGCGAAGCTTCCGGTGACCACGACCTTCGTGACCCGAGTGGTGATGTGACATGAAGTCTACGGACCTCCGCAAGAAGAGCGTGCAAGAGCTCAACAAGGAGCTCATGGAGCTGCGTCGCGAGCAGTTCAACCTGCGCATGCAGAAGGCCACCGGCCAGCTGCAGAAGACCGACCAGGTCGCCCAAGTGCGCAAGAACATCGCGCGCGTCAAGACCGTGCTGAACCAGAAGACTGCGGCGGGTGAGCGGTGATGAACGAGCAAGCGCAGAGCACGACCCAGACCCTCACGGGTCGCGTGGTCAGCAACAAGGCCGACAAGACGATCACGGTGCTGATCGAGCGTCTGGTGAAGCACCAGACCTACGGCAAGTACGTGCGTCGCCGCACCAAGCTGCTCGCTCACGACGAGCAGAACCAGTGCCACGAGGGCGACGTCGTCATCATCGGCCCGTGCCGCCCGCTGTCGAAGCGCAAGTCCTGGCGCCTGCTCGAGATCGTCGAGCGCGCGACCGCGACCTCGGACGCCCAGGTCTGAGCCCGGTCAGGACAGGAGCAATCCCATGATCCAGATGAAGACCGTGCTCGATGCCGCCGACAACAGCGGTGCGCGTCAGCTCAAGTGCATCAAGGTGCTGGGCGGCAGCAAGCGTCGTTACGCCCGCATCGGCGACGTGATCAAGGTGTCCGTCAAGGACGCGATCCCGCGCGGCAAGGTCAAGAAGGGCGAGGTCTACGACGCTGTCGTGGTCCGCACCCGCAGCGGCGTGCGTCGGTCGGACGGGTCGGTGATCCGCTTCGATTCCAACGCCGCGGTGCTGTTGGACAACAAGCGCGAGCCCATCGGCACGCGCATCTTCGGGCCAGTGACGCGCGAGCTCCGCGGTGAGGCGTTCATGCGCATCATCTCGCTGGCGCCCGAAGTGCTCTGAGGACGCGACCATGCGCAAGATCAAGAAGGGCGACGAGATCATCGTCATCGCCGGCAAGGACAAGGGCCGCCGCGGCAGCGTGCTGCGCGTCCTGGCCGAGGACCGGCTGGTGGTCGAGGGCCTCAACGTCGTCAAGAAGCACCAGCGCGCGAACCCCCAGAAGGGCGTCGCGGGCGGCATCGTCGAGAAGGAGATGCCCCTGCAGATCTCCAACGTGATGCTGTGGAACCCGGTCACCAAGCAGGGCGACCGTGTCGGCATCCGCGTCCGCGACGACGGCAAGCGGGTCCGTTACTTCAAGTCCAACGGCGAATCCGTGGACACTTGAGGATCACGACGATGGCAAGGCTCCAGCAGTACTACAAGGATCAGGTCGTCGGACAGCTGATGAAGCAGTTCGGCTACAAGAACGCCATGGAGGTCCCGCGCCTCACCAAGATCACCATCAACATGGGGGTCGGCGAGGCGGTGACGGACAAGAAGGTGATCGAGAACGCGGTCGCCGACCTGACCAAGCTCGCCGGTCAAAAGCCGGTGGTCACCAAGGCCAAGAAGGCGATCTCGAACTTCAAGGTCCGCGAGAACTGGCCGGTGGGCTGCAAGGTCACCCTGCGCCGCGACCGGATGTGGGAGTTCCTGGACCGCCTGGTCAGCATCGCGCTGCCCCGCGTCCGCGACTTCCGCGGCGTGTCGGCGCGCTCCTTCGACGGCCGCGGCAACTACACGCTGGGCGTCAAGGAACAGATCATCTTCCCCGAGATCGACTTCGACAAGATCGACGTCCTGCGGGGCATGGACATCACCTTCACGACGACCGCCAAGTCGGACGATGAAGCGAAGGCGCTGCTCAAGGCCTTCAGCTTCCCGTTCCGTAACTGAGCCGGAACTGAGGTAGAGCGAAATGGCCAAGAAGTCGATGGTGCTGCGCGACGAGAAGCGCAAGAAGCTGGCAGCGAAGCTCGAGGGCAAGCGCGCCGAACTGCGCAAGCTCATCAAGAGCGTCGAGAGCTCCGACGAGGAGCGCGCCGCTGCGGTCGCCAAGCTGACCGAGATGCCGCGCGACTCTTCGCCGAGCCGCCAGCGCAACCGTTGCGCATTGACCGGCCGCGACCACGGCTACTACCGCAAGTTCGGCCTTGGCCGTAACAAGCTGCGCGAAGCCGCGATGCGCGGCGACATCCCGGGGCTCCGCAAAGCCTCGTGGTGAACCGATAGACACCGATCCCCAGAGGGTATCGATACATGAGTATGACTGACCCGATCGCCGACATGCTCACCCGGATCCGCAACGCGCAGGCGTGCGGCAAACCCGAGGTGACGATGCCGGCCTCGAAACTGAAGCAGAACCTCGCCCAGGTGCTGAAGGACGAAGGCTACGTCCGCGATTTCGCGGTCGCCTCGGACGACGGCAAGGCGACGCTGACCATCGGCCTCAAGTACTACGAGGGCCGCCCGGTCATCGCGCGCATCGAGCGCATCAGCAAGCCCGGCCTCCGCATCTACCGCGGCGCCAAGGCGCTGCCAAAGGTGCAGGGCGGGCTCGGCGTAGCGATCGTCTCCACCTCGCAGGGGATCATGACCGACCGTGCCGCGCGTGCCGCGGGCCACGGCGGCGAAATCCTTTGCGTCGTCGCCTGAGGATCGCGCCATGTCCCGAATCGCAAAGTACCCGATCACCGTCCCGGCTGGCGTGCAGGTCACGCTCGCGGGCCAGAAGGTCTCGGTCAAGGGCCCGAAAGGCACGCTCGTCTTCGAGGCGCACGCCGGCGTCAGCGTCGTCCAGGAAGGTCAGCAGCTGAAGGTCGCGGCGCGCGAGGGCGTCGAGGGCGGGAGCCGCTTCGCCGGCACTACCCGGGCCGTGATCAACAACATGGTGACCGGCGTCGCCAAGGGCTACGAGCGCCAGCTCGAGCTGATCGGCGTCGGCTACAAGGCGCAAGCCCAGGGCAAGAAGCTCAGCCTCGCGCTCGGCTACTCGCACGCCATCGACTTCCCGGTGCCGGAAGGCATCACGGTCGAGACGCCCGAGCTGACCAAGATCGTCATCAAGGGCGCGGACAAGCACATGGTCGGCCAGGTCGCCGCCAAGATCCGCGCCTTCCGCCCGCCCGAGCCCTACAAGGGCAAGGGCGTGCGCCACGCTGGTGAACGCGTGGTCCTCAAGGAAGGCAAGAAGAAGTGAGGATCGCCTAGATGCTCGACAAGAAGAACTCCCGCCTGCGTCGCGCGACCCGCGCCCGGGCCCACATCCGCGAGCTCGGTGCGTTCCGGCTCACGGTGCACAAGACCCCGCGGCACATCTACGCGCAGGTCATCGCGCCCGACGCCAAGGTAGTGGCGGCGGCGTCGACCGTGCAGGAAGCCGTCGCGAAGGGGCTGAAGGGCACCGGCAACGTCGCGGCGGCCGTCGCCGTCGGCCGCGCGATCGCCGAGAAGGCCAAGGCCGCCGGCGTCACCGCCGTGGCGTTCGATCGTTCCGGATTCCGGTTCCACGGCCGCGTCAAGGCCCTCGCGGACGCGGCTCGCGAAGCCGGTCTGCAGTTCTGAGGCTTAGAAACAGATGGCTCAACCAAACTTCGATTCCCAGGCCCCCTCCGACGGGATGCTCGAGAAGCTGGTCGCGATCAATCGCGTCAGCAAGACCGTCAAGGGCGGCAAGCAGTTCGGCTTCACGGCGCTGACCGTGGTCGGCGACGGCCAAGGCCGCGTCGGCGTCGGTTACGGCAAAGCCCGCGAGGTTCCGGCCGCGATCGCCAAGGCGATGGAGCGGGCCCGTAAGGACATGCGCAGCGTCGCGGTCCGCGACGGCACGCTGTTCTACGCGACCCACGCCCGCCACGGCGCGACCCGCGTGTTCATGCAGCCAGCCTCGGACGGCACCGGCATCATCGCCGGCGGCGCGATGCGCGCGGTCCTCGAGGTCGCGGGCGTGCGCAACGTGCTCGCCAAGTCGATGGGCTCGCGCAACCCGATCAACGTGGTGCGCGCCACCATGAACGCGCTGACCGGCGCTTCCGAGCCCAAGGCCATCGCCGCCAAGCGTGGCAAGAAGCTCGAAGAGATCCTGGGATGACGCCATGAGCAAGGCCAAGCAGTTCAAGCTGACGCTCGTTAAGAGCACCGCGCACCGCCTCCAGGCGCACAAGGACACGATCCGTGGCCTCGGGCTGCGGCGCCAGCGCCACAGCGTGATCCTCAAGGACACGCCCGAGGTGCGCGGCATGATCAACGCGGTCGGCTACATGCTCCGCGTCGAGGAGATCTGACGATGCGTCTGAACACCATCAAGCCCGCCGCGGGCAGCAAGCCGACCAAGAAGCGTCTCGGACGCGGGATCGGCTCGGGCCTCGGCAAGACCTCGGGCAAGGGCCACAAGGGCCAGCACGCCCGCGCCGGCGGCTACCACAAGGTGGGCTTCGAGGGCGGCCAGTCGCCGCTCCAGCGGCGCCTGCCCAAGACTGGCTTCCGTTCGATGAGCGCCGGCCTGACCGCTGAGGTCCGGGTCTCGGACCTGGCGCGTGTCGACGGCGACGTGATCGACCTGTTGGCGCTCAAGCGCGCCAACCTGGTGCCGCTCAAGACCGAGCGCGCCAAGGTCATCCTTAACGGCGAGCTCAAGAAGAAGGTCGCGCTCAAGGGCGTGGCCGTGACCAAGGGTGCCCGGGCCGCGATCGTCGCGCTCGGCGGTACGATCGAGGACTGACGACGGATGAGCCGACCGGGCGCCAACTTGGCCGCGATGGGCGGAGTCGGGGGGTTCAGCTTCCCGGCTGAGGTGCGCTCGCGCCTGTGGTTCTTGGTGCTGGCGCTGCTGGTGTTCCGCATCGGCGCCCACGTCCCGGTTCCCGGCATTGACCCGGCCAAGCTCGCCCAGCTGTTCGAGCAGAGCCGCGGCACGATCCTCGACGTCTTCAACATGTTCTCGGGCGGCGCGCTCGAGCGCCTGTCGATCTTCGCGCTCGGCGTGATGCCGTATATCTCGGCCTCGATCATCGTCCAGCTGCTGGCGACGGTCGTGCCCTCGCTCGAGGCGATCAAGAAGGAAGGCGAGTCGGGCCGCCGCCGGCTGACCCGCTACACGCGCATCAGCACCCTCGGGCTGGCGGTGGTCCAGGCCGGCGGCGCGGCGATCGCGCTGCAGAACCAGAGCGTCGTGATCACCCCCGGCCCGGGCTTCGTGTTCACCGCCATCGTCTCCCTGGTCACTGGCACCATGTTCCTGATGTGGCTCGGCGAGCAGATCACCGAGCGCGGCATCGGCAACGGGATCTCGATGATCATCTTCGCCGGCATCGTCGCCGGCCTGCCGTCCGCGGTCGGCGCGACCCTCGAGCAGGTCCGCAACGGCGAGCTCAACCCGGTGTTCGCGATCGGCATCCTGCTGGCGGTGATGCTGGTGACCTGGTTCGTGGTGTTCGTCGAGCGCGGCCAGCGTCGCATCACGGTCAACTACGCCAAGCGCCAGGTCGGGCGGCGGATGATGGCCGGCCAGGCCAGCCACCTGCCGTTCAAGCTCAACATGTCGGGCGTGATCCCGCCGATCTTCGCCTCGTCGCTGATCCTGTTCCCGGCGACCATCGCCAGCTGGTTCGGCACCGGCGAGAGCTCGGAGTGGCTGCGTCGCCTGGCGGCCGCAATGAGCCCGGGCAACATCCTGTATATGGCGCTCTACGCCGGCCTGATCGTGTTCTTCTGCTTCTTCTACACCGCGCTGGTCTTCAACTCGAAGGAGACCGCCGACAACCTGAAGAAGTCGGGCGCGTTCATCCCGGGCATCCGCCCTGGTCAGCAGACCGCCGAGTACATCGACAAGGTGCTGACGCGCCTGACGATGTGGGGCGCGGTCTACGTGACCTCGGTGTGCCTGTTGCCCGAGTTCCTGATCGCGTACGCCAAGGTGCCGTTCTACTTCGGCGGTACGTCGCTGTTGATCATGGTCGTGGTGGTGATGGACTTCTTCGCGCAATGGCAGGCGCACATGATGTCCCACCAGTACGAAGGCTTGCTGAAGAAGGCGAACCTGAAGGGCTTCGGCCGTTCGGTCCGCTGAGAGGTCATAGATATGAAGGTCCGAGCATCCGTCCGCAAGATCTGTCGCAACTGCAAGGTGATCCGTCGTAACGGCACCGTGCGCATCATCTGTTCCGATGCGCGCCACAAGCAGCGACAGGGCTGAGATCCGAGAGGTATACGAAAGATGGCCCGCATCGCAGGCGTCAACATCCCGGCCCAGAAGCACGTCGTGATCGCACTCCAGTCGATCTACGGCATCGGCCGCACCCGTTCCAAGAAGATCTGCGACGCCGCCGGCGTCGACCGCGAGATCGCGGTCAAGGATCTGACCGAACCGCAGGTCGAGGCGCTGCGCGTCCAGGTCGCGCGCTTCACCGTCGAGGGCGACCTCCGGCGCGAGACCTCGATCAGCATCAAGCGATTGATGGACCTCGGCACGTGGCGCGGCATGCGCCACCGCAAGGGTCTGCCGGTGCGCGGCCAGCGCACGCGCACCAACGCCCGTACCCGCAAGGGTCCGCGCCGTTCGATGGTCAAGTGAGGCACCGATAGATGAGCGACAAGCAGGAAGAGAAGCCGGTCGAGCAGAAGAGCGCGGAAGCCAAGCCCGCCGCTGCCGTCAAGGGCAAGAAGAAGACCAAGAAGGTCGTCGTCGACGCGATCGCCCACGTGCACGCGTCGTTCAACAACACCGTGGTCACGATCACGGACCGCCAGGGCAACACCCTGTGCTGGTCGACCTCCGGCGGTTCCGGCTTCCGCGGCTCGCGCAAGTCGACCCCGTTCGCGGCCCAGGTCGCGGCCGAGAAGGCCGGCGTCGCGGCGCTCGAGTTCGGCGTCAAGAGCATGGAGGTCCGGGTCAACGGTCCCGGTCCCGGCCGCGAGTCCGCGGTCCGCGCGTTGAACTCCGTCGGTTTCAAGATCACCAGCATCGAGGACGTGACGCCGATCCCGCACAACGGGTGTCGTCCGCCGAAGAAGCGTCGCGTCTAAGAGGTTATAGAAGATGGCCCGCTATACCGGTCCCAAGTGCAAGCTCTCGCGTCGCGAGGGCACCGACCTGTTCCTGAAGAGCCAGATCAAGCCGCTGGAGGCCAAGTGCCGCCACGAGTCGGCGCCTGGCCAGCACGGGCAGCGCAAGAACAAGCTGTCGAACTACGGCGTCCAGCTGCGCGAGAAGCAGAAGCTGCGCCGCATGTACGGCGTGCTCGAGCGCCAGTTCCGCCGCTACTACGCCGAGGCCTCGCGCCGTAAGGGCTCGACCGGCGAGAACCTGCTGCAGCTCCTCGAGTGCCGCCTCGACAACGTGGTCTACCGGATGGGCTTCGCCGCGACCCGTGCCGAAGCGCGCCAGCTGGTCAGCCACAAGGGCGTCCAGGTCAACGGCACCATCGTCAACATCGCCTCCTACGAGGTCGGTGCCGGCGACCTGATCGAGCTGCGCACCAAGGCCAAGAAGCAGCTGCGCGTCGCCAACGCCCTGCAGATCGCCTCGCAGGTCGGCCGCGTCGAGTGGGTCGACGTGGACGAGAAGGAGTTCAAGGGGACGTTCAAGAACGTGCCCGAACGGTCCGACATGCTCCCGGACATCAACGAGAACCTGGTCGTCGAGTTGTACTCGAAGTAATCGAGTCGAGGTCTACCGAAAATGTTGGGATCCGTCACCGAGTTCCTCAAGCCGCGCGTCGTCGACGTGCAGGCCCGTGGCCCGCGCCATGCCCGCATCGTGCTCGAACCGCTCGAGCGCGGCTTCGGCCACACGCTGGGCAACGCGCTGCGGCGCGTGCTGCTGTCGTCGATGCCGGGCTGCGCGGTCGTCGAGGCCGAGATGGAGGGCGTGCTCCACGAGTACACCTCGATCGAGGGCGTCCAGGAGGACGTCATCGACATCCTGCTCAACCTCAAGGGCCTGGCGATCAAGATGCACGCCCGCGACGAAGCGCTGGTCAGCATCAGCAAGAAGGGCCCGACCGTGGTCACCGCGGCCGACATCCAGCTCGACCATGACGTCGAGATCCTGAACCCCGAGATGGTCATCGCGCACCTCAACGCGAACGGCAAGCTCGAGATGAAGCTCAAGATCAAGCGCGGTCGCGGCTACCAGCCGGCGGTGCTGCGGACCCAGCCCGAGGACTCGACCCGTCCGATCGGCCACCTGCAGCTCGACGCCTCGTTCAGCCCGGTCAAGCGCGTCTCCTACACCGTCGAGAGCGCTCGCGTCGAACAGCGCACCGACCTCGACAAGCTGGTCCTCGACATCGAGACCAACGGCACCATCGACCCGGACGAAGCGATCCGCCGCGCCGCGTCGATCCTGCGCGACCAGCTCGGCGTGTTCGCCGAGCTGGTCGGCGCCGGCGAGGGTTCGCTGCTGGGCTCCGCCCCGCAGGTCGACCCGATGCTGCTGCGCTCGGTCGACGAGCTGGAGCTCACGGTGCGCTCGGCCAACTGCCTCAAGGCCGAGAACATCAACTTCATCGGCGACCTGGTGCAGCGCACCGAGGTCGAACTGTTGAAGACGCCGAACCTCGGCAAGAAGTCGCTCACCGAGATCAAGGACGTGCTCGCGCAGCACGGCCTCTCGCTGGGCATGAAGCTCGAGAGCTGGCCGCCGGCCAGCCTGGCCGCCAAGAAGACGGCCTGATAAATCGGAGTACTGGACGATGCGCCATCGCAATTCAGGTCGGCAGCTCAGCGTCAACTCGTCGCACCGTGCGGCGCTGCTGCGCAATCTCGCGGCCGCCGTGCTGCGCCACGAGACGATCAAGACCACCCTGCCCAAGGCCAAGGAGCTGCGGCGGGTGGTCGAGCCGCTAATCACGCTCGGCAAGACCGACTCGCTCGCCAACCGCCGGCTCGCGTTCGCGCGCCTGCGCGACCGCGAGATGGTCGGCAAGCTGTTCAACGACCTCGGGCCGCATTACCAGGCGCGCGCCGGCGGCTACACCCGGATCCTCAAGACCGGCAACCGCAAGGGCGACAACGCGGCGATGGCGATCGTGCAGCTGATCGACCGCGCCGAGGCCAAGGTCCCGGTCGAGACCGAGGCGGTCCCGGCGGTCGAGGCCGGCGAGGCAGCGCCCAAGCGGACCCGCAAGAAGGCCGCGGCCGGCTGAAGCCACGCGCCGCGACGCACCACGGAGCCCGGCCCTCGCGCCGGGCTCCGTCTTTCCGGGCGGCGGAGGGCGCGGACCGCTAGAATCGCGGCGTCACCCGGGAGGTCCCGATGCGCCGCACCCTCGCCGTCCTGTCGCTCATTGCCTTGCTCGCCGCGTGCGGCAACGAGGACGGCGGCCTCAGCGGCCCGCTGCCCAACGACCAGCCGGTCGCCGACGCCGGCCCCGACCAGGCGGTCGCGGTCGGCGCGCTGGTGACGCTCGACGGCTCGGCCAGCGACGATTTCGACAACGATCCGCTGACCTACCTCTGGACCCTGACCGTCGTGCCGGTCGGCAGCACGGCGGTGTTGAGCGACGCGACCGTGGTCGCTCCGACCTTCACCGCCGACCTGGCCGGCACCTACGTCGCGACGCTGCAGGTGTCGGACGGCACGGTCGCGAGCCTGGTCGACAGCGTGACCATCGTCGCCACCGTCTTCGACCTCGCGCCGACCGCCGATGCCGGCGCCGACAAGATCGGGACGATCGGCGCGCCGGTGGTGCTCGACGGCACCGCGAGTTCCGACCCGGAGAGCGTCGCGCTCACCTACCTATGGGCGATCGAGGCCGCGCCGACCGGCAGCAGCGCTGCGCTCTCAAGCACCACCGCCGCGCAGCCGACGCTGACCCCCGACGTCGACGGCACCTGGCTGCTGTCGCTGACCGTCGACGATGGGGTCAACCCCAGCACGCCCGACACCGTGCTGGTCACCACCGTCTGGCGCCTCAACCAGACCAACGCGGTCGCCGCGGTCTACACCTACCCCGACGGCAGCCCGCTGCCGGTCGACGTCCAGTCGCTCGACGCCGAAGTGCAGAGCGGCGCGCTGTTCCTGCGGGTCCATGCGACGGGCATCCCCTCCTACCAGCACACCCTGACCGCCGCCGACGTCAACTTCCTCGACAACGTCCAGCCCAACAGCAAGTTCACCAACAACGCCGGCACCACGCTGACCGCCGGCACGGTCGTCGACCTGGGCGCGGACGTCGGCTACAAGGTGATCGACGCCTGCTTCGCCAACACCGGCGGCGGCGGCTGGTTCCCGCCCGGCCCGACCTGCCCCGGCGACCAGGCCCACGACGTCTACCTGCCGTTCGAGCCGGTGGTCGCGACCCAGAGCTGCTTCACCCAGGTCAACACCATCGGCCTCTACCGCAACGGCGTCGCGATGTTCAACTGGGGCGACGACCAGTCGTACGCCGACCAGGGCGTGTGGCACCAGCTCGCCGCCAAGTTCGAGGTCAAGGACCTCGACCTGTGCAGCTCGCACGCCAACCAGGACGGCAACTACCACCACCACCTCAACCCGAACTGCCTGGCCGAGCAGCTCGGCGACGCCGGCACCGCCCACTCGCCGATCTATGGCTACGCGGCCGACGGCTACCCGGTCCACGGCCTGTACCACGCCAGCGGCGTGAAGGCCCAGAGCTGCTGGAAGACTCGCGACTACGACACCCCGTCCCTGACCACCGGCTGCGGCGTCGCCAAGCAGCGCTCCTGCCTGCTGGTCGACCGCCTCGACCCGACCCAGGGCACGGTCGCCGCCGCCAGCACCGGACCCGCCACCGACGCGGTCGAGATCAGCGAGGGCGGCGATCCCTACACCGTGAGCTCGGGCTTCTACTTCGAGGACTACTACTTCGACGCCGCCTGCGCCGCGGCGGGCGGCGAGTTCCTCGACCAGCACAACGGTCACGATCACGATGGTCTTGGCTACCACTACCATCAGACCGAGGGCTTCCCCTACAACCTCGGGCCCGAGTACCGCGGCCAATTGTTCCCGAACGCGGTCCAGGCCTGCACCACCACGCCGACGGCCAAGCCGTCCGCCGCGCCGCGCTGATGCGCCGCGGCGCGCTCGCGCTGCTGGTGCTGCTCGCGCCGGGCGCGGAGGCGGCCGACCGCATCACCGGCGCCCCGTTCGCGACCCGCAGCGAGGTCATCGCCACCCAGGCGATGGCCGCGACCAGCCAACCGCTCGCCACCCAGGTCGCGCTCGAGGTGCTGCGCCAGGGCGGCAGCGCGGTCGACGCCGCGATCGCCGCCAACGCCGCGCTCGGCCTGATGGAGCCGACCGGTTGCGGCATCGGCGGTGACCTGTTCGCGATCGTCTGGGACCCGAAGGCGAAGGCGCTCGCCGGCTACAACGGCTCCGGGCGCAGCCCGCGCGGGCTCAGCGCGGCCTGGTTGCGCGCCAACGGCTACGCGCGCATCCCGCCGCGCGGTCCGCTGCCGGTCTCGGTGCCGGGCACGGTCGACGCCTGGCTCGAGCTGCACCGGCGCTTCGGCAAGCTGCCGCTCGCGCGGGTGCTGGCGCCGGCGATCCGCTACGCCCGCCAGGGCTTCCCGGTCAGCGAGGTCATCGCCAGCCACTGGGCGCGCAACGCGACGCTGCTGATCGACTTTCCCGGCTTCCGTGAGCAGCTCACCATCGACGGCCGCGCGCCGCGCAAGGGCGAGCTGTGGCGCAACCCGAACCTGGCCCGCACGCTCGAGGGCATCGCACGCCACGGCCGCAAGGGCTTCTACGAGGGCCCGGTCGCGTGGACCATCGCCGACTACCTGCAGGCCAACGGCGGATTCCTCGCCTACGCCGACCTCGCCGCGCACCGCGGCGAGTGGGTGGCGCCGGTCGCGGTCGAGTACCGCGGTCACCAGGTCTGGGAGCTGCCGCCGAACTCGCAGGGGCTCGCGGCGCTGCAGATGCTCGCGATCCTCGAGGGCTACGACCTGCACCGCATGGGCGCGGGCTCGGCCGACGCGTTGCACCTGATGATCGAGGCCAAGAAGCTCGCCTTCGAGGACCGCGCGCGCTACTACGCCGACCCGGCGTTCGCGCGGATCCCGGTCGCCGGCTTGGTATCGCGGGAGTACGCGGCCGAGCGGCGCAAGCTCATCGACCCGGCGCGCGCCGCGCGTCAGGTGCCAGCCGGGGCGCGGATCCCCGATGGCGGCGACACCATCTATCTCGCGACCGCCGACGCCGACGGGATGATGGTCTCGCTGATCCAGTCCAACTACCGCGGCATGGGCTCGGGCATGACGCCGCCCGGCCTCGGCTTCGTGCTCCAGGACCGCGGCGAGCTGTTCTCGCTCGAGCCCGACGTCGCCAACACCTACGCCCCGGGCAAGCGCCCGTTCCAGACCATCATCCCGGCGTTCGTCACCAAGGGCGGCGAGCCGCTGCTCGCGTTCGGCGTGATGGGGGGCGACATGCAGCCCCAGGGCCACGTCCAGGTGCTGGTCAATCTGCTCGACTTCGGGATGGGGCTGCAGGAGGCGGGCGACGCGCCGCGCTGGCACCACGAGGGCTCGTCCGAGCCGACCGGCGAGCGGATGACCGACGGTGGCGCGGTCGAGGTCGAGTCGGGGATCGCGCGCGAGGTGCTGCGCGAGCTGGAGCGGCGCGGCCACGACCTGCGGATCGCCGGCTACGAATCGTTCGGCGGCTACCAGGCGATCATGCGCAAGGAGGGTGTCTACTACGGGGCCTCGGAGAGCCGCAAGGATGGCCAGGCAGGGGGTTTCTAGATGCGTTCGATGCTCACGATCGCGTTGCTGTGCTGCGCGCTGCCGGCATCCGCCGCCGACAGCTTCAGCGTCGAGGCCTCTTCGGCGCTCGAGCCCGCGCTCACCACGCAGCGCGAGCAGCTCGCGCTCTACACGCTCGACGAGCCGACCGGCTTCGTCAGCTGGGGCGAGGCGCTCGGCACCACCGAGCGCATCGACTGTGCCGAGGGCCTGGCGCTCGGGGTCGAGGTCGCGGGCGCCGCGCGCGGGGCGCTGTGGTTCGGCGCCTGCCGGCCTGACGAGCTGCCCGCCGACCTGCTGGCGCGGGTCGCCGCGCGCGGCGCGCGCGCCGCGACCGACCGCGAGTTCGCGCCGCTGTTGGCCGGTGGCCGCGCCGCGGTCGCGCACCGCACGCTGCCGGGCGGCATCGCGCTCGACGAGTTCACGGTGCTGGTGTCGGGCCACGGCCTGAGCATCATGCGCACGGTGTTGATCACGCCGCCGGCGGGCCGCGAGCGCTTCGTGCTCCAGTACGAGGCGCTGCGGATGTGCGCCGCCAACGATGCGCCGCTCTGCACCGCGCCCGGCCCGACGCTCGACGCGCTCGCCGCCGAACTGGTGGCGCGGCTCGCCAGCCGCTGACCCGGGCCCGGTTCGCCAGCGCGGCCGGGCTGCGCTACGCTGCCCACCTTCCTCGGCATCCCGTCGTCGAACCATGAGGTCACCACCATGAAGAAGCTCCTGATCGCGCTCTCGTTCGCGGCCTTTGCCGCGCTGCCGGCCCAGGCCGACGGCAACTTCGGCATCAAGCTCGGCCAGCTCAGCGGCGACGGCGACACCGGCGCCGCGACCCAGGTCGGCCTGGTCTACACCTGGGACTTCGTCGGCCTGTTCGGCGCCGAGTTCGAGCTCAACACCTCGGCCGCCAAGGGCGAGTTCGGTCCCATCGAGTACGGCGTCACCCAGCTCGGCGGCTACGGCGTCGTGATGTCGCCCGGCCCGTTCTACTTCAAGGGCAAGCTCGGCGTGACCTACTCCGACACCGACCTCGCGGGCGTCGACGCCAGCGCCGACCTCGCCTACGGCGTGGGCTTCGGCGCCGAGCTGGTCGGCTTCGTCTGGGAGCTGGAGTGGACGCGCAGCAAGATCGACAGCATCGACGTCGACTTCATCTCGGTGAGCATGAAGTTCTAAACGCAAGGCGGAGCGATCCGCCGCCGCTCGATCGGACGCGACCCCCGCCTGGCGACGGGCGGGGGTCGCTCGTTCAGCGGGCCGGGTCCGGCTCGGCGGCGGGTGCGGCGACGCAACCGTCGGGTGGCTGCATCGGCACGAGCTGTCCCGCGACCACGCGCAACGGCACCCGGCACTCCACCAGCCGCGCGATCGCCGCCGGCTCGCGCGTCTCCGGGCTCAGGTCCCAGGTCGTCGCGTAGCCTCGTCCGAAGTCGGGCACCACCGCGTGCTCGAAGCGGGCATCCCAGCGTTCGTCGCCGGTGGTCCAGCGTGTCGGCAGCCGCGCCAGCAACCTGCCATCGGCGAAGTCGCGCACCTGGTACTCGTCGTCGCCCTCGACCAACAGGTAGCGTTCGTCGGGCGGGACCATCGGGTGCGAGGGATAGCCGTCGAAACCGCCCCAGCGCTTGACCACTGCGCCGTCCGGCAGACGCCGAGCCACGATGTCGCCGTGTTCGGTGACCGTGATCAGCAGGTCGCGGCCGCCGAAGCGCAGCGAGGCCGCCTTGTCGGCGTCATCGAATTCCAACACCGGCGTACCGCCCACTGCGTCCCACACCGCGATCCGCAGGTGGTACTCGTCCTCGCCGTCCGCGCCCTTGACCGTCTCGTGCCACGAGTAGGCGTAACGGCCGCCGTCGGCGCGGATCGCGGCGTCTTCGATCGACTCGCGCCCCGCGGCGCGGTGGGCGACGAGCGCGCCGCTCGCGATGTCCCAGACCCGCAGGTCGCCGTGGTCATCCACGGTCGCGAAGCGCGTGTCGGCGGCGACGAACCGGCCGCGGTTGCCATCCTCGGCGGCGCTGTCGGCGAGCGTCACCGGGCGCGCGGCGTCGAGCGCATGGATCCGCCACGGCTCGCCTGGGAAGCGGGTCGCAACGCTGCCGGTCTGGTCCGCGAGCACGCCGCGCTGCCAGTGGTCGTCGCTACTGGTGCCGAGGCGCGCCAGCGTGTGGCCATCGCGCAGGTCCACCAACCGTAGTTCATCGTCGTAACGCGCCAAGCCGTGGCGCAGGGCGAAGTCGATCGCTTCCGGCGTGACTCGCTTGAACTCGGCCGGCCAGTCGATCGTGCGCCGCGCGGCTAGGTCGCTGAACGAGTAGATTCGCACGCGGCGCGCGGCCGTCACCGCGGCGAGCTCGTCGCGCGCACGGCTCACGCGCAGCAGCGGTCGGTCGCCGCCCGGCATACGAATCTGGCGCAGCACGCGACCGCGCGGCACGCCGACCAGGCGGACCGCGGATTCCGTCCAGCCGCGGACCGCCACCGCCCAGTCACCCGCCATGAACTCGCCGAGCATCAGCTCGCCGCCGCCATGCTCGGCGAGCGTCGCCAGCGGCGTGCCGTCGCTCGATTCGCGCAACGACGCCGGGCCGATCATCCCGCCGGTGAGCAGGAACTGCCCGCCGTGGCTGAACACCGCATTGCGCATCCCGAACAGGCCGACCGAGACCTCGGCGGCGAGCTTGCCGGTGGCCCCGGCGAACAGCCGCGCTCGGGCGCCGCTGTTGCCGAGGTCGTTGTCGTAGTACAGCCCGAGCTGGCCGGAATCGTCGAAGCTGCAGTCCCCTTCACCGGGGAAGCTGGCGAGCACCTTGCCATCGGCGATGCGCCGCAGCTGGGTTCGCCCCGCGGCGGCGACGCACAGCGTGTTGTCCGCGCCGGTCCGCGGTTCGGAGTACCCGTTGAAGGTCGCGATGTACTTGCCGTCGCTCACGCGCTGGGCCCAGACCTTCTCGAGGTCGCTTCGCAGCACCAGGCTGCCATCGCGCGACAGCTCGAAATCGGCACCACCGTCGTCGGGGGGCATGAGCTTCTTCAGGATCTTGCCGTCAGCGACATCCCACACCAGCACCACGCCGTCCTCGCCCTGGGTGAACAGACGCTGGCTGTCGGGCGAGAAGCGCAGCTCCTCGCGCAGGTGCTTGGTCGGGATCGCGAGCCTGTGCAGCAGCGCGCCGTCGGCGGTGGCGCGCAACTCGAGCCCTTGCTCGTTGCAGGCCAGCGCCAGCAGCTCGCCATCGGGGCTGAACTCGAGGCTCTCGATCGGGCCGCAGTCACTGTCGAACTCCAGCCGCTGCGAGTCCACCACCGCCATCGCTCGGTGCAGCATGAAGCGCAGCTGCGGTGAGTCCGCGCCGCGCGTGTAAGCAGTGCTCAACCAGACCGCGGCGGTCGCTTGATCGTCGGCGACCAGCGCCTGGCGGCCCGCCTCGACCATCCGTTCCGTCTCGTTGCGCTCGCGCAGCGCCGACCAGCCCCAGGCCAGCACGAGCAGCGCCATCCCGACCAAGGCGGCAACGATGGCCAGGCGCTGCCGTTGGCGCCGGCGTTCGCGCTGGCGCAGCTCGTCGTAGGCGACGCCGAGCAGGCCGGCGACCAGCTTGAGCTTGGCGTTGTCGCGGCCGTCCTTGCCGGCGCGGGCGTCGGCGGCGATCGGCTCGCAGCGCGTAGTCGACAGCGTGCCATCCGCCCCGAGTTCGAAGCGCAGGGCCATCGGGAAGCACTCGAGCAGCCCGCAGTCGGGTCGATCGCTCGCGTTCGGTTCGCCGTCGATGATCAGGCACAGGATGCGGTCCTGGCGGCCCAGGCGCTTGAACGCCAGGATCTCCTCGTTGACCCAGCGCGACACCGCGCTGCGCGGTGAGCAGACCACGATCAGGTAGCGCGCGGCGCTGAGCGCCTCGCCGATGTTGTCGCCGAGGTCGGCGGAGCCGGGCAGCTCCTCGCGGTCGCGGAAGATCGGGAACAAGCGCTTGGGCACCGCGCCGTCGCGGCTCGAGCGGCCGACCAGCAGCCGCGGCACGCGGTAGGACTCGAGCGCGCGGTGCAGCCGCTCGGCCGCCTTGTCGTCCTGGTGGCTGTAGGAGATGAAGGCCCAGTAGCGCGGTTGGTCGCTCATGCCCTGACGGTAGCGGGGCGCCGCGCCGCGCGCTGGCCGGCCTCGGGCAGGTGGCCCGCGAGGAACCGTCCGGTGTGGCTCGCCGGGTGCGCGACGATCTGCTCAGGCGTGCCGACCGCCACCACCGTGCCGCCGCCGTCACCGCCCTCCGGCCCCAGGTCGATCACCCAATCCGCGGTCTTGATCACGTCGAGGTTATGCTCGATCACGACGATGGTGTTGCCGTGGTCGCGCAGCGCGTGCAGCACCCGCAGCAGCTGGGCGATGTCGTGGAAGTGCAGGCCGGTGGTCGGCTCGTCGAGGATGTAGAGCGTCTGGCCGGTGTCGCGCTTGGAGAGCTCGCGCGCCAGCTTGACGCGCTGGGCCTCGCCGCCCGAGAGCGTGGTCGCGTTCTGGCCGAGCCGCACGTAGGTCAGCCCGACCTCCATCAGCATCGCCAGCTTCTTGTGCACCACCGGCACCGCGCCGAAGAACGCCAGCGCCTCCTCGATCGAGAGCTCGAGCACCTCGTGGATGTTCTTGCCCTTGTAGCGGATCTCGAGCGTCTCGCGGTTGTAGCGCTTGCCCTTGCAGACGTCGCAGGCCACGTAGACGTCGGGCAGGAAGTGCATCTCGACCTTGATCACGCCGTCGCCCTCGCAGGCCTCGCAGCGCCCGCCCTTGACGTTGAACGAGAAGCGCCCCGGGCCGTAGCCGCGGGCCCGCGCCTCGGGGACCTCGGCGAACAGCTCGCGGATCGGCGTGAACAGGCCGGTGTAGGTCGCGGGGTTGGAGCGCGGGGTGCGGCCGATCGGCGACTGGTCGATGTCGATGACCTTGTCGAACTGCTGCAGCCCCTCGACCGACTCGCAGGCCGCCGGCGCCTCGGTGGCGTCGTTGAGGGCGCGGGCCGCGTAGCGGTAGAGCGTGTCGTTGATGAGCGTCGACTTGCCGGAGCCCGAGACCCCGGTCACGCAGGTGAACAGCCCGACCGGGATCGCGGCATCGATGCCCTTGAGGTTGTTGCCGGAAGCGCCCCGCACCGCCAGCTGGCGTTTGGGGTCGGGGCGGTGGCGCAGGCCCGGGACCTCGATGCGCTTGGTGCCCGCCAGGTACTGGCCGGTCAGCGAACGCGGGCAGCGCTCGACGTCGGCCGGCGTGCCCTGGGCCACCACCTCGCCGCCGTGGGCGCCGGCGCCGGGGCCCATGTCGACCACGTGGTCGGCGTGGCGGATCGCGTCCTCGTCGTGCTCGACCACCATCACGGTGTTGCCGAGGTCGCGCAGGCGCACCAGGGTCTCGAGCAGCCGGGCGTTGTCGCGCTGGTGCAGGCCGATCGAGGGCTCGTCGAGGATGTACATGACGCCCACCAGCCCTGAGCCGATCTGGCTGGCGAGCCGGATGCGCTGGGCCTCGCCGCCCGACAGGGTCTCGGCCGAGCGCTCGAGCGTCAGGTAGTCGAGCCCGACGTTGACCAGGAACTCGAGGCGGTCGCAGACCTCCTTGCGCAGCTTGGCGGCGATCTCGCCGCGCCGGCCGGCGAGCTCGAGGGTCGCGAACAAACGCTGGGCATCGCCGACCGACATCGCGGCGATCTGCGGCAGGGTGCGCTCGGCGACGAACACGTGGCGCGCCGCGAGGTTGAGGCGCGAGCCCGCGCACTCCGGGCAGGGCTGGCTCGCCAGGTACTTGGAGAGCTCCTCGCGCACCATCTGCGACTCGGTCTCGCGGTAGCGGCGCTCCATGTTCGGGATCACGCCCTCGAACGGGTGCTTGCGCTTGACCCACCCGCCGCGCTCGTTGGTGTACTTGAACTCGATCGCCTCGCTGCCCGAACCGTGCAGGATCAAGTCCTTGACCTTGCGCGGCAGCTCGCGCCACGGCAGGTCGGGGTCGAACTTGTAGTGCTTGGCGAGCGAGGTCAGCAGCGAGAAGTAGTAGGCGTTGCGCCGGTCCCAGCCGCGCACCGCGCCGCCGGCCAGGCTCAGCTCCTCGTGGGTCACCACCCGGCGCGGGTCGAAGAACTGCTTGACGCCCAGGCCGTCGCAGGTCGGGCAGGCGCCCACGGGGTTGTTGAACGAGAACAGCCGCGGCTCGAGCTCGGCGATCGAGTAGCCGCATTGGCGGCAGGCGAACTTGGCCGAGAACACCAGTTCGTCGGCGCGCCGGCCGGCCGGGCCCTTGGGCTCGTCGAACTTCGCGATCCGGGCGATGCCGTCGGCCAGCCGCAGCGCGGTCTCGAACGACTCGGCGAGCCGCTGCTGGGCGTCGGGCCGGACCTTGAAGCGGTCCACCACGACCTCGATGCTGTGCTTCTTGCGCAGGTCGAGCCTGGGTGCGGCGTCGAGCTCGCAGACCACGCCGTCGATGCGGGCCCGCACGAAGCCCTGGCTGCGCAGCTCGGCGATCAGCTCGAGGTGCTCGCCCTTGCGCTCCGCGACCACCGGCGCCAGCAGCATCAGCTTGGTGTCGAGCGGCAGGGCCAGGGTCTGGTCGACCATCTGCGACACGGTCTGGGCCTCGAGGTCGAGGCCGTGGTCTGGGCAGCGCGGGATCCCCGCGCGGGCGAAGAGCACGCGCAGGTAGTCGTAGATCTCGGTGACGGTGCCGACCGTCGAGCGCGGGTTGTGCGAGGTCGACTTCTGCTCGATCGAGATGGCGGGCGAGAGGCCCTCGATCTGGTCGACATCGGGCTTGTCCATCATCGACAGGAACTGGCGCGCGTACGAGGACAGCGACTCGACGTAGCGGCGCTGGCCCTCGGCGTAGATGGTGTCGAAGGCGAGCGACGACTTGCCCGAGCCCGACAGCCCGGTGATCACGATCAGCCGGTCGCGGGGCAGGGTGAGGTCGAGGTCCTTGAGGTTGTGGGTCCGCGCGCCGCGGATGTGGATGTGGTCCATGGGGGTCCTGAGGCGAAAGTTGAAAGGGCGACCGGCTAGTGTAGGCCCCGTCGCGAGCCCGCCGCAAAGCGCGCGATCCCGCGACGGGCGTGCCCCCGTAGGAGCGGCGTGCACGCCGCGACGCTCCGGTAGGAGCCCGCTGGCGGACGATGCGTCGCAGGAGACCGGGTGTCCTCGCCACCACGCGGGCCAGCCCCGCGCCGACCGGACCGGCGATGCCGCGGCCGATGCGTGCGTCGCAAGACACCCGGTCTCATTTCGCAGTCGTTTGACAGGCCATCGGGCGGTTGGTAACACTCGAACCGCGCGAGCCTGCGAGTGGATCCACTGTGACGCGCCACCCTTTATGCGCACTTGGCATGTCGCTAACCGCCTAGCACCACTGGAGTGCCCCCCGTTTTTCGGACGGCCGTTAGGCTCAGATAATGCCTGACGGAGGGGTCCATGAAGAAGCGGTTTTCGGATGAACAGATCGTGCGGATCGTCGGTGAGTCGCGTGTGAGCGGCGTG
>Ga0247727_10005747_pt1 | contig 24863 bp, 25 predicted proteins | sample WisWelCaveWW1625_FD_202498 | JGI IMG/M metagenome (GOLD analysis project Ga0247727, IMG submission 202498) | Biofilm microbial communities from Wishing Well Cave, Virginia, United States - WW16-25 | ecosystem: Environmental > Aquatic > Deep subsurface > Groundwater > Cave microbial mat | place...
GAGCCAGCGTCCGCGTCCTCAGCGGACGCGGCGAGTCGAGGGGTATCGAGGCAACCCTTCGACTCGGCGACACCGCTCTCCTCGCGGTGTCGCCTCCCTCAGGGTAAGCGATCTCACGAACTCCGAAAGGAGTTCGCCGAGATCGCTTAGCTACTTCATCGTCACCTTCATCGCCGACTTCTGCCCGTTGCGGATGAAGGTGATCGGCACCTGGTCACCCATGCGATGCGCGAGCCGCAGGTGCATCTGGAACTCGATCTCGCCCATCGCGTCGCTCTTGCCGTCGACCCCCGTGATGATGTCGCCCTCCTTGAGCCCGGCGGGCTGGGCCGAGCCCTTCGGGAAGAGCCTCACGATCTTGAAGGCGAGGTCGTCGGCAGCGATGCCGAGCTTCTTCTTCTCGTCGTCCGACAGGTCGTCGCCCTGCAGGCCGATGTTCGGCCCGCTGTCCCACCACGAGCCGCGCCACGTGATGTCGGTCTTGCGCCAGTCGTAGCCCTTCAGCTCGATCGACGCCGTCGCGTTCTTGCCGTCGCGCTCGTAGCCGACCTTGAGCGTCCCGGTCTTGAAGCTGTTGAGGATCCAGTTGAAGTCGCCGGGCGTCACCACGCGCTGGCCGTCGACGGTCAGGATCCGGTCGCCCTCCTTGATGCCGGCCTTCACCGCGGGCTCCGTCACGCCCTTGACGATCGTGTTCTTGTCGAGGTCGAGCTCGATCCCGACGTTCTGCGGAAACGGGAAGCTCCAGACCATCTCCTTCGAGAGCCTGCCGATCGAGTACTCCTCGCGCCGCAGGTAGAAGCCCGCGTGGTGGCAGTGGAGGCAGCCGCCCGGGCGCTTCGGATCGCGCTTGAATGAGACGAGATCCTGCGTCTCCACCGGCTTCCAGGCCGGCGGGGCCTTCGTCGACTCCTTCTTGTGGATCTCGAGCGCCTTGCGCATCGCGTCCTTGATGCCCTCGATGGAGTTCGACTTCTCGCCCTCGCCGTCCTTGCGCATCCCGTACCGGCAGTAGATGTGGCCGCTCGCGTTCATGAAGAACTGGTACATCGTGTTGTCGAAATCGAAGCGGAAGAGGTTGATGTCGACGTCGTCCATCGTCGTCACGCGGAGACAGACGAAGTTCCGCGCGAGCTTCGCTACTTCCTGGTCCTTCTGAGCAACCTGCTCATACAGATTCCTGCAATCTGTTCAAGGCTGTCAGCGGAAGAGCACCCAGAGGGGCTTGTTGGTGCGCCGCGCCTCGTCGAAGGCCTTCTTCTTGTCGGAGAGCCACGTGATGGAGTCCTGCCGGCCGTCGAGGACGCCGCCGAGCGCGCCGACGATGCCGATGACCGCGAGGATCGACGTGATGCGAATCATGCTTGGTTCCTATCAGTTCCGCTCCATTCAAGTCTCCCCCCTCCGCCGCCGCACCATTGCGGAGAATTTGGCAAAAAGCGACGCGGCCTATCCGCGCCGCCCACCAGATACTAAAATTCCGAAACTCTCCGCGCCCGCGGACGCTACCTACAAGCACATGGACTCACCCGACGACCTCGTCCTCGCCACCCGCACCTTCCCCGGCCCCTGGATCCACGGGCGCGGCTGGGACCTGCGCTGGCTCATCTTCAGCGCCGTCGCCGTTCCCGTCGTCCTGGCAATGGTCTGGATGGGGATCAACTCGACCCTCCTCAACCTCGGCGTCACCGCGATCGTCGGCGGACCGCACGTCTGGTCGACGTTCCTGGCGACCTACCTCGATCCCCGCTTCCGCCGCGCCCACTGGCCGGTCCTCGTGCTGGCGACAATCGGCATCCCGGCGTTCGTCGTCTTCATGACCCTGCACAACTTCCAGCTGCTGCTGAGCATCTTCATCTTCGCGGCGTCGTTCCACGTCATCCAGCAGAACGCCTACCTCGTCGACATCTACCGCCGCCGCGCGGGGACGCCGGAGTCGCCGTGGGCGCGGGTCATCGACTACGGCCTGCTCGCCTTCTGCTTCTACCCGATCGCCGCCTACAAGCTGGTGAATGACAACTTCTACCTCGGCGACATCCAGATTCTCATCCCGGCGATCACGAAGACGCCCGCGACGGTCTGGGCCGTCTCGCTGCTTTTCGTTTTCTTCGCCGGCGCCTGGCTGATGAAGACCGCCATCGAACATCGCCGGGGCACGCTCAACGTTCCGAAGACGCTGCTCATCGCCGTCACCGCGACGATCGCCTTCTTCGTGCCCCTGATGGGCTCGGGCCGCCGCCTCGAACTCGCGTTCCAGTCGGTCAACACCTGGCACTCGATCCAGTACCTCGCGATCGTCTGGATCATCCTGAAGGTGCGCAAGGAGCGCGGCCTGATCAGCTCCCGCTTCGTGGCCTCGATCGCCGGGCCGGGGCGCGCGACGTGGAAGTTCTACGGGATCTGCGTTGTCCTCGCGTTCAGCCTCTTCGGCGTCGTGACGGCGCTCTGGAAGGCCGATCCGCTGCGCCTTGCGTTCGAGCAGTATTACTACATGGGGATCCTGAGCGCGCTGCTCATTCACTACGCGCTCGACGGCTGGTTTTTCACCATCGCCAACACGCAGCGCGCGTCGAAGGAGACGATGCCTTACACGGCGCCGGCGATGGCGTATGCCGCTTCGCCGCAAGCATGACGCAGTCGGACTATTCGACTTTCAACTTCGCCGTCAGCGGCCGGTCGAGCTCCATCGCGCGATTCCACGGCTGTTTCGGATCGGCGTGGATGGCATGCCCGCCCTTGCACGCCGCGAGGAGCGCCTCGCGATTGAAGACGATCTTCGCCTCGATCGTGTAGGTCCCGGCGCTGGAGAATCCCCAACCCGTGATCGCGTCGGGCGACTGGCAGAACGAGGCGATGCCGAACTTCACGTCGAGCGACTTCTTCGCCGGCACCGTGGAGAACATCCCCTCGTGGCACTCGATGAAGCAGTCCTTCTCGCGCATGCCCCACCGGCCGATCCAGGTGTGCGCCTCGATCTCCTTCCCGTCGGCGTTCTTGACGACGAGGTTGAAGTACGGATAGACGACAACGTCCTTCTCGCTCGAGTTCGTGAAGCGGAGGACAAGCCCGTTGTACTCGTCATCGTTGATCGTCTTGAGCGCGATCTTCTCGGGCACGACGAACTCGATTGTGAGCTTCGCCTGCGCGGCGGCGGCCTCGACCTTCTCGATGACGGTCTGGAGCCGCGCCTTCGACTCGCCCGACGCCCCCTTGAGCGCCTCCTTCAGCTTCGGCAGCGCCTTCTCCCCCGTCTCGATGAGCTTCTTCGACGCTTCGTCGCGCGCGGCGACGTCGTCCTCGGAGAGCTTCTTGATCCAGGAGTCGACGTCCTGCACGAGCAGGACCAGGGCGAGAAGAACGAGGGATCTCATGGTCACTCCTTGACGGTCAGCTTCGCCTCGACGGTCCGCTCCAGCTCCACGGCCTTGTTCCACGACCACTTCGCGTCGCCGTGGTCGTTCTCGCACTTCTTGCAGCGCGCCTTGAAGTCCGCCCGCTTGAACGACGTCGTGAGCGCGATCGTGTAGTCGCCCGCCGCGTCGATCCTCCAGCCGGCGATGGCCTGGGGGTCGTGCTGGAACGCCGTGATGCCGTCCTTCAGTTCCATCGTCGCGTGCGACTTGATCGTCCAGAACGGGACGCACTCGAGGAAGCACTGCTTCTCGCGGTCGCCCCATCGACCCAGCCAGCGGGTGCGCTTGGGCTCCTTGCCCTCCTTGTCCGTGACCTTCAGCGAGAGGTAGGGCCAGAGCACGACGTCCTCGTTGTTGTCGTTGGTGATCTTGACGGTGAATTGGAAGGCGCCCTGCACCTGCTTCAGGGTCGGAGCCTCCTTCGGAAGCTCGATTTCGATCTTGATCTTCTTGAGAACCGCGGCGCGGTCGATCTTGTCGATGATCGCCTGGAGCTGCGCCTTCGCCTCCCCGTCGGCCGTCTTCAGCGCCTCGCGAAGCTTCGGCAGCGCCGGTTCGCCGGCCGCGACGAGCTTTCGGGCCGCCTCGTCGCGTACGGCGATGTCGGAGTCGCCGAGCGTCTTGATCGCGTCGTCGACATCCTGGAGACAGAGGAACGCGAGCAGGAGCAGTTTCATGGGGAGTTTGACGACGGTTGGTGCCCTGCGGTTCCATGGCTGATCACCGTGTCGAAGTAGACGCCGTCGGGTTCCCCGTGATACAACCCGGCCCATGAGCAACATCCTCTTCTCCCAGCAGGGCGGCGCCGTCACGCTCGCTCTCAACCGGCCGCCCCTCAACGTCGTCAACACCGAGATGATGAAGGAGCTGCTCGGCCTGCTCAAGAGCGCCCAGCGGTCCAAGGCGAAAGTCCTCGTCCTTCGCGGCGAGGGCGCCTGCTTCTCGAGCGGGACCGACATCAAGGAGCACCTCCCGAAGCAGGCGAAGAAGCTGATCACGCTGTTCGAGCAGGCCTGCCTCGCCCTCGCGACGCTCCCGATCCCGACGCTCGCCTACGTCCACGGATACGCGCTCGGCGGAGGGCTCGAGCTCGCCTGCATGTGCGACCTGCTCTATGCATCGCCGCAGACGCAGCTCGGCCAGCCCGAGATCATGCTCGGCGTGATGGCGCCGGTCGCCTCCGCGGTGCTGCCGTCGATCTGCGGCCGCCGCGCTGCCGACCTCCTCTTCAGCGGCCGCCCGATCAGCGCGATCGAAGGGCGCGACTGGGGCCTCGTCAACGGCATCGGCGACGCCATCGCCTTCGACCGCGTCGTCCAGGGTATCGCCTCGAAGTCGCGGCCCGCGCTCGTCGCCGCGAAGAAGGCGGTCCTCAACGGCCGCTTCAAGCCGCTTGCCGCCGCGATCAAGGAGAACTCGAAGATCTATCTCGGCGACCTTCTGAAGGCGCGCGATCCGGAGGAAGGCCTGAAGGCGTTCATGGAGAAGAGACAACCGGTATGGCTGGACCGCTAGCCGGGGTCCGTTTCCCGGACCTCGAGGTGCGATGCGCGGACGGCTCAACGCTCAAGCTGCCCGGGCAGCTCGAGAACCGGTGGAACGTGATCCTGTTCTACCGCGGCCACTTCTGAACCTACTGCCGCGCCCAGCTCGCTGAGTTTCAGGCCGAGCAGTTCGAGTACAAGAACCGGAACATCGGTGTCGTCGCGGCGAGCGCCGATCCGCTGGAGCGCGCGAAGGAGATTGCCGACAGCCTGAAGCTCACGTTCCCGCTCGGCTATGGCCTCGACGCGCCCGACGTTGGCGCGCGGTTCGGACTCACCCTCGGCAGGGACCAGAAGTTCGTCCAGCCGGCGGCGTTTGTCCTGAAGCCGGACAAGACGATCGCCGTTGCCGTCGTCTCGACGTGGGCGATCGGGCGCCTCCGCCCGAACGAGGTCTACGGGGCGATCCACTACCTGGGATCGGGTCGGTCCTGACGTTTCTGCCGCAGGAAATTGGGCACCCTCTTTTCCATGAGCAGCGCCGCCTGCCCCTTGTTGATCTTCGCGAAGCCGTTCGCGTCGACGAGCTTCTCGCGCGGGTAGCCCTTCCGCTCCAGCGCCGCAATCTGAGCCTCGCTCGCCGGATCGGCCGTCCACGCCTCCCCCATGTCGAGCAGCCGGACGACATGCGGCCGCTCCGACCGCACCCATGAGTCGCTCCACGCGACCGCCTCCTTCAGCGACTCGTGCAGATCGATCCGCTGTTTCTTCTCCCCGGCGACGAGCGAGACCTCCCACTTCCCGAGCTCGTTGACTTCGACCTCGAGCCGCTCGCTCACGCCCCACAGGTTCCGCTCTCCGACGAAGCGGCGCGTCTCCGCCAGCCACGGCTTGTTTCCCTTCACCTCGGATTGCTGCGGGCTCCTCCAGGTCAGCACGTAGACGTCCTCCTTCGAGCGGCGCCACCGCAGGTCGGAGTACTTCGCCGGCTCCTTGGCCACCGACGCGTAGAGATTCAGCGGATCGACCCGCTCAATCTCCGCCAGCAGGTCGGCGAGGCTCGCGCTTTCCGGAAGGCCGCCGCCGAACTCCTCGTCGAGCTTCTCGATCGTGCGCACCTGCTCCACGACGCTCTTGCCGGCGAAGTCGAACCGCTCCGGCAGGCCGAAGAGCTTGCCGACCGTGGCGAGGTCCTTGCCCTCGAAATCGTCCGCGTAGTCGAAGACATTCACGCGCTCCTTCGTCGGCGTCCGCCGCGTCCCGCGCCCGATCATCTGCAGCAGCAGCGCCGTTGACCGCGTCGGCCTCAGCAGGTGAATCCCCTCGACTTCCGGCACGTCGAAGCCTTCGGTCAGCACGCTGACGTTCACGAGCGCTTCGATCCTCCCCGCGCGGAACTTCGCGATTGAGTCGCGCCGCTCGTCCGATCCCGTATCCTCGACGATGACGGCCGTCGGCACGCGCTCTCCCTCGAGCAGCGTCGCGACGTGCTGCGCGTGCGCCTTCGTCACGCAGAAGATGATGTTCCGCATCCCGCGCGCGCGCTCCAGGTACGTCGCCGTGAAGATCTGGTTGCGCCGATCCACGTCGACCGCCTTCGCGAGATCGCCATCGACGAATTCGCCCGCCCGTACGCGCACGCCGCTCAAGTCGACGTTCGTCTTCACGCGCCAGCAGGCGATGTCGGCGAGCCAGCCGTCCTCGATCCCGTCGCGCAGGTCGTAGCGGAAGACGACGTCGTCGAAGAGGTGGTCGTAGCCGAGCTTGTCGAGCCGCTCCGGCGTCGCCGTCGTCCCGAGCAGCAGCTTCGGCGTCTTCGGATTCTCGGCGACGCCGAAGTGCTCCATCACGGTGACGTAGCTCTTCGCCGGGGCGTGGTGGACCTCGTCGATCCAGAGCTTGGAGAAGTCGCCCGCCGGGAACCGCTCGAGCCGTTTCCCGCCGCCGCGCCCGACCGTCTGGACGCTGGCGAGGACGATGTCGGACGCCGCGTCGGCGAAGTGGCCGGCCTTTTCGAAGTCGATCGTGCGCGCGGGGTTCTGGGCGCGCAGCTTCTCGATCGCCTGCTCGATGAGCTCCTCGCGGTGCATGATCCCGAAGAGCCGCTTGCCGGGGCCCCAGCCCGACTTCGCCGCAAGGCCGGCGACCACCACGGTCTTCCCGAGGCCGGTCGCCATCACCAGAAGCTGGCGGTGGACGCCGCGCTTGAAGGCGTCGACGACGGCCTGGAGCGCCTTCTGCTGGTAGGGGCGGAGTTCCACTACGTTGCGATCACGCGGACGATCGCCGAGTACGGCACCGCCCAGCGGCACTTCGCGCCCTTGTTGCGGCCCGTGGCGACCTGGCCGATGAGGTAGAGAACCTGCTCCTCGTCGGACGCCTTGTCGATGACGATCGTCCCCTTCTGGCCGAACGGGAAGATCAGCAGATTCTGCTTGTCCACGAGCTCAATCTCGTATCCGCCGCCCGACTTGATGAAGCCCGCGAGCTTGGTCATCGCTGTCCTCCTCTGTGGCGCATCAATCTACCCGCGCCGGCGCAAAGCTCAAAGACTCTCACCTTTCTTCTCTCTCCCTCTCTCCCTCTCTCCCTATCTCGCTCTTTCTCTCTTTCCCTCTTTCTCTCTTTCCCTCTTTCTCACTCCTTGTCCCCCATGCCGAATTCCTTCATCCACGCATCGGCCTCGGACGACGAGATCCCCTGCTGCTTGCCCTTGGGTTCCCCGGTCGTCGGCGGCGCGAGCCACGCCTGCACTTCCTTCCAGAAGGCGCGCGACTCGACCACGCTGAACCGCCGCTTCTCGGCGGCCTTGCGGATCGCGCGATCGCTGCTCACGACGCGGTAGGCCGTCCGGTCGGCCGTGTCCTCCAGCGCCGCGACGATCACGTCGTCGGCCGTCGACCCGTCCGCCACGTAGACGATTTCGACGCGCGTGCGCCGGTCGCGCCTCGGCCCGCCCTTGTCGAAGACGATCCGCAGCGTCTGGTTCGTCGCCTCGGCGAATCGGGTGAGCGACTCGATCAGCTCCGCCCGGTCCTGCTCCAGCGTCCGTGTGTTGGGCGCCTTGAGGGCGAAGAGAAGGTTGTAGCCGTCGATGAGGAGCACGAAACCATCTTATAATCCCGCGCATGCCTGATTCACCCCTCGACAACCTCAGCCGCACCCAGATCCGCGCGGCCGCCTACGACCGCATGCTCCACCTCTTCAGCGACCTCTCCAAGCCCGAGCGCATCTTCGCGGAGATCCTCGAGATCGTCGACGAGGCCGTGCCGTGCGAGGCCGCGAGCCTCCTGCTCGTCACCGCGGAGGACGGCGGCATGACGTTCGTCGCGGCGACCGGCCCCGTCGCCGAGAAGATCAAGGGCATGAAGCTCGGCCCCGGCGTCGGCATCGCCGGCGCCTGCGCCCGCGACCACGCCGTCATCGCCGTCAGCGACGTCCAGAGGGAGCCGCGCTTCGCCCGGGAGATCTCCAAGGCCCTCGGCTTCGAGACGCGCTCGCTCCTCGCCGTCCCCATCCTCTACAAGGGCGACCTCGCGGGCATCCTCGAACTCGTCAACAAGACGCACGGCGACGACTGGCAGCGTCATGAGATCGAGCTGATCGAGCGCATCGCCCGGTCGGCAGCCTCGCTCATCAACTTGATCGGAGAACGCCCATGATCGACATGACCGCGCTCTTCACCGAGCAGATCGACAAGCGCGGCAGCGACCTGCACCTCAAGATCGGCCGGCCGCCGCTGATCCGCATCGCCGGAGAGATCACGCCGACCGACAAGCCGCCGCTCACCGAGGCCGACCTCCTCGACGCGATCAAGTTCGTCCTCAGCCCCCAGGCCTTCGCGCGGCTCCAGCAGGAGGGTGAGTTCGATTCCGCCTACACCGTGCCGAACCTCGCCCGCTTCCGCATCAACGTCTTCCGCCGCATGGGCCAATACGGCCTCATTGCGCGCGCCATCCCGCTCAAGGCGCCCACCTTCGACAAGATGACGATGCCTCCCGTCCTCAAGGACCTGCTCAACGTGCCGCAGGGGATGATCCTCGTCACCGGCCCGACCGGCAGCGGCAAGTCGACCACGCTCTCGTGCATGATCGAGCAGCTCAACCAGGCGCAGTCGCTGCACATCGTCACGATCGAGGACCCGATCGAGTTCGTCTACACCGACGCGAAGTGCGAGATCAACCAGCGCCAGCTCGGCACCGACGTCTCATCGCTGTCGGAGGCGCTGCGCCGCGTCCTGCGCCAGGACCCCGACGTGATCCTCCTCGGCGAAATGCGAGATCGCGAGACGATCGAGATGGCCATGCACGCCGCCGAGACCGGCCACCTGGTCTTCTCCACGCTGCACACCAACGACGCCAAGCAGACGATCGACCGCATCATCGACGTCTTCCCGGCCGACGCCCGCGACCACATCCGCAGCATGCTCTCGCTGACGCTGCATGCCATCGTGAGCCAGCGGCTCGTGCGCCGGGCCGGCGGCACCGGCCGCGTCGCCGCGATGGAGATCCTCATCAACACGCCCAACATCCGCGAGCTCATCGCGGGCAACCGGATGCGCGACATCGAGAACGCGATGAAGACCGGCGCGTTCTACCGCATGCAGACCTTCAACCAGGCGCTGGCGAAGCTGGTGCAGGACAACCTCATCACGCTCGAGGAGGCGGAGAAGACGTCGGCGAACCCGAACGAGCTGAAGATGATCGTCCGCGGGATCCTGTCGGGCGGTGGTGCGATCCAGCAGCCGTCGCCGCCGGACGCGCCTGCCAAGCCGGCGGCCGCGGCAACGCCGACGGGTTCGGCCTCCACGCTGCTGGGCAAGGGGGCAGCGCCGACGCCGTCTACGACTCCGGGCAGCGCGACACCGGCGGCCGATCAGACGAAGGGCGGGTTGAAGATCACGCGAGGGTATTGAGAAGATAGATCGTTGTGTGTTGGCGCATGCGCCAACACACGTGATAGCGGATAGCGCGGATAGCCGGACCCGAGTCCAAGTCCGAGTCCCTGCCCCTGCTATTGCCCTGGCCTTTTCGTTTCCAACGCCTTCTCGAGACGGACCTTCGAGAACGAGTGATAGAGAACGAAACCGTCGCCCTCCAAGAATGCCCTGAGCATCCCGTGGTCTCTGATCTGTCTATCGCCCGCATCCCGCCACAAGCGTTGGGCGAACAACGAGACCTTCATCCCACGCGTTAGAGGAAAGTCGGGATTGGCACCGTCCGGTTGCGGCCATCGGCAAATGACCACAACGTCTTCCCCGGCCTTAGCGACGCCCCCGTGTTCCTGTGGAAGGTCGGGACACTTGAAGACATGAAGTACACGGGCCTTCATTTCGTAGAGCGGATATCCGCTATGTTGTTCTCGTTCTGGTCCGCTTACTGATTCCACCTCGACGGCAATGACACCAATCGCCTTTTCGATGCTCTGATTGCTCGGGTCGTCTGGCGATGCTGCCACAGGCGGCGCTGACGGTGGCACAGTCTGCGCCAACCCCTTCTCATCCTTGCGGTCACAGGCCAGGATGGAAAGCCCGGCAAGAGCACACACGAGCCACTTCTTCACTGCGCGCGGATCCAACGGCGCCAGAACTCATCGAGCTCATCGAGCGTGAGCCCCAGCCCGGATTCGAGCGCCGCCTTCGGATCCTTCGGGTTCTTCTTCAGCGCCGCCACGACGTCGCGGAACCACGACGGCCGCCGCAGCGCGAGGAACCGCACGACGCTCGCCGCCTTCGCCCGCTGCGCCCCGCTCATCGCGTTGAGCGTGACGGAGACGACGTCGACCATCGACGGATCGCGGCCGCGCGCGACCAGCCCCTTCAGGTTCGAGTCCCAGTTCGACGCGTCGTCCCACGGCACGTCGCCCGCGCCCGTCCCCGTCGGCACCGTCACGCACGACGCCTTGATGCTGCCCCGGAAGAGATACTCGACGAAGCAGCCGACCCCCTCCTTGAGCCACGCCGGCGGCGCGTCGTAGTCCTTCAGGTCGAGCGCCGGCGCGAGCATGTACTCGGCCACCGAATGCGCGACGACGTGATCGTGCCAGTTCGCCCCCTTCGACCACGCGAACTGCGCGAACTCCTCCCGCTTGAGGTTCTGCGTCCCGCCCGTCTTCTTCAGCAGCTTGATGGTGTCGGGCGGCGCCTCGATGAAGTCGTCGATGTAGCGGTGGTACGGCTCCTTGCCGGTCATCACGATGATCTTCTTCACGCACGGCATCGCCTTCTCGTCGCCGAGGAGCTTTCGCATGAGCCAGACCGACGCCTCCGCCTGGCGGGAGAGCGACTTCAAATGGTCGGCCGAGACCTCGACTCCCTCCCAGGCGAAGGTCGGACCCTGCCGCTTCGGATGCTTCTGGCGCCATTTCGCTTCGAGGTCGCTCGCGTCGGTCGATTCCTTCCCCTCGTCGCTCTTTCGGAGCACCTCGATCCAGTTGATGTCCTTCCACGTCGCGTCGACGGCCACCCCGCCCCTGCCGGCGAATCCGAGCGCCGCCGCCGCGTCGGCGTTGATCGGATCGAAGGCGAGCGCGAGCTCCCAGTGCCGCCCGGCGGCCGCGGTCTTTTTCTGTTCGTCGCACCATCGCGCGAGCTCGACGTGCCTCGCCGCGGCGACTTTCGCGATATCGCCGAGCAGCTGCGCGTATCGATCGGCCGCCGCGCTATCGGGCCTCTCCTTCTGGACCGCCATTCCCCCGGTCTCGAGCTTCGCCGCCGCCGCGCCGTCCGACGGGTAGACGCGCAGGATCTTGCGGTACTCGGCGCGCGCCCAGTCCCAGGCGCGCATCTTCTCGAGGGCCTCCGCCGCCTTGCGCCGCTCCGTCACGATCGCGTCATTGAGCTCGCCGAGTTTCGCATCGTAGTCCGTTCCTTGCGCGAGGAGGGCGGCGAACAGCAGAATCATGATTCCCTAACCTTACCATGCCTGACCTTCCGAAAATCGTGACGCTCAATTCGCGCGCGGAGCCGCTCTCCGCGGCGGTGGACGGGCAGGTCTACGCGGTCAACGACACCGAGAACCGCTTCCGCGTCTTCACGAGGCGAGTCCTCTTCCAGGCCGACCCGAAGTACGTCCGCGCGCGCTGCGGCCCGATGAAGGAGAGCATGATCGAGGGAGGGGGCAACGCGAAGATCGACGACGTGCTTCCGGCCGAGTGGAAGGACCGGGTTGCCTCGCCGCGCAAAGGCGCCAAGGCCGTGCTGGCGCTCGACGTGGTCATGTCGCGCATCGGCGGAGCGGAGCCGCCGGTGCGGCGCGCCTTCGATCTTCTCTCGCCGTCGGGGGGCCGGCACGGCCGCGGCTTCGTCATCGAACCGAGCAAGTGGCTGCTGCCGACGATCGAGCTGCCGACGCTCTGCACCTACGGCGTCGCGAAGTCGGACGATCCCGCGTCGATCGACACCGCGATCTACTGCGCGAACATCTCCAACGTCGCCTTCCAGATCAAGTCATCGGGCTCCTCGGTGACGACGTATGACGGCGCCACCGACCAGCTGCTCGCGCCGGCGAACCGCTCGTGCGAGGTCGAGATCGATCCCGGCGCGGTCGCGAAGATCGGCGAGGTCGCACGCTGGGAGTGGTACCACGCGGTGACGATCGACCTCGTCTACAAGCTCGCGGGCCGGCCGGTGATCTGGCAGGACTACGACCTGGGCCAGATGTCGCCGCTCAAGCAGATCCTGCCGAACGTCGGGATCGCGAAGCTGATCCTGCCCCGCTCATGGGCGCTGCCGGGGTAGCGAGTTCGCCCGGGGTCACGCTCCGAGCTGCTTCAGCATCGTCTCCGCCACGACGCGCGCCGCCTCAAGGCCCTTCACGGTCGGCAGCGCGATGACGCGTTCGAAGCAGCCGATCGCCGCGGCGTTCTCCTTGTTTTTCATGTGCAGGTCGCCGAGACAGCAGAGCGCGCCGACGAGCACGTCGTTCTTCCCCTCCTCCTCGGCCTTGGGAATGACATCGATCAGCTGCTCTTTCGCACGCTTCGTGTTGCCTTCGTCGAGATAGATCAGGGCATGCTGAAATCCGACGGTTGCGTTCTTGCTCATGGTCTTCGGGAATCGGGAAGGGAGCGGCCCGAAGGCCGCGTACCTCTACTACTAGCTGCCAGCCACTACCCACCAGCTACTTCTTCAGTCCCTGCAGCACCGTGTGGTACTTCATCGTCGTCGAAATCAGCGACTCCCAGCGGTTCGACGCCTCCGTCTCGTTGCGCTTGGGTTCATTGAGCCACCGCGTCGCCGCGTCGCGGCCGCGCGCCGAGACGACGAGGAACCCCAGCGCCATCTCGATCGTCTCCTTGCCGAATCGTCCCACCGGCAGGGTCGAGACGTACCGGCGCACGTCGCGGACGAACCTGCCGAACCTGGCGCGCAGCGCCAGCAGCTGCTGGAAGAGATCCATCGCGCCCTCGGTGAAGGCGCCATGCTCGCCGGCGGCGTTGAGCGCGAGCAGCTTCTCGAGTGCGGCGCGCGTCTTGTCGCCCTCGAGCATCACCAGGGTGAAAACCTCCCACATCTCGATCTGCTGGTTCGTCGACTCGAAGACCCTCCGGCACTGCTCCACGCGCATGATGTCCGCGAGGATCTCCGGATCGACTCCCTGCGGGAGCTGCGCCTTGTCGAGGGCAAGAACCGGCTCCAGGCTGGGGATTGGGGCGGGCGCGGTCGGCTCCTGCGCCTCCGCCGGCGTCTCAGCGGCGGCGGCGGCCTCCTGGTTCACGCGATTGGGCGCCTCGAACCGCATCCGCTGGGTGTCGGTCATCTTCACGGGCGCGTCGTCCTGCGTCGACGGCGCTTCGAGTCGCGGGAATTCCGGTTCGGGAGGCGGCGTCACCGCCGGCTCGTCCTGCATCTCCTCGAACTTGAGCGGCGAGTCCTTCATGATCTTCGTGAACGGCGTCTCGCGTGCCTTGATCTCCGGCAGCTTCGGCTTCGCGAACGGCGACGTGAGATTCATCGGCGTCGCCATCTCCTCGAATTTCGCCTCGACCGACGGCGCCTCGAGCTTCTGCGGATCAACCACCGGCCGCCTCGGCCTGAAATCGATCCTCCGCGAATCGGGCTTCGGGATCTCCTTCGTCTCGGGATCGACGGGGATCGGCTCGACCATCCCGGCTTCCTTGCCCTCCACGTTCGGGAAGGACGGCTCGGGAGACTCGGGCTTCAACCCGAGGTACTCGGCGAGCGCGTCAACCAGGAACCGCAGATGCTGCTCCGTGTGGCAGCGGCCGAGCATGATCGCGAGCTCGCCGATCCGGCTGATGCGGTCGGCCCGCGCCGCCCACGAACGGACCGCGGTCCTCGCCGCCTCGGGCGAGTCAATGATGCTCGGAAGAACGTCGGGTGGGGGCATTTACTCGCCCCCCTCGGACGGCGCGCCGGCCGTCGCGGCGATGTCGGCGACGTTCACCTTGTCGGCGCTGAAGGCTCCCGCCCGCTTGAGAAGGTCGTCGAGCGCCGCATCGAACGGCGGCATCTCCTTCATGAAACGCAGCGAGTTGCAGCGCGCGAGTACGAACGCCTTGAGATACGGGCTCTTCATCCCCTTCGCCTGGAGCTCCTTCACGCGCTCCGCGACGACGGCATCGAGCTTCTCAATCTTCGCCGCGCGTCCCTCGCGGATCTTGAGCGTCTTCGAGATCGGCTCGTCGATGAAGCCGTCGACGCGCTTGAGAATCGACGAATACGCGCCGCCGCCAAAGCGGCCGTTTCTCTCGTAGCAGAGTCCCAGCGTGATGAACGGGGCTTCTTCGAATTCGAAGGCGTGATCGCTCTCCTTGTCGGACGCGGGCATTCCCTTGAACATGCGGACGACTTCGAGCGACTTCTCGCGGAGGTTGTGCGCCTTCTCGACGTTGAGGGCTAGGATCTTGTACTGGAGCCTCACGTCCGGGATGACGAGGGCAACGATGGTCTTGGCTCCGGCGCGCGTCATCGCCTCGAGGCGGTGACGGCCGTTGGGCGTCCAGAAGCCCTTGTCCGCGGGCACAGCGATCACGGGGTCGAGATAGATCCCAAGCTTCGCGATCGACTCGCCGAGCCGCTTCGCATGCGCCTCCGAGAGGTCACGCTGGAACGGCGTGGGCGCGACCTGGTCGATCGGCAGCGCGGCGAGCGAAAGCCACGCGCCGCCGAGCGGATCGCGGTAGCTGGCGATGACGGCGCCGCCCGCCGCTTCGACTTTCCTCGCCAGCGCGCCGAGCTCCGCCGGCGCGGTCCCGACGCAGTCCGACGGCATCAGGCCGAGCGACTTCGGCTCGGCCTTCTTCTTCCGGGGGCGCTTGGCGGGGGCCTTCGGCATGGCCAGTCAGAATAGCCCCCCGGAGGACCCCGCACAAGGAGCGCGGATCAGCCGGCGGCGCCGCCCCCTTGACCCCGGGGAGTTGATAATAGTATAAAACCTTCACATGAGGGAATAATCCTTCATTAAGGAGCGGCGATGCGGTTCCATCACGTCCTGGACGAGGTGCTCGGCACCGCCACGAAAGTCTCCCTGCTCCGGGTGCTGATGAATCGGGGCGGCGGGCATACGGGCCGGGAGTTGAGCCGGATGGTGGGACGGGACGGACGCAACTGCAGCCTTGCCCTGGAGGACCTCGGCCGGCAGGGCATCGTCGCGTCGCGCCGGGTCGGCCGGGCGCGGACGCACGCGATCAATCGCGATCATCTTCTCGTCGCGCAGCTGCTGGCCCCTCTCTTCGATCAGGAGCGGGAGCTGCTCCAGGCGGCAGGCCGGGAGATCCGCCAGCGCCTGGCGCGTCTGGGGATCCGCCCCGTCGCCATCGCGGTGTTCGGCAGCGTCGCGCGCCGTGAGGAAACGACCGACAGCGATCTCGATCTGCTCGTTCTCACGGATCGCGACGTGTCCGTCCCGCGGCAGGAGCAGGCCGCCGACGCACTCTCCGGCGCAGGATCCGCCCGCCTGGGGATGGCGGTCCAGGTCTTCTTCGAGACAGCGGCAACCCTGCGCCGGAAGCAGTTCCGCCGCGACCCGCTGGCCCTCTCCATGATCCGCGACGGGCGGGTCATCCACGGCCGAGGTCCCATCGGGGAAGTGATTGGACATGGCTAAACGAATCAAGACGGTGGCGGTGGAGAAGTCGGATCACCGAAGCCGCTGGGACAACGCGCGCCAGCGCATCGCCGCCATGGAGCTGGCTCTTGCCGCAAAGCTCTTCGACCCGGCCGCGCTCCTTGCCGTCCAGGGGGTGATCGCGGCCAATGACGCGTTGACCATCGCGCTCCTGGGCGAACGATGTGCGTCCGAGCGCCATCAAGACGCGTTGGCGCTCTTCGACCAGAGCGGGGCGAGGGGATTCAAGGAAGGCCGCTCCCACCTCAGCCGCCTCCTTGATCGGAACTACCGGATCGAGTACTCCGGCCGGCCGGTGCGCCAGGAGGATGCCGAGCAGCTCTCGGAGCACGCCCGCCGGTTTCTTGAATTCGTGGAGAAGAACCTGTCGTTCTGATCTCAGGCGCCGTACCGCGTGGACGACCTGTAGTGAGCGAGGCTCGCCAGAGCCGAGTCGAACTATAATCCCCGACCTATGACACACGGCTACTACCGCCACCCCACGATCCACGGCGAAACGACCGTCTTCGTCTCCGAAGACGACCTCTGGACCGTCTCCGCCTCAGGCGGCGTCGCGCGCCGGCTGACGGCGAACCTCGGCGAGCTCTCCCATCCGCGCCTCTCGCCCGATGGCACGATGCTGGCGTTCGCGTCGCGCGAGGAGGGGCCCTCCGAGATCTTCACGATGCCCGCGGCAGGAGGCCCGGCAAAGCGGCTCACCTACCTCAGCTCGACCATCGCCGGGGCGGCCGGCTGGAGCCGCGACGGCAAGCGCGTTCTCTTCTTCGGCAACGGCGGCCAGGCGTTCATGCGGGTCGTCGGGATGTACGAGGTCGACGCGAACGGCGGCCTGCCGAAGGAGCTTCCGTATCGCACCGCCTGCTACATCGCCCACGGCCCGAAGAACGCGGTCGTCCTCGGCCTCTTCGGCTTCGACGTCGCCCGCTGGAAGCGCTATCGCGGCGGCCGAGCGGGGCACCTCCTCGTCGACCCCACCGGCAAGGGCGACTTCCGTCCGCTCACGAACCTCAACGGCCAGCTCTCAAGCCCGATGTTCCTCGGCTCCCGCGTCCACTTCCTCTCCGACCACGAAGGCGTCGCGAATCTCTACTCGTGCTCCATCGACGGCAAGAACGTCGAGCGCCACACGAACCACAAGGACTTCTACGCGCGCCATGCCCAGACCGACGGGAAGCGCATCGTCTACCACGCCGGCGGCGACCTCTGGCTCTTCGACGGGAAGAAGTCGGCGAAAATCGACGTCGACTTCCCGAGCCCGCGGGTACAGCGCAACCGCAAGTACGTCGACGCGTCGCGGCTGATCGAAAGTTACGAGCCGAGCGCGACCTCGATCGCGATCACGACCCGCGGCCGCCTTTTCACGATGGCGCATTGGGACGGCCCCGTCGCCGAGCAGGGCAAGCTGCGCATGCGGCTGGGTCGATGGCTCCGCGACGGCAAGAGCCTCGTCGCCGTCACCGACGAAGGAGGCCTGCCCTCCGAAGCGCGACCCTCCGGCGCGAAGGAGGGCGAAGAGGCCGTCGTCTACGCCGGGAAGAAGCTCAAGGGCGATGTCGGCCGCGCCATCACGATGGAGCCGTCGCCGGCGGCGGAGCATGTCATCCTCGCGAACCACCGCCACGAGCTCGTCTTCGTCGACCTCAAGTCGGGCCGCGCGCGCGTCCTCGACCGCAGCAGGTTCGACCGCATCGCCGGCCTCGCGTGGTCGCCCGACGGCCGCTGGGTCGCCTACGGCTTCCCCGACACGCCGCACCGCTCCGTCATCAAGCTCGTTGACGTGAAATCGGGCACGTCGCGCGTCATCGCCCGGCCGGTGCTCCGCGATGTCGCGCCGGTCTTCGATCCCGAGGGCCGCTATCTCTACTTCCTCTCGTACCGCGAGTTCGACCCCGTCTACGACAACGTGCATTTCGACCTCGGCTTCCCCCGCGGCATGCGCCCTTATCTCGTCACCCTGCGGAAGGAGTTGAAGTCGCCGTTCCTCACCGATCCGCCGGTGAAGGATCCCAAGAAGAAGGAGAAGTTCCGGATCGACCTCGACGGGATTGAAGACCGCGTCGTTCCGTTCCCCGTGCCCGACGGGAAGTACGAGCAGCTCGAGGCGATCCCCGGCGCGGCGCTCTGGACGTCCTGGCCCGTCGAGGGCGCGCTTGGCCATTCGTGGGCGTCTCCTGAGCCGCTCTCGAAGGGGACGCTCGAGAAGTGGGACTTCGCCAAGCGCAAGGCCGAGACGCTCGCGCACGGCGTGACGAGCTTCCGCGTGAACGGCGCGATGACCGCGCTCCGCTTCGGCCGGCGGCTGCGGCTCGTGAAGACGGGCGAGAAGCCGGACGAACGGACCGAGAAGGAGCCGCCCGGCCGCGAGTCGGGATGGGTCGATCTCTCGCGCCTCCGCGTTCTCGTCGAGCCGCCCGCCGAGTGGGCCCAGATGCTCCGCGAGGGGTGGCGGCTCATGCGCGACCACTTCTGGCGGAAGGACATGTCGGGCGCCGACTGGGGCGCGCTCTACAAGCGCTACGCGCCGCTGGTCGACCGCGTCGGCTCGCGCAGCGAGTTCAGCGATCTTGTCTGGGAGATGATCGGCGAGCTCGGGACCTCGCACTGCTACGAAATGGGCGGCGACTACCGCGCGGAGCCGCGGTACGACATCGGCCATCTCGGCGCCGAGTTCGAATGGGCCAGGAAGGGATGGAAAGTCAGGCGCATCATCCGCGGCGACGGATGGGACGAGGACGGCGGCTCGCCGCTGGCGGCGCCGGGCGTCAACATCAAGGCGGGCGACGTCATCGTCGCGATCGAAGGAAAGCCGGCGACGAAGGAGACGCCGCCGGGGGCGCTCCTGCTGAATCGCGCGGGCGCGGAAGTCTGGCTCACGCTCGCCGACAAGCGGCGCGTCAGCGTCAAGACGCTCTACGACGAGACGAAGACCCGCTACCGCGACTGGGTCGAGTCGAACCGGCGCCGCGTCCACGAAACGTCGAAGGGCCGCGTCGGCTACGTCCACGTCCCCGACATGGGGCCCAACGGCTACGCTGAGTTCCACCGCTCCTACCTGGCGGAAGTCGATCGGGAAGCGCTCATCGTCGACGTGCGCTGCAACGGCGGCGGCCACGTCTCACAGCTGCTGCTCGAGAAGCTCGCGCGCAAGCGGATCGGGTTCGACGTCAACCGCTGGGGCGAGTCGATGCCCTACCCCGGCGACTCGCCGGCGGGACCGCTGGTCGCGCTGACGAACGAAGCGGCAGGCTCGGACGGCGACATCTTCAGCCACTGCTTCAAGCTGATGAAGCTCGGGCCGCTGATCGGCACGCGCACGTGGGGCGGCGTGGTCGGCATCTGGCCGAGGCATTTCCTGGCGGACGGCAGCGTGACGACCCAGCCGGAGTTCTCGTTCTGGTTCAAGGACGTCGGATTCGGAGTGGAGAACTACGGCACCGATCCCGACGAGGTCGTGGAGCTGATGCCGCAGGACATCGCGAAGGGACGCGATCCGCAGCTGGAGCGCGGGATGGAGCGCGCGCTGCAGTTGTTGAAGAAACACACGGCGCTGAGCGTAAGACCGTAAGACCGTAAGACCGTGGACCGTGGACCGCGGACCGTGGAGAGTAGAGGCGCTACTCTCCTACTGAAGATAGAGCGGCCGAAGGCCGCGTACCGCTGCTACCAGCTGCTCGCCCCTGGCTACCAGCTACTCTTTCGGTTCACGGTCCACGGTCCAAGGGTGTTGAATACCTGTAGTGAGGAAGCGACGCGGATGCGTCGAGTCGAATAGTCGTACCTGAGGAATCTCTTCATGGCACGTTGGACGATCCTGACCGCCGCGCTCTTCCTGCTCGCCCCACGCCAGCAGGTGCCCAAGGAGCCGAAGGACTTTCCGACGCGCATCTCGACGCCGCACTACGAGCTCTACACGAACGGGACGAAGGAGCAGGGGCAGCAGCTCGCCGACTTCATGGAGCTCGTCCACGACACCTACGTGGCCCTCCTGCGCCCCGAGGATCCGAAGGCGGCCGACAAGAAGTCCGACATCCTGATGTACAAGTCGAACGCGGACTACCTCGCCAGCGGCGCGCCGCAGGGCTCGGGCGCCTACTACTCGCTCCAGTCCAAGCGGCTCGTCGGCTGGTACGACGAGTACTTCATGCGCAACTTCTTCGCGCACGAGGGGATGCACCAGTTCACCGATCTCACGTCGAAGAGCTTCCAGGACTTCGGCATGTGGTTCACCGAGGGGATCGCCGACTGCATCGGCAACTCGGAGGTGAAGAACAAGAAACTCTACATGTGCCGCAAGTCGGGCGTCATTGCGCGAATGCGACTTCCGACGGTGCAGGGCGCCGTGAAGGCGAAGAAGCACTGGAGCCTGACGGAGCTCTTCAAGCTCACGCAGCGGCAGTTCATGGATCCCAAGAACGTCGACCTGGCGTACTCCCAGTCGTGGAGCTTCTGCCACTTCCTGATCGCCTACCCGGAGTTCGAGGACAAGGACAACCAGATCCCCAACGGCAAGTACCGGCGAAACCTGGCGATCTACTACGAGACGATGCGCCCCGGCGGCGTCCGCCACGACGACGCATGGGCCAAGGCGTTCGCGGGCCTCCCGCTCGACAAGCTTCAGAAGGAGTGGGAGGAGTACATCCTCAAGATGGACGCCGGCAAATTCATGGGCTTCCAGGGCGGCGAGCTGCCCGAGACCGACGCCGACACGCTCGGCTTCGACAAGCAGAAGACCGGCATCAAGATCGACAAGCTCGTCGACGACGGCGCTGCCAAGAAGGCCGGGATGATGGAAGGCGACGTGATGAAGTCGTTCGACGGCCGGCTCTTCCCGCGCAAGGGGGCGATGAACGCCCTGCGCTCCTGGATGCAGGACGTGCCCTACGGCCGCGCGATCAAGGTCGTCGTGCTGCGGGACGGCAAGGACGTCGAGTGCCTCTGCAAGTGGGAAGAAGCGAAGAAGAAGTAGCGGGTAGCTAGGGGGAGAGTAGCTAGTAGCAGCAGAGGAACGCGTGCCTTTCTCCTACGCGCCCAAGTGCCGCGCTTCGGAGGACAAGCGGGCGCACTCTGTTTTTCAGTAGCGGAGTAGCCTCTACTCATAAAGGAGCGGCCGCAGCCGCCTTCCTCTGCTACTTAGATGCTGTTCCACTAGCTACTAGCTTCTCCCTCGCGTGTTCAATAGTCCGGTGGTTAGAAGACTCCTCCTCGTCCTCTGCGTCTCGTCCGTGCTCCCCTGTGGCTCGTCCGCGTCCCAGGACAACCTCGTCCGCGACAAGTACCCCTCCGGCAAGACCAGGACCGAGTACCGCGTCGACAAAGAAGGCAAGAAGCACGGCTCCTACGTCGAGTTCTTCGAAAGCGGCAAGAAGAAGGTCACCGCGACCTTCGTCCACGGCGACCCCGACGGCCAGTGGGACGAGTACCGCGACGACGGCCACAGCTGGCTGAGAAAAAAATACAAGACCGGCACGATCGAGGAGCTCATCCGCCTCGACGACAAGGGCCCCTCCTACCAGGTTCTCTTCAAGCGCGACGGGATCGAGATCGGCCCGCCCGGCTCGAAGACCAACGACCCCGCGTTCCCCCTCTCGCAGAACATGATCCGCACGAGGATTCCCGAGATCGAAGGGACGCCGATGGACGTCTCGGGCGAGAACGCGAAGCTCAAGTACGAGGAGCCCTACAGCCTCACCGCGCCCCACAAGCCGGGCAAGCTCAAGCGCGAGTACCTCGAGGACGCGCTCCGCCACCTCAAGGCCTACCGCTGGCTCTGCGGCCTGACCACCGACCAGGAGCTCGACGACGGCTGCATCGACTTCTGCCAGCACGGCGCCGTCATCATGGGCGCCATCAAGGAGCTCACCCACTTCCCGGAGCAGCCCGCCGACATGGACAAAGCCTTCTTCGACAAGGCCTACAAGGGGACGTCGTCGTCGAACATCGCCAGCGGTTCCGACTCCCTGCGCCAGGCGATCGACATGTTCATGGACGATTCCGATTCGACGAACATCGACCGCGTCGGCCACCGCATGTGGTGCCTGAACCCGCGCAAGAAGAAGGCGGGCTTCGGCGAGGTCGAGATGTGGATCTGCGAGTGGTCGGTCGACTCGAGCGCCGAGATTCCGCGGCCCGATTTCGTCCGCTACCCCGCGGCGGGGTACTTCCCCGTCGAGTACTTCCACTCGCACGCGGCGTGGTGCTGCTCGGTCAATGCCGACAAGTACACGCTGCCGAAGGATGAGAAGCAGATCAAGGTGAAGCTCTGGACGCTCGACGATGAGTACATGATCAAGGATGAAATCCCGCTCGACTATTTCCACAAGAACGGGAACAACCTGATCTTCCGCCCGAAGGCGGCCGCCGAGGGGAACCAGCCGCGCCGGCCCGGGCCGCGCGTCGGCTACGACTGGGCCGGCAAGCGCGTGCTCGTCTACATCACCGGCGCCAAGCAGCAAAAGGTCGACGCGCCGATCTTCTACGTCGTCGAGTTCTTCAAGCTCAAGAAGGACGAGAAGAAGCCCGAAGAGCCGCCGCCCGCGGAGCCGACGGAAGATCGGCCCAAGTAGCTCATTTCGCGGGCGTCGCCTTCGCGAGCACCACCACCGACGTCCCGTCCTTATCCCCCGGCACGCATCCCACGACAATCCACTCGTTGTCGCGCAGCTCGATCCGCGTCTCCAGCAGCCGCGGCCCGACCTGCGACTGGTCCTTGTCGTCGCGCACGGTGAACCGCTCCAGCGTCGGCCCTTTCTCGCCCCGGAGGCTTCCCGTGAACTCGACGAGCAGCGGCCGCGCCCCGCCGAAGCGCAGCGAGACGTCGTTCACGGGCGGCTTCTGGAACTGCTGCCCCACCATCGCCGGCCCGACCGGCTGCTTTAACGGCTCGATGTCGACCCGCGCGAACGCGTCGCCGATCAGCCGGAAGGCCGACCGGCTGGTGACCGCCGCCAGGTCGACGCTCTTGAACGCCTCCGGCACGCTCGCCTCGCCCGACGACGCCTCCAGGATCGCCACGCTGATCCGCCAGGTCGCCATCACGCGCGCCACGTCGATCTGCTTGATGATCTCCACGAGCTTGCGCAGGTTCGACGCGTAGTCGCTGGCGAGAATCGTGCGGGCGTTGTCGACCGGGACGATCGCCATCGGGTTGAAGAGGCTGATCAGCGCGGCATGCGCCTCGCGGGCCTCGAGGTGCTTGAGCGTCACGACGAGCGTGCAGAATTCGTCCGCTTTCGGCAGGTCGCCCACCGACGGGTAGACCTTGAGCTGCTCGCGGCCGGCGGCATTGGCCGGAACCAGCCGCACGCTGCCATCCTCGAGCGGCACGGCCGCCAGTCCCACGGTCCGCAGCAGCGGCAGAGCGCTCTCGTAGGCACGCGCGGCGTCCAGCGTGTCGGCGCCAAGCGCCACCTTCTTCGCGCCAAATACGACCATCACCTGATCGTCGACGACGAACTTCTTCTTCGACTCCCGTGCGGTCCACGCGAGGATCTCGGAAGTCTTCATCCCCTCGTCCTGAACAGGCACGAGGAGCAGCACCACGGCGAGCGCGTACTTCATTTCGGCTTCTCCTTCAGGTCGGTCCACGAGATGTCGTCGATCACTTTTCCGGGGGCGCGCGCGAACTTCATGAGCTGATCCGGGCGCGACAGCGCGGGCGGCGTTGCGCGTCCGCCCCGCAGGTCGGCCGACGGAACGAGGCTCGCGATGGCGATCCGTGCGGCGGGCCCAGCCACGGGATCGTCGAGGAGCCTCTTGAGATCGCCCGCCGCGCAGGGCGGTCCGACGTCGCCCAGCGTCAACACCGACTGCACGCGCAGCGACGCCGACGCCGACCGCAGCCCTTCCGCGGCGAGCCGCACGGCGCTCTTCGGATCGACTTCCTGGAGCGCCGCGAGGGCCCATGCCTTGAAATTCTCCGTCGGCCCCCGCTTGGCGGCATCGGCGAGCGAAGCGGCGGCGACGCGGCCGCGCACGACGCGGTACCACGTCGGCGCCGGCAGGCTCCAGTCGCGGGCTGCCTGCGGGGCGAAGAAGACCTCCTCCGCCTCCGTGAGGCCGAGGCCCAGGAGCTCGCCGAGCGTCCAGTCGCGGTCCATCACGGCGGGGACCCGCCGACAGAGCGACTCCGGCAGACGCGTGCGCCGACGGTTCATCGCGAGGGCGCGTTTGGCGCGCCCCGCCAGATCTCCATCGGTGCTTTCCAGCAGCTTCTCGAGCGCGCGCGCCGCGGGGTCGCCCAGCAGCGCAAGGTCGCGTTCAGCCTGCTCACGGAGTTCGATGTCGTCGCTGGAGAGCCGGTCGATCGCGCTCGTGACGGGATCCTGGAGCAGCACGGCCAGGAGGACCACGATCATGCGTGGTTAACGACGCGCGCGCGATTCGGTTGGCTAGCCCAGCATCCCCTCATCGAACATCATCGCGATCGCGGCATAGAGCCGTTCGCGGAACTCCTCCCACTCCTCGTCGGTGAGCGGCCGCTTCGCCTCTTCCTCGACGCGCTCCCGCGTCGGCAGCCACGCGGCGGGCTTGCCGTCCTTCGACTCGTACGCGAGCCCTTCCGCCATCAGCATCCGCATCGCGCCGTTGTTCATCGACGCCATCCGCGCGCCGAGGCCGAGGAGCATCACGTCCTTGGTGCCGACCCGCACGCGCATCTTCTTGAGGTAGTCGATCCAGCGAGGCACCAGCTCGATCAGATTCACGATTTCAGCATATCACCCATCTGTCGCGCCGTCGTGGGACCGTGCCCCGCGTCAGCTGTTCCGCAGATCGACGTAAGGCGTAGGCGAGCAAGGCGTTCTGGGGACGCATTTTCGGAACACTGGAGGCGCGTGCGTGGCGGAGAGGGTCTGTGGTGGAACGTGGACAGAGTGGGA
>Ga0247727_10005748_pt1 | contig 24859 bp, 29 predicted proteins | sample WisWelCaveWW1625_FD_202498 | JGI IMG/M metagenome (GOLD analysis project Ga0247727, IMG submission 202498) | Biofilm microbial communities from Wishing Well Cave, Virginia, United States - WW16-25 | ecosystem: Environmental > Aquatic > Deep subsurface > Groundwater > Cave microbial mat | place...
TCGGGCGATAAATCGGTTTCAACCCAGGCATGGTATGTCCTCCTTGCCTGGATAATATAGCAACTCATTTGAACCCTACAAGTATTTTTGAAACGGAGCACTAAGTAAGGAGGAGCTCGATTCATAGATTCAGCTAGCTGTATATGGTCGCGAGACAAAGAATAGCGATCAACGATCTGCATTTCCACGGCAGGCTCTAGATGGCGGGCACTCAGTAAATAGGTAGAAGGTGGGACTCACCAAAACCTCATCCCCCAGTTCGCTGAGAAGGAACAAAAATTCAAGGCAATGCTTTAGAGTGCACGACCCTGGTGCACTGCCGATCGCTCCGTTCATGAATTGGCGGTCACAGTGAAAATATTGTAATGAATATATCACCTTGCCCTTCATGCGAACCGGATGGAAAAAACGTGGAGAGCATCAATTTGGTCGTTAGCTTCAAGGATCTGCTCAGCAATGGTAGTCAAGTCCTTAACCACGCCTGAAAAGTCGATTCCGCTCCAGTCCGAGCGAATTCCGCGGTGGCACAAAAGTAACACACCGTATCGAGAGGAGTTCGCCTTTAAGTACCGACCAACAAGCTGATCGGTCAGCGCCTCGGAAAGTTCTTTGAGCGTCCAGTCATCGGCCCACTTAACTTCGATTGTGATTGGTGCAAGGCCTGGCACCTTGATACGGATATCCGGCTCCTTTCGGTTGACGACCTCCGGTTCTCGCTCAAGCGAGTAGTGCCCATGAGATTCACGCTCAAGTTCTCTTGCAATGAAAGTCTGCAAGTCGTATTCCTTGGACTTTTTCGGATCTATGGCATTTCGGCTTGGAAAATCAGCGCTCTCAACTGAATCTTGAATGTCTTCGAGGTGCCAAAGAATGAGCCGATAAAGCTCGTTTGTTGATCGTGGTCTTGCCTGATATGCTGCTGCAAATCTGGGAATATCTTGCGCCTCCCAAGCGGGGGGTTCAGCATCCCACTCGGCGCGGTAGTCCATGAGGTGCAGTATCCAATCCCGGAACGAGTTCATTGTCGGATCTGATGCCAGTGATTGAAGCGCGGCATAAGCGCCAGGCTCATTTAGCTCTGAAATTGTACGCAGGAGTACTTCCCTGAAGTGCTGCGCGTCATCGCGAAGGCTCGGGGTATAAGGGCCTTCGTTCGCATGGCTGAGATCGTCTGCCACCCTCACGTGACGGCAAACAAGCGATGCGAATTTTGTGATCGCAGGCAGTTTGAAGTAACTCGGTTCCTCGACGGCCGGAAGATCCGAAGCTCGGTGACCACGAAAGGACGCGCATAGTGCAATGATGATTCTGTCAGCATCCTCCGGAGAATGCATGCTGAGCACAGTCTCCAAGTAGTCTAATGCGGGTATAGCATCGGTGCTCAGCCAAGCCAAAAGCCATGTCATGAACTGAGGATCACCGAATCGGTAATTGACAATGCGACGCGAGGCTAAGGAACTGATGGCGCCATGCAGCGAATGATCCTTAAACACGACGGCAATTGCTTGCCAAAGCACAGAACCGTTAAGAGGTTCAGTTTCCCGAAGAAGCCTCCATACCATCGGTGCCAGCTGGGCAGCAACACCTGATTCATCGTATTGGAGCTTTGCGAGAAGTCCGTGGAAAGGATTTCCGCCCGCGGGTACTTGCCATTCATTCGAAATACGCTCTTCGAAGACATGGGACACCACTAGCGGGTGGGTTTCTACTAACTTCATCAGCCAGTATGGGAAACCATTAAGTTCTTCAGTGGCATATATTGCAGCCCGCCTCGCTAGCCCTTGATCAAGAGAAGCGAAGTCGAGCCCGTCCTCTGAGTCTGCAGCGAGCCCGGCTAGGCCGATCATGATGACGGCCGGAATGGTGTTGTCGCGACGAGGCACTGGCTCATGCAAGCGCCAGAAGCGCTTAACTCCGGCCCAAGCAGCGTTCCCTATGCGCTTCCCATAAGCCGAGATCACACGTTCGCGAAAGACATTGCTGAACTGGTTCGATGAACCTTCAACTTCATTGTCACAGAAAATGAATTTGAGCCAACCGGCATACTCTGCAGTCCGAATCTTCTCGGCTCCGATCCACATCCGAAGCATTATCCAATATTTAGCCCGGTTGTGCCTTATCTTGAGCATAGCAGACCTCGCGGCCCATCTAATGGTATGGTTGATGTGCCGATGTCTATTCCATGCTAACCAGAGGGTGTCGAAGAACGCGACCGTAGGGATTTCCCGCGGAAGGGCCGCATCATCTCGAACACTCTTTCTCAAAGGTTGAAGCCACCCGTGCGGCTGCTTCAGCAGTCGCCATTCATCCACAGCAACCTCCACGAGCCATGCTCTCCGCGCTGGATCCAGATCGTGCGCGATCTCATGCGGAAGCCACAGAGCATCCACGGGGCTGGGCCGTATGACACTTCCTGGATTGAATAGCCATAAAAGGTGGTCTCTTTGCGGGGCATTTGTCCGCCCCAATTGGTATCGAAACAGTACGTAATTCCTTCTTACGCGCGAATGCTTTTCGGACAACTTATGTAGATCGAATTCCCTAGCGCGATAGCCATCTAACTCCCGGCAAATGTCCAGCAAGGCTGCGGCCTCGCCTAGCGCCTTGGCTACTTCCTCGTCAATCTCACTTTGCTCCAAGAGTCGTACGCATGTCGCAAACAGCACTTCATCGAGCCACAGAAACCTGTGCGCAATCAGATGATAATGAGTGTCTAATTCGCTTCGCGGGGCTCGCCTGAGGAGAGAAAGTAGCTGTGTCAGAAGTGCAGGCAGATTTTGGTCAAACGTTCCTTCCTCAACCATCCGTTTAAGTTCTTTTCCTGCCGGTCGAGTTGTCTGCGCTGGTCTCTCTGAGAGCTTTTCTAGAAGCTGAATGACATTTGTGATGGAAATTGCTCTTGGATATAGGCCTTTGACAGCAAGTTGGCACAGGCTATCCGAGATCGAGGGATAGGCCAACACGCAAGCCGACGCGCTTTGCAGGTCTGCGGCCTCTCCCACCTCACATACAAGGCGCAGCGCATGCAAGTGTAATCCGTCGTAGTTCTCGGGTGCAGCTGCGAGGATCTTATGGCCAACATGAAGGCAGTCCTTCAACTTTCCCTGAATCGCTATTTCAAGAAGCACCTCTCGCAGTTCATTGGAGATAGCAGAATCAGCTACGAATTTGGAAATAGCAGGTGCCAGGCCCATGTCAGCAAGTCTGCGTAATTGCACCGGGTCCGTATCAAACCATACCTGATTGCGGCCTGCGAATTTCGAAATGAAAGCATCAAGCAATCGGGTGCGGACATCGATCGGCAGCTGCTTGGGATCGCCCTTGGTAAATAAGGTTTCGGGCTTCACCTCCAAAAGGCGCTCGCGCACGCGCTTCCCGAGTTCAGTGTTGAAGTCCGCAAGCCATGCAGCGATTGCGGAACGGGACGGAATCAGGACTGTTCGTCCATGGCTCATCCCGAATAGCAGGTCAAGTACTGCCCGCGTAGGCGCATTCCTGAGTCGTTCAATCCACTTGGCGGTGAGGTATTCAACAACATTGCGATGATGAAATCGGATCTTTCCAAAATGGGCGCTGTCGAAAATGCCCCTTTGCTGAAGCACATTGACCTCCGATCGCGCCATCTGCGGCAGAACTGTCATGGCATCAATAGCATCTCGAACAGACGACTCATTTGGATCACTGTTCACGTACGAAACGTAAATGACCGGCAAAAGGTCGCTGCTGCAGCAAGCTCCTCCACAGCCTCTCGGCAATCTTTGGGCGAGAGCGAATCATCCCGTTCGGTGGTTTCTCGAAGTCGCTTGCCAATAGTGAATTCGAGTATGTCAGTGAGCGAGCCAAGCTGGCCGCGGCTGATCCAGTACTGTGCGAAGTCCGCGACGTCACCTGGACGGCCTATGTAGTTCCATGCGTCCGCAGCATCGATGGCCTCCTCGAAACCAGTGACATCCTTGACACCCTGCTTTTTCGCCAGAAGACGCACGCGCAATCGATCGAGTCGTATTATGGAGTAAACGTCAAGCATTGGCCCGATTGTATCCGGCATCTTCATTTGCTCCTGGCCCATCTTGTTCTCAAATGTCGGCTTGTCGATCAAGCGGAGTTGCTTGCGAAGCTCATACGTGTCTAGCTCCCAATGCCATTCGCTGACTCGGCAACTCACCACTACGCGAGCACGGTGCAGCGCAGGGAGCAAGTCAAGAGCGAGATTCTGCAGAGCGGCGTGAAACGCATGACGTCCCGTCAGCCGCGCCTCATCGACAGAGTCAAGAAAAAAGGTTGCTTGGTGGCGGGCCTTTAGCCACTTTCGGAACGCCGGAATATCGGCATGATCCAGAGCCTTTTTGAGAGGACGTTGTACCAGGAACTCAAGACGCACAAAGAATGCCGCCTCACCATTTGCTCGTAGTTGCTCGGCTTGCGCTTCGAGTTCCCATGACTTTCCACTTCCAGCTTCACCAAGGATGACAGCACAACGGCTAGCCAAGACTTCGTTCCAGCCATTGCCAGGTTCCAGTCCGCTAAGATAGTTTGCAAACGCGGACATTTCAGGATCCTTGTATGGCGAGACTCTCATAAACCGCCGATTAAGCTCGACAAACCCATCTCTCATGATGTGACTCCAGCGTGTTTGTGTCTATGAGTTTTGACGCCCGGTTGAAGTGTGAGTTTGTGAGGATAGGTAATGGCTGCAGTATGGCTGGAAAGCGACTCAAAATCTTTGTGCATTTTTTGGGTCATTCCTTGTCCACGGTTGTCCAATTTTATCCATCACATGAAACAAAAAACGGAAGCAGCGTTTCTTCACTCGTGTAGTTTCACCCAAAGTGCGTTCTCAATAGCTGCCTCATTTCTCTGACAACTGTCTTCAAAGGTGACAATCCCGGCACTTGATATGCCAAACGTCTTTCCCATGCCGCGCCGTATTTTTCAATTTTCTGCTCAACAAGAAAATCGTCCCAGTCTTTAACGTGTATGCTTTTGAAATTGCACTTGGTATCAAAAATGTTCTTTACCGAAGTCAGATTAATTTCCTTCGCACACTCCCGCAGTAATCTCCACACATCGTAAAGATCACGCGGCTCAGTGCGTTGCAAGATCGTTCGCATTTTCTCGGCCAGTATTTCTTCGAGCGTATAGGACAAAACCTTGTTCGGTGGTTTTGCTTCATCGGAGTACATACGATTCAACGGCCGCTTGATCGGTTTGGCAACAATTACCTCGTCGGCGGTGAAGTCGAGCTTAAGCTCACGTGGACGACGAGTTCTCCGCATGGGGCCAGTGTAGGCAATGTACAGCGTTACATTCCGTAACTGATCGCCGTCGTATCGCGGTTCTTCTGAAGCAATGTTCACTTCAAGACCTGCTGACCCCAAGCAAGCTGCACAAACTTCCCTGACAGCGGCCGAGATGGCATCGGCTGCCCACGGTGTTGATAACGTGAAATCCAAATCTTCGGAATACCTCCACTCTGGAAAGTACAACTTCTTGAGCGCTGTGCCTCCTTTGAGCATCGCCGCCTTTCCTAACGAAGGATGACGTGACAACTCCGTGAGAACCCACGTCAAAACATAGTCACGCTCGATGGATTGCTCCGAGACCTTTTGTTCGTAAGCGAGTTTTTGAACCTCTCGTAAACTGATCATGTTTCTTTCCAGTTGAGCAATTCATCCTCGGCAACATTCACCACCACTCGCCATTGAGCCTCGTGCCGGCCTTGCCGCGGAGAAAGCGGATCAAGCACAGCATACCCTGTGCTCAATTTTTTTTCCAGCTTTGCAAAGTGCTGCTCTGTTCCTAACCCAAGTCGTTGCAAAAGATAGCCCAATCGTTTTACGATGGCGCGATTGTTCATCCGCAGTGCATCGGCGACGAGCTTATCCAAATCCAACTTTTCGCGCCCACGCCACAGACCTTTTACTACTTGAATAATGCCCCCTGAAAGCTCGGGATGATCTAAGGCATCAACGATGGCTTTTTCCTTTTCGGCGATGGACACCTGCTTTTCACCGATCCACACCTGAGTGTGTCCAAAAAACTTTTGTCGTTGGAGTTGGATGAAGCGATAGGTTAAGCCGTGTATTGTCACCGGCCGTTTTTGTTTGGTCGTCGCGATGTAAATGGTGCGTGAAGGCTGGTCTGTGTAGGAATAGTAGCTCAGAGCGGTCCAATAGGAGATGTAATACGGAGAGATCAAATGTGAAGCAATAACCAGCTCGTTTTCCGTGTGGTGTCCTTCCATTCCGGCAGAGAGCGGAACGACCAGATACTTTCCTTTTTCTAGGCGTTGAAGCCACCGGCGCTGAACAAGGTAATGCAGCCGTTTGCGAACGGCAGAAGAAGGCTGGCCGAGAATCTCTCCCGCCATTTCCGTCGTGAAGATGTCGTGCCCGCGTTCACTCAGCGTGGTAAGCAACCGTGCGTCAGTGGCACTAAGTGATCTGTTGTAAGTTATATTTTCCATGACTATTGTTCCTGTAATATGGAACAATATTACATAGTTTAATAACAAAGTCAAGTTTTTCAAGAAAGCTCGACCGCTTCCGGCATTCTTCAAGCAACAGCACCACCCACTTAACCACACTTTTTGCCGTACCTGGCAAATCTGGCCTGCTTTGATCCTTGCGCCAATCCCTTAATCTTAAGTTAATGCCCCATGCTTATCCAATCAAAAACCGCCTGAGGCAATATCGCAAGTCGTCAGGTTTGACCCAGAAACAAGTCGCTCGGGCCATCAACCTCTCTTCTCCGACGCAGGTTTCGCGTTGGGAAAGGAGTGAACGGCTACCAAACCTTGTTCAAGCGCTTCGGCTTTCCGCGCTTTACCAGCGTTTGGTGAATGATCTGTTCTTTGGGCTGTTTCAGGAGCAGCGAGAAATCGTCATCGAAAGAAAAAAGACAATGGAGTAAAGACCGATGACCGAACTCTTTGTAGATCGTGTGAAAGCGACCTGCCGTGTGTTTGTCACTTCTTATGGAAAATGGCGCTTTGCTGAGACAAATTCTATCGCTGCATTGGTGTGAAATGGCACCGTTAGAATCGAAGATATTCATCACACTGTATTGGCTTGCCGAGCCGGATTCAGGAGAGTTTTCAATATCACTTCAACGATTGTCCGATAAGTTTCATATCCCGACCAACGTGTTGATACAACAGTTAGGGAGATTGCTGCTTCGAGGATTAATCTCATTCAAAAGCGAAACAAATCCAACCCTTGACTGTCATTTCAAAATATTGTTTGGAAAGAAACCACAAACCATCCACAATCAAGATGAGCTTTTTGCCAAGGTAAGTGAAAAGACTGACGAGTCGCCGCCACACGTTAACGATAACGTTTTTAATAAAAATAAAATACCGTTAAACGGTAACGATAACGTTAACGTAACGCGCTCAGAGAAAAAATCCGAAAGTGTTCCCCAAGATCATAGGGTAGAATTGACAGCAAGGCAACTCGCCAAGGCAATGGGAGATGAGAAGAATATTGCCTTGTATGAAGCTTACTTGAATCGCTATTCGAAAGAGGTGATTTTGAAGGCTTACAATCAAGTTCTTCAAACGCCACATGAGCGCATCAAAAAAAGTCCGGGGGCATACTTCACCTTTCTGGTAAGAAGATATGGCAATAAGGCATCATAAATCCACATTTCCAATTCTTATGCTATCAACAGTTAAAAAACGCATTCCGTTTGGACCGCTGTTTCAGGGATTGGTTGCTGACCCTGACGCCAAGCATTATCACCGGATGAAAAACTCTGTGTGGCTCTATCTCTATCTGATTGCGTTATCGAATCTCAGAAGTGGCAAGCTCATCGCAAGGCTACAAGACATTGCAGTAGACATGGGTCTTCCCGAAGACACACTCCGAAGTTGGCTTGGACATCTGAAGAAGTGGCACTACGTAGATGTTGCGAAGCAGGGCGATTCGTTACTATTCAAAATTATCAAATGGCAAAACATTTCCTCGGAGCTTGGGACGGCAACAGTTGACGCATCAAGACCTCAATCGTTCCAGAGGACTAAGAGATCTCAACCTGTCGTGCAGGAACTCTTCCCTTCTGAGGATCCAGATCAGCTTGCGAGTTACATTGCTAATCAACTGAATGATCCGAGTTATCAAAATACATTTGCTGCTATCTGCCGTCTTTATCCACGCACGATTATTCAAAAAGCTTTAACCGAGACGAAAGAAGTTCCGCGGGAGAAAATCAAAAAGTCTCGCGGAGCACTCTTTCTCTACCTCGTCAAAAAATATGCACATCAAAAAACATCGGCTATTGGCAATTGACCCCGGCTCCCGTGAGATGGGCATCGCTGTTCTCGACGAAACACAGCTCGTTTACTACGGCGTGAAAAGCCTCAAGAAATTTCGGCCTCAAAAAGTTCTTAAACAAGCTGTTTCAGATATTCTGACGAGATTGGTTATCGAGTATGGCGTTACATCAATCGTCATTGAAGACGGCCATTTTAGCCAAATTGCAAGTCCGTTATATAACGCCGCGCTTGAGACTATGCTTGATGTGGCGAAACAGAAGAAACTCAACGTTGTCACCTACAATCCCAAGACCGTCAGAAAGTACGTGTGCGGAGATGGCAAAGCAACAAAGCGGCGAACAGCACAGATTCTTGCACGCCGATATCCTGAACTGGAAATTTACCTTGAGCAAAATTATCGATGGAAGGAGAAATACTGGATGAACGCGTTTAATGCGTTGGCGCTCGGGCTGACTCATGTTCTGAAGACTGAGGAAGAGAGTCGGCGATAATCCAACCGGCTCCTTGCGGCACAATTCATTTATGTGCCGAACAGGCGGCTAACCTTGCGCGACCGCCGGGCGTCTCTCCGTCTGGGCAAGGCCAGATAGTGCTGACCCTCAGAGGAGCCGGATGGATTGTTGACGCAACGTGAATGTACATAATGATCCCACAATCCTAAGCTCTCAATCTGAAACTTGCTTCGCCATCAATCTTTTCTCACTTGCATCATATTTGCGCTCAACTGCGGTTAACTGTTTTCTGCTTTTAATGTGTGGGCAAGAACCGCTTGCCCAGGTTACATCAAAATCTGTAAGCGGGCACGCAAATTGCATAAGTGAAGATGTGATAGGTGACTTAAGCGTCTTGACCATTCAATCGGCGCTGAGCGAACATCAAAATGCAAGAGATTTCTCACCAAAGTAGTGATCAATATCATCGCAGTGTCCGTTAGTAACTGATTAGAAGGAATTGACAAAACTTAGCGGCGAATAGGGGACACGGAGATGAAGCATGGAACAGAAAACTTATCCCCGGCACGGGCGACCGCTCAAAGTTGTCTGCCCCAATGGGCATACCTTGGCCGAGTTGCCTACTGACAAGGATACCGGCGATGATGAGGTTGTGGAAATAAAATGTCATCGCTGCAAACATTATGTTCAAGTGATAGTCGATTTCCTTCGGGGTCGAATCAAAGTCAAGAACGGTTCCGTTACGTCGTGAATCTTTTTGAAAACAATTAGTAAACTTTAGGTTTAGGCCAGAGACACAAAGTCCAGAGCCCTGACTGCATGACTGCAGCTCAGGGCTTTTTTATTTAGCAACCGTCCCCTGAGGCCTTACATCGGGCCCGAGAATAAACACGCTAACCGATATCGACGTGAGAAATTGATGAATGTTCAACAAGGTGAGCACTGATCATGAATTTGATTGAAATCGCCGGCACCTCTGAGCAGATGAGATTGCCCTATCCACCCGCCAAGGAGCATGTACTTCGCCACCATCGACTGACACTCTTTGTGCCTTCAGTAAATGGCACTGGGGAAATTCCAGTGGAAACGCGCCAGCACGTTCTTGCTCGATGCCGTGAAGTCCTCTGTGTCATGTGCGGTGGCGCTACCGAGTGGGATGCAATGGGATACTGGGTGTCGCAGACGGGATTTATCAGTGAACGGGTCACGATGATTACCGCATTCTTCACTGGAGATAGAGAGGATATTCTTTCGCAAATAGTCAATCTGTGTCGCTGGATGAAAGACATCCTGCAACAAGAACGAGTCGCTTTGGAAGTGGACTCGACGCTCTACCTCGTTTAGTCGCATGCCAATTTCCAAATAAAGGCATATGCGAGCACTTGTTTCGTTTCTTGTATGTCATTGACCCGTTACATCTCGTGAGAAAATTATAACCGTATTGTGAACAATTTTCACGAAGACCATGAACCGAATCCTTATTTGCATGACTATCATGTCGGCCATTTTGGTGCTCATCGGTGCCGGTTCCGCTCACTTGCTGCAATTGTCGATACCGCTCTTCATACTGTTTGCGGCTGCTCATGTGATGTTCCGGCATCGACTGCCAAATCGATTCTGGAGCATCCTTTTGATCCTGATCTTTGGGCCAATGATTGTGGTTTGTGTTGTTCTTGCTTTGGTTGATGTTCTTCGTGAGTGGTTCGCAAGCAACACGTGGCTTCTTCCATTGTTGCTCGCACTTATTTTAATCGCTTGTGGTTTGCTCGGCTGGCAGTGGGTACATCACCGAGGGAACGGGCAAAGAAATCGGGTTCAGATTCGAAGCGGCGAGCGAGAGTTTATCGTACCATTCGACAATAGCCCAGTAAGATTCCAAGAAGATGAATTCACCACAGATGATGAACAATGAGTTCGTTTGGCATCAAGATCACTCAAACACTGTTCAAGAGACGAATCCGTAGGGCTGCTCGCACGGTATTGAATGAGTTCTCCAGTGCTAATCTGTCAAAGCAGCAGGAATTGGAGAAAAAGGTAAGATCGCTGGCTGCGCCAAATGAATCTTGTTTGACACTTGGAGAGATGGAATCGGGATTCCCGGTGTCGATACCTTTGTCAAAGCTGATTTCTCATTCCTTGGTCGTTGGCACGACTGGCGCTGGCAAGAGCTACGTTACCTTATTACTGTTAGAGCATGCACTTCAACAATTCTTGACCGGTAAATACGTACCGATCGGCATCTTGGATGCGAAGGGTGAATTGGCAACAATGGCAGTAGAATACATTCAAGCCTTTGCATGCCGACTGGATCAAGAGATGCGTGAGCGTTTACGAAAAAGGGTGTTGATCATTGACTTCTCAAAGAGCGATCTGATCACGCCCTATAACATTCTTTCTTGTCACGGTGCGCACAAAGAACTCCTGGTCAACAATCGAATCGAAACCATAGGCCAACTCTATCATGGAACATCTGTGTTGACCGCACGAATGAAGTCCATTCTCAAATATGTCATGTTACTCCTGGTGGAGAATGAATTGCCAATTACCATGTTCGAGAAGCTCTGTTCTGATACTACTCTAATCAAGAGACTGGCAGACAAGACTACTGATAAACGGCTCCGATACTATTTTGCCAATCGATATTCCAAAGAACCACAAGGAACTTTACTCGGACTCCGGCAGCGAATCGATAGCTTGTTCGTTTCCGATGGTGTCAGATTAAGTCTATCGACACACTCGGCACCAGATTTCCAGCAACTCCAAGATGAAGGCCACTTCGTTATCATCAATGTTGCCGGTCCGCAGATCAGTCGAGGCACGAGTGAATTTCTCTTGCGGATTATTCTTCATGATATTCAACAAAGCATTTTTCGCCGGCAGAAACCGGAACAACGATTTCTGTGGTGTCTTGATGAAGCGCAGGTGTTATATAAGAATCAAAGCTCGCGAGAAGCTATGAATGATTTGCTCAGCATGGCGCGTTCGTTTGGATCGTACTTCATGCTGCTTACCCAATCGCTCACTTCAGCCGTTCGGGATGTCGACATCCTTAATTCGGTGCTGGCGAACATTCGTTGGGCGCTCATGTTCCGATCGACATTAAGGGATGCAAAAATCTTAGCGCCTGCTTTGCCTGTGACTGGTAGCAAGCTCAGCGTCAAACGTCATCCGCTTGATAAACAGAAGTTATTGACAAAAGAGCAAGAACTCAACCTTCTAATGGAAGAGATTACCCATTTCCCGGAACGGATAGGATACCTCTGGCTTCGCAGTGAGTTGCCCAGGGCATTCAAAGTTCGGACAAGGGACTTGGCTTCTGTAGAAAAAATTGCGGGCTGCAGTAAGGAAAAACTCGCACAATTTTCACAAAAGCATCCAATTGGAAATCTGATTCCGCGACGCCAGATAGAAACAGAACTCAATAAGATGGAATCACTTCTTGAGAAGGAGAAAGAAGAATCATCGCATGACGTTGCATCAAACTCAGCGAAGGCGCAAGAGTCAAATGACATGATTCGGTTTCTTAAAGAGAGGTATGCGAAAAAAATGGGCACAAAATAAGTCATGAGCTTTAGCAGGATTTTCATTTGGTCGCTTCGATTGTCCGCGTTCTTACTTGCATCACCGGTATTTGCAATTATCGGCCTGGTGAGAATAGTAAGGTATGTGAGACGGATAATGAATTCCGTCCGCACTTCGTTTGGTTGTCCAAATTGCGGCGAGCAGATTCCGCTGGTTGGCATGTGGCGATGCAAATGCGGCTTTCAGTATACCGGTCATCTCTTGAGGTCGTGCCCTCTCTGTGGAAGCGTACCAAGGATGGCACGATGTCTGAACTGTGGATGCACGAGATTGATATAAAGGTGGGCTAACAAATGCGGCTTACGGATCGTGATATTCAAATTTTAATGAAAGTGAATGAATGTTTGTGGCTGTCAACGTCACAAATCAAACGGTACTTTTTTGCGGACACAACGACGCGCGCAGTGAGTAAACGGTTGCGTTTGCTAGTTGATGCGAAATGGTTGTCTTGTGAACGAGCTTCGTCGACAGATGAGTATTTCTACAAGCTCGGATCACAAGGGAGAGATGTTTTGACAGAGAAAGTTGGTATAGACTCGGAAGGCATTCACATTGCACGTCAGCTCCCGACACAGTTAAAGCACTTTTCAACCATCAATGATCTTCGTTGGTATTTCGAGCTGGCGATACAAAAAGAAAGCGGAGCTTTGGAGTTCTTTTTTGTTGACCGTGAATTGAAGAGTTTTTTGGCAGACTCAGCAATCATACCTGATGTGCTGGTCAGCTTTACGATCGGTGAGTCTGGCCAAATGAAAAAGTACATCGTGGCGGTAGAATACGATGCAGGCACTGAGAATCCTCAATACTTCGGACGCGACAAAGTGAAGAAATACTCAGAAGCGTTCCGTGATGGTGAAATCATCTTCGGAGCGTCGGATTTCCGAGTTGTCGTGTTTGCCGATACTCGGACCCGCATTGTGCAGCTCATACGGTATTCGATGAAGTTCTTACCCAATGACAGGATTCTTCTATTTGCGTCATTGGAAGATCTTACGAATGGTTTCGGGCTAAGAGAGCGTATTTTCCTAAATCCACAGCAGAGCAATGTAACATCCCTGTATTCTCTGATCGAATAAAGTGTTCTTTCAAGGTGTTCTTTCGTTGGAACAGTTTTCCCGAAGACTTGTCATTGGTAATTCAGGATTTAGACAAAGGTGACACTCTGGTTCTTATGTACTGACACACAACATGATGATCTTACATACTTGATGATGATTATGGAACGACACAAACTCTTCTCCGTCCGCGAAGCAGCGGAGTACCTCAACATCGCAGAGTGGACGTTGCGAAGTTGGATTTCTCAGAAACGGATTCCATATGTAAAACTTGGAAGCCGGACGTTGTTCGATATTAATGACTTGAATAAATGGATCGAGTCACACAAAGTCGAAGCTGTTGAGTTTGATAACTGATTTGTATTCGTAGTTGCTCTGGACAATCAATAATGTGCAAGAATTTATTTAAAATCTCGGTTGATTTCGTAATGACGGTTCTGTATCTTTTGCGAACCATAAACCGACGAATCAATCTGAATGACTTGGATACATTGCCTTTCATAAGGAGGTGATTAAGAAGTGGCAAGAGTCTTTAAGAAACGGCCAGAGAACGATATTTGGTGGATTGAATATTGGGTAGATGGTCGTCGCATTCGCGAATCTACTAAGACGACAAACAGGCGAGTCGCTGAGCGCGCTCTGGCTTCAAGGCTTGGCGAAATTGTGCAGGGACGCTTTAAGCTGGAAAAGGTTCGGAAAAGTCCTCGGCTCTCTGAGTATTGCCAAGTCTACCTCGATTGGGCAAAAGAACACAAGAAGAGTCTGAGACGAGACCTCACGTCGATAAAGCATCTTGAAGGTGCATTCGGAAACAAGAAACTCTCTGACATCCATCCGTTTCACGTCGAGAGCTACAAGATCAGACGAAGATCTGAGAAAACACCCAAAGGTGGTGAAGTACAACCGGGAACAATCAATCGGGAGCTTGCATGCCTCAAGCGCATGCTTAACCTCGCGGTGCAATGGGACATGTTGGAGTATAACCAGATACAGGGCGTGAAGTTGTTCAAAGAGCCCAAAGGTCCAGTGCGATTTCTTTCAGAAGAGGAAGCGGCTCGCCTGATCGAAGCTTGCAACGCAACCTTCCGCCCGATTGTGATCACAGCGTTAAACACCGGAATGAGATTGAATGAAATTCTCACTTTGACGTGGGACAGAGTTGATTTCAGGAATCGTTCACTCTCACTTATTCAAACGAAAAACGATGAACCACGGCAGGTTCCACTGAATCAGACCATGGCGGAACTTCTGAAGGAGATTCCCAAACGAAGCAAGTACGTTTTCACAAGCAAACTCGGTGAACGATACCATTGTGTCAAGCGAGCGTTCCAGACTGCTACCCGAAACGCCGGAATTGAGAATTTCCGTTTTCACGATCTTCGGCACACGTGGGCTTCACATCTCGTAATGAGCGGCGTCGATCTGCTCACAGTGAAGGAGATGGGTGGCTGGAAGAGTCTTGAGATGGTGCAACGATACGCGCATCTATCCGGTGAGCACAGGACGCGAGCCGCGGAGACTTTGGACGGGATGTTTCGATTACAACCGAGCCCCAAACCGAGCACCATGGCTCAAATACGAAAATCGGTTGCTGCAATAAAACCATTGAAAAAGATGGGGTTTATTGATGGGCTCTATCAGTCTGTTCAACGTCCTCATAATCCGCTGGTCGTAGGTTCGAGCCCTACAGGGCCCACTAATAGTCTGCTCTTCCTCGCGATGTGTCTACATCATCGCGAGGAGAAAACAGAGCATGTCGTTTCTTCCTATCCCGGCCAATAAGGTTTCAACTCCGAAGGAATGATTTCATTAAGCGTGACCTTTTGATCAGAGTAAACGTTGTATGCATTCAGCAAATCGTTCATTTGCCGCTTCAGGCTCGCACGCTTCGGTTCATACTGACGCCCGCCATTCATCTCACGGCGCGCAGATAGAATAAGCTCGCCGATTTTTTCAGTATAATAATTGCGCATGGAATCGTTGATCAGGTTGTTGACGGATGCGGTAATCTCATTTTCTTTCCCGATCAACGACTTCAATTCATCTTTCTGGCGAAAGCCGGCCAGCTTTTGTTTGAGGCGCTTGTCTGTTCCAAGATAGACAAACGTTGAAGGGCGTTTGAGATAGTAATCTGTTTTTGACGCCACTTTCACCATAATGTATTGCTCGGCCATCACTCGCTCGTCATTCACCATCTCTCGATGGGAAACGTAGCGCAGGGTGTTGGCTTTTTTGACATATTCGACCTTGATCATAAGGTCTAAACTCGAAAAGTAAAATAGCTCGATCATAAGCGATCCTTCAAAATGAGCGTCCTGCTGCACTGATTGAAAAGCCATTCTTCAGGCTGGTTGAAACTACTTGATCAGCGACCTTCCCTCAGTTTTCTCGGTGATATGAAACTGAATTCCCATCACGGTAATAATCTGCTTCGCTTCATCGACGTGTCCGATTTTTCCTACGGCTTCGATCATCGTATCCAGTTGCGGCTTAGCCTCGAGCTTTTTTGTTTTGTTTTCAATTTCTTTCGCCAGAAAGATGCCGTCTTTGAGATACGTACCATCAAGCTCGATCAGCATTCCCGGCGTGACATCGGCTAAGCTCGTGATGCTATTTCCAAACTCGGCATCTTTCGCTACTTTCACAGGCACTAATAAAACCTGAAACTCGTTTTTTGCGGGCGTGACTGCTTGCACCTTGGCGGTAAGCTCCCAGTCATCGTCCATAAAGTCTCCGGTCAGAAATTCGATTTCCAGAGCAAGTACGGACAGATCCTTTTGGACGCTTCCTTCGAGTTCTACCCACTGCCCGGGTTCTGCTTTGGCCATGATGTCGGCAGGCGTCCACTTTTTTATAGTTTGGGCGCTCAGTGGAATGCTGCCGAGAAGGCACAGCGCCAAAATAACAATCGCCGGTAACGATATTCGCACTTTCATCAAGACCGCCCTTTTGGGAAGTTAAGGGTGATACTTATTTCTCTGTTGCACAGATTCTGTATCATGTGTTCGGTTTCAATATACTGAAAAACAAACCGGAGGTTGTCATCAAGATGTCGGAAAATTGTAAAATACTTGTGAAATGTGGAAAATGCGGAATGGCTGATTATCTACGAACGGGGAAGTGTACGGCAAGCCCCAAAGCGGTGAATCAATTGGCGTTTATCATTGCAGCTTTCTTGTTTGATGCCGGGCTGAAGATGTTTGTATTCGCCTACCCTGCTTCGATCTCAAAAAGATACCCGGCGCTATGAATGGTTTTGATGTAACGCGGTTTGTCCGGCTCCGGTTCTATGTGCTTGCGCAGACGGCGAACATGGGTATCGACGGTGCGGGTCGTCGGATAGACTTCATAGCCCCAAATATCATCCAGTAAACGGTCTCTCGTCAACAGCTCTCCGCGATGTCGAATGAAATATTCCAGAAGCAAAAATTCGCGATTGGTCAAGCCTTGATGCTCGCCGGCTTTGGTGACTTCGTGACGTTTCAGATTGACGACGACTTCGCCAAATTTAAATTCGTCCGGCAGGGTTTCTGCGCCGGCAGCCGTTGCGAATTCCTCGCGCCGCAGATGCGCCTTGACGCGCGCAATCAACTCGCGCACGCTGAACGGCTTGGTGATATAGTCGTCTGCGCCAAGCTCCAGGCCAAAGACTTTGTCATTCTCTTCGGCCTTTGCGGTCAGCATGATGACGGGAATCTTCATTCCATCATCGCGAATCCGCTTGCAGATCTCAAGGCCGCTCATGCCGGGCAGCATGATGTCGAGAATCATCAAGTCCGGAGCGATCTCCTTGGCCAACCGATAACCATCTTTCCCCGACTTTGCAGACTGCGTCTCATATCCTTCATCTCGAAGGATGTTCTCGAGACCCAATACAATGGCTTCGTCATCTTCAACGATGAGGATTTTTCTTTTCATGTGACAATCTCAACCGGCTGGTTTTTCTTCCGGCTTGATCTTTCTGTAGATTTTTTCTCTTCAATACTATCGTCCGCCGGAATCGGTAATGTCATAATAAAGGTCGAGCCTTTACCGGCTTCGCTGCGCACTTTGATCGTTCCTCCATGCGCCTGAATGATGTGCTTCACCAGCGTCAGACCAAGCCCCGCGCCGTCTTGTCGCCTTGAATTGAGTTTTTGATCGACGCGGTAAAACTCGTCGAAGATATTTGATGTATGAGCAGCCGAAATGCCGATGCCGCGATCTTCGACCTCCATGCAAACGTGATCCCGATCACGAAACGCGCGCACTTCGAGGATTTTTTCTTTCTCACTGTATTTGACTGCATTGCTGAGAAGGTTGAGAATCGCCTGTGTCATTGCATCAGCATCCAAAAGCAGCTCGGGAAGAGCGTCGTCGATCTTGGTTTTAATAAAAAATCCTTGCGCTTCGGCATGCGGTCGGAAGGAGTCAATTGCTTTCTGAAGCACTATCGCGGGTATTTCATATTCGAAGGTGTATTGTTTCACTCCTCTTTCGATCTTTGAAAAGTCCAAAATGTTTTCAATCAATCTGCCGAGGCGGTCGCTCTCGCGGCAGATGACGCTCAAGTATTGTTCAGTGCGCGCTCGAAAATCTTTTTCGGTTGAGGGGGACGTCTGGCGCAACTGCATTTCCAGATGTTCAGCCAGCATCTTGATCGAAGTCAAGGGTGTGCGCAGCTCATGCGAGACGCGTGAAACGAACGTCGATTTCAATTCGGACAGATGCGCCTCATGCCGGGCATATCGGATGAAAATATAGGCTCCGAAAAAAATGCTGAACAAGAGAAGCGAAATCAGCCACAGCCACAAGATGGGGCTAAAATCGGTAGGCATCGAAGCAGGCTCTTCGCTATCGATAAAGACGCCGACCTGCCAGAACTTGAATGGGGAATCCAACGCGAGCGTTGCCACCGGAGCTGCGTTGGGTCTCATCGTGCCAATCACATAGCTGCCATTATTATCAAGGATTGCCGGTACGACGGCCTCGCTGGTTTTCAGATGGCCGAGAATCGTAGGAAAAATCATCTCGCGCAATCGCGTCAGGTTTACCCGAAATCCAAGCAAGCCGGAAATATACGAACCGGATTGATCCGGCAAAGGAAGGTAGCCGAGCAGAAAAGGCTCGTCGTCAGCCTGGCCGGAAAAATAGCGAATGATCGGGCGATAGGATTTCCGTTTGATGACCACTTCGCGAAGTTCCTCGTCGAACAGTTGAACGAAATATTTGTCACCGATAGGTTTTTTGCTCTGTTGCGCGAGCGACTGAAATTGCTCCCGAAAGTATTCCGGAGCTGACAAGCTTGGCGCAGAAAGAACTCCCGGCATCAAGGCCTCGATCCACTCTCTAAAGTGGGAATATTGCAGCGCATTTATCGTGTCGCTTCTTTCCAGCAAATCTTTGTTCATTCGCAAAAGCGCCTCGACGGCCTCCTGATGGCGATCGAGGTTTTCAAGACAAACGGCGATCTGATATTGCGCCAGGAAACGCAAATACATTTTTTTTAAATCACGCGCTTCGGGATAGTTGTGCAACAGGTTTTCATAAGTTTGAAGAGCCGCTTCCCATTCAGCCATTTTCGTTTGGGCCCGACCGATAAGGCTGTACGCCATGGCGTGCAATTGTGGCGACGATGTTTCTGCAAGTATTCTTCTGTAAACCGCAATGGCGCCGGTAGGGTCATTGGCGCGATATTCAAGCTCTTCACCGTCACTTACCAATTCGCCATACAATTCGTACTCGCGCGCTACCGCTTCACTTCGCTCAGGATGATTGGAAAGACTTTCGCGTTTCAAACTCAGCTCGGGAGGATAAGCAACTTGCCCGGGGCCGGGGAGCAGCGCACAGGAGGAAATAAGAGGTTCAACGTGGATCAAGATCTCAAGATGCTCGATGGCTGGTTGTGCTCCGGGGCGCGCAAGAGTTTTTTCAACCGAAGCCTGAAGACGGGCTTGCACGTTTTCAAGCTCATTGTCAATTTCGCGAGCCGCGAGAACGACGAATTGGCGATAGCTTTCAACGATCTTTTGCTTGGAAAGCAGTTTTTCATTCTTGATCGCGCGCCAGCTCAGGTAACCCAGCAATCCGCTGGGCAGAAATATCAGCAGCAAGAAAATAGCCGCCAGCCGCAGCTCGCTCTTTCGCCCTTGAATGAACTGGCGTAATGGGCGACGGCGATTTGCCGTCAGGTCCGTTCGACGTGGTGTGGGAGCTTCAAACACACGCATGAGCACGATTCACGGTTGTGCAACGCAGAATCCAATCAGAAATTTATTCAAAGTAATGCTCCAAAGCTTGTTAAGCAAGGGTTCTGTCAAATTCAACCATAAACAATCACATTCATTTCAATCATCTTCATTGGTGACGAATCGTCCCACTTCGCTGAACGCTTCGTAAGGTCGCTTTGGCACCGCGCCCTTCGTCCATGTATGAGCGTACTCGACGTCGCCATAGACATTGATGAACTGGACGTGAAACTCACCGGCTGAAACGCGAAACCACGTGAAGCCCAAATTGGTCTCGGCAAAAATCGTCGTCTCGCCGTAACGTGTATCGCGGCTTTTGGCGCCGGTTCCGGAGACGATGTAGTAAACACCGCCCACCGGCTCCAGAAGCTGGCGATCATGATCGTGACCGCAAAGATAAGCATCCACCGCGTATTTTTCCAGAAGCGGACGCACCAGATCGATCATCCGTACTTCATTACCGTGCTTGCCATAGGAAAATACCGGGTGATGGCCGTAAACGATTTTCCACGTGGCCGTTGAAGCCTGAAGCTCGCGTTCAAGCCAGTCAATTTGCTCGATAGCATATTCGCCGCTTTGCACGATGACATACGTATCGAGAACGAAAAATTGAATGGATGAATGCGCATCGATCGCCTTCGAGAAGGTGTAATAGTAATGCGGCATCTTCCACTTAGGATTTTTTTTGGCGTATTCCACCTGATGGCGGGCATTGCCATTGGAATGATCGTGATTGCCCAAGGAGGCATAAAAAGGCGCTCTTAAATGAGCAAGATCATAGATCTTTTCAAATTTGAATTGCCACTGCATGTCGTTCACGGAGGTCACCCCCTTACTGTAAAAGTTGTCGCCGAGTGTCAGCACAAAATGCAGGGAGTCGTTCCGGGCTTTTTCGTTCATCAGGCGCGCAACGTGTTTTTGATTGTTGTCGCCCATTCCCTGATCTCCGATGGCAATGAAATAGACGTAATTTCTTCCCGGCACCCTCTCCGGGATGGAAAACTCAGGTACAGACTTGCGGTTTTCGACTCTGCTTTTTTCATCGAGTCCGGAGAAGCGGCAGGCCAGGGCAAGGCAGCCAATCAAAACAACAAGAACATAACGAGGCAAGAATTTCGTTAGCGGTCCGTGCATAGTGTCCATCCCTTCCTTTTATCCAAGCACCCTTCTTACCACTCAAGCAAAACTTCAAACAAGGTTTATTGTTTACGCAGCTCAGTGAGTCTTCATCTCGATCAGCTCTAACTCTCCGGAGCCGCCTGCAACTTTCTTTTCGATGACGACATTGCCGACACCCTTGCTGTAAAACTTATGCTCAACGAGATCCGGCTTCAGAGGGGCCCACTCTTTGAGCTTGAGACAATTTTCATAATTTCCAAAACCGATACTCACGGATTCATTTATACTGAGCACCTCCATCATGTCTTCGGCTTGTCCTTTTAGGAATTCCATGCGGTGGGCGTCTCCAACTTGAGGATTGGCTCTCATTATAAATCCTGCTTTGGCGCCATTGACGCCGGCTTCCCAAGAACCTGCCGTGCTAACGACCTCACCATCTTTGATTTCTTTTGAATCTTCTCCCAAATACCAAACGTTACCGTCTTTGTCTTGGGCAAACCAATCGAAGGTGTCTTCCACCAATTTGCCATCTTTCCAAGCCCGATCTCTCACGACTGTCGCGTTGACTCCCAGAATCGTCTTTGTTTCTCGGGTAACTTCTACTTCAACTCTTTCTATTTTTCCGGCCTTATTCTTTCCTTCATAAATCCAAACCTTTCCGGGCGTCAAAGTAAAATAAGGATTGTCTATCGTGCTTACGAAATTTGCCGGGTCAATGACCGGGTTATAGTCGTCGCCATTATTGTCGTTGATGATGATAGCATTTTCGCTGTTATCCCCTTCTTTGTTTTTTTGACATGCGATTGCGAGAGTGAGAAAGCAAAGGATTGTGAATAAGTTTTGAAGCGGTTTCATAACATCCTCCGGCGCAGTGCAGCGTATCTCATTCGTTTGTTGATTTGAGGTTAATTTGCGATAGCCGATCTTAATCCAGCGTGACGTATGATTCGAGCCGCGCGACTTCTTTGGCGCTTACATATTTGCCGATCTCCCGTCGGAACTGCTCGAGGCTTTTGTACGGGCGATATTCCTTGAACTCATGCAATAAGCGGCGGCCAACGCCGGGGATGCTGAGAATGTCGGCATCGCTTGCGGTGTTCAGATTGATTGGAACGAAAACGTACTGTTCGAGGCGCGCCACTTCTTTCTCGTCCACGTACTTGCCGATTTCTTGGCGAAATTGCGCGAGCGATTTGTAGGGCCGGTACTCTTCAAACTCGTGCGCCATGCGTTTCCCGACGCCGGGGATCTTCAGGATTTCGTCCTCCGATGCGGTATTGAGGTTGAGATGGAGGAACAGCTTCGCGTACAGCTCGGGCAATTGTTCTTTCTTGAGCGACTGGCTAAGAAAAGTATTTAAGTCTGTCATACTCAAATAGGGGCGGCGCTCCATCATCGCTTTCACAATCGTGGCATTGAGATGCGGCAGCGCGAGCAAATCTTTTTCTCCGGCAATGTTCGCGTCGAGCAAACCTTGTTGCCGTCCGAGCTGCGCGCCGGCGTTGCTCACGAGAGCGAATGCTGTGATCGTGATGAGCAAAAGTGATTTGCATGGTTTCATATTATTTTCCGGTATTTGTCGATTTTCTTCTTTTAGTCGAATTGATTAACGCAGGATGTTGGTAGGTATAGGCCAATCCGAGCAACCCCATCTGAATCATCATGCCGGGCGCAAGAACGGGAGGGATCGCTGCACCTGTCAAGGTTTCCCAAAACAGGTCCATTCCGCCAAGGGCAGGATTCGTTTCCAATTTAAATTCCGTTCTGGCCTGGAGGTGCTGCCAGACTCCGATGAAGCCACTGATGATGAAAAGAAACATTATCACTTGAAAAATCCTTACGCTCATGGCGCGCCGAATTGTGGCGTGAAAGATGAGCGCAACGAGGCTGATCACGATAAGCACCAACGGAACCCATTGCCATGGACTCTCTGTGTGCCCGAGCAACAGCAGCTCCGCGCCGGCGCCGAGCGTACCAAAGAGAAAGATGGCCAAAAGCATGCGGCGCATGACTGAACAGGCGTCTTGGTCGTACCTGTTTGGCGGAAGCGTGCTCATGGCCTGAAGTTACGTTTTCTGATGATAAAATAATTTGATTAAGGCTTGGCTGGCTCGGGTTTAACGCGCTCATCGATTCTCCAAGCATGTCCTTTATACTTGAAGTCGCCATGATATTTTCCCAATTCATCGGCCTTTTCCCGGTTGTCGAACCATTTGCTCAACACATACTCATTGCCCCCGTGTTCGGCCTTCTCAACGCACACGGCTCGATATTGCTTGCCATCCGACTTTGGCTCGATCGAAGCTGCGTTAGTCTGAAGAGATGAGTTGGTTGCTTCTTCCGTTTTGTCCTTGGCTGTGCATCCCATGAATATGCCAACCATGAGGGCCAACGAGCAAGCAAAAGGGAATGATTTATACATTGTATATTTCCTTAGTTTAGGCGATAGCGCAACCGGACTCAGAATATCGTCTATGCAGGGCTGATAGCTTTTGTCCCCCCAACGATAGATAAACACCAACGAATAGAAGAATAAAGCGCTTTTATCCGTTGGCGGTAATCTCTCCGTTGAAGCTGGCCGCCAATTTCGGTCAAATTCTGTTTTAGAACTTCACCAGCTTGATAATAGCATTCAACACGAAGACCCCGGCGGCGATCAAACCCGCGTCCATCGCGGTGGCCGGCGTATCGAACATGCCGGCGTCGAACCATTCCTTCGCTTGCAAAACCACGAAGCCTACGACTGCGACTTTCACGGAGGTAATGAGTATATCATTCCATCCCGCGGAAACGGCGCTGCTTGACACCTTCTTTGTGCTCTCCATCGTTTTCTCCTCTATTTTTTAACGATTGCTTCAGCGGGTGGTTTATCCAGAAACTTTGCTGGGCTTAAAATTAACTGGTCGAACCCAACCCCTTCCATTCCTGCTTGCATGCGCACGGTGACTTCGCCGGTGGTTTGGAAATAGATCAACGATTCGGTTGCCGATTTGGCGCCTTCTGGAGCACACTCCACCCATGTCCAGCCTTGTTGCGTTGGCCCTTGCGCGGTCAGGTAACTGTTAGTGCGTGGCTTCAAAATTTCCTTGTTTGCCTTATCGACCGCGTCCGAGAATTGCACCCAGAACTTGTTCGCCTGTGACTTGCCCTTCGGCGCTCCCACCTTCATGTGAATCCAGCAACGGTAGGGGACGCCTTGTTGCACCGGTACCTTGAATTTCACGTGGGGGTCGTTCTCTGGAGGTGGGTCCAGCTCATCCCCGGTGTTGGGAGTTCCGGCCGCCGTGCCACCGGGCGAGGCCGGCTCTTTCCAAACGTCGAACTCGTAAAGAGCGCTCTCCGTCAAGTCAGAGGCATAAACGATGACTTCCGGCGCAGCGCCATTCGACTTTTTGTCTTGCGTGTGGGCAATCCCGGCATTGTTCACGTATGTGGGCTGCGGCCCTCCTGCCCATGCCGTAAGGGCGGCCGCGGCGAAGCCAACCATAATCGACGCCCGGCATTTGGTGATCAAGTTTGCATCTTTTAACATCTGCATCTCCTCTGAGTTTGTTTTTCTCACCAGTGGACTGTTTGCAGTATTACTCTGGAAAAACTATCCCGTTTGCGAAGATTTTGAATCGTCGATTGTATCCGTTGCGACTTACTCCATCTTCGTGGTAAAAAACGTCGTTTCTACAAACGAGATATTGCCCTTGCCTGTTACCGTACCAATGCGTAGCAGGTATTCGGTACCGGGAAGCAGAAAGCCGTCAGGCATGTCAAACGCGTGCACGGACCCGGACAATTTTGCCGTGAGGTTGAGATCATGGTTCTCCGTCTGTTCGATATAGATGATATAGGCGGAGAGGTTCTGGACCGGCGTCCAAGTAATTTGTAAATTCTTGATGGCCACGCCCGCGGCCTCAGCCTCCGGTTGTAGAAAAGATGCACTCGCCGGCAATTGGTGATGCAGCGTGTCTTTGCCGTGAAGTTTGTTGCCGGAGGTGGTGATTCCGTCGAAAGTGTAAACTCCCTCCGGATAAGCTGATGCGAGGCTTTTGCCCTCCTTCGGCTCCGGAGACTCGAAACGGAATTGCCGCATCACTAATGTAGAAGCGACGGGCGCCGCGAAATCGACGACGGTACGGCCGTCCGGTGCGACCACGG
>Ga0247727_10005749_pt1 | contig 24856 bp, 19 predicted proteins | sample WisWelCaveWW1625_FD_202498 | JGI IMG/M metagenome (GOLD analysis project Ga0247727, IMG submission 202498) | Biofilm microbial communities from Wishing Well Cave, Virginia, United States - WW16-25 | ecosystem: Environmental > Aquatic > Deep subsurface > Groundwater > Cave microbial mat | place...
GAGGCCGTCGCGATGACCGGCATCGGGGTCGAGGACACGCTCAAGGCGATCACCAAGCTGGTACTCAACAACCTGTCCTCGAAATACCGCCTCGAGGAGGGCTTGTCGCCCGGCGCCGGGCCGAAGGCGGCCCCGCCGCCGACGGCCGCGAAGGCCGAGCCACCGGCAACCCTCCGGGCCGAGGCCCCGTCGCGGAACGAACTTCCGGCGCGCACACACCGTGCCGCGCCACCGGAAGACCGGGCGCTCGACGCCCTCGAATCCGAGGGCGCGGAGCGCCAGGACGACGAGGACGTGATCGATCTCGTTGACGAGGTTCCGGCCGAGGAGCCGGCGCAGCTGGAGCCGATCACGCTCGACGACGAGATCCTGGAGGAGATCGAAGAGGAGATGCCCGAGGTCGCCGCCCGGCCGTCCGCCGTGCGGCAGCCGATGTCCCGCCCGCCACTGCAACCGGTGCCGGCGCCGGGTCCGCGCGCGATTGTGGCCTCGGGCGCGCTCGCCGTGGAGGCCGACCCGCTCGATCTGGATGAGCCAATCGATCTCGACGTCCCCCTGGAGGACGAATACTCCGAGGTCGCGGCGGACCTGTCGGCCGGCCCGCTGCGACCTGACCAGGAGCGCGAGATCGAGGTGCCGTTGCGCGTCGACCTCGACGGCCGCACGCTCACGATTCAGGTCAGGCTCAAGATCCGCCTGTCCTGATGGACGGGAGCCCGACGGACGCCTCGCCCGCTCCCAGGGCGCTCCGGGGTCCGGCCGCGGGATCACCTTCGGGTCCTCCGCCATTCCCGCCGCTGAGGCCCGCGCCGGAGCAGCGGGAGATGGTCCTGATCGCGGGCCTCGCCTTTTTCCTCAACCTGTCCCTCGGGACTGCGCTGCAATGGGCCAGCGTGCGGTGGGGGGTGGCGCTGAGCCAGGCGCTGTTCATCGCCGGGCCAGTCGCCCTCGGGATCCGCTGGTTCTACCTGCAGCCGGCCTCGGTCCTGCCCTGGCGCCGGCCGCGGCCGGCCGAGATCGCGGCGGCGCTGTCGGGCACTCTCGGGTTGAACCACCTGCTGACGCTCTACGGCGCGTGGCAGGACCGCATCTTCCCGACCCCGGAGATTCTCCGGGCTTTGTTCGACGGCCTCTTCGTCTACCGGGGTCCGCTCGATTTCGCCGCCTTGCTCGCCGTCTTCGCCCTGCTGCCGGCCGTGTGCGAAGAGATGCTGTTCCGCGGCTTTCTCCAGGGGGGCCTCACGCGCCTCCTGGAGCGGCCCGCGATGGGCGTCATCGCCTCGGCGCTCGTCTTCGGCCTGTTCCATCTGGATCCCTGGCGGTTCGTCGGCATCACCGTGCTGGGACTGTTCCTCGGCTCTCTGCGGTGCGTCACCGGCAGCCTGGTGCCGGCGGTGGTGGCGCACGCCTCCAACAACGTCATCTCCATCAGTCTGGCGGCTTCGGGGCGCCTGGCGGAAGGCCGGGTCCCCGCGTCGGCCGGCACCATCGTCGTCGCGCTCCTGCTGATCGCTGCGGCGCCGCTGCTGCTGCGCGGCGCGCAGGCGGGCCGGAACCCCGCCACCCGCGTGTTATAATCCGCCGCCGTTCGAGCCATGGACGATCGGCGGCGCCGCTCCGCGAGCCGCCAGGAGGAACCACCCGACATGAAGCCGCGTGCCGTCATTCTCGCGCCGGTGCTCGCGCTCTGCGCCCTCACCGCGCTCCCGGGGCAGGAGGGGCAACAGGCAGCGCCCCTGTTCACGGCCTATCCGTCCTACAGCGCCAAGTTCGACATCGGCAGCGAGAAGTTCTCGTTGATCACCAACATGCTGGTCTACAACATCAGCGGGACGACGGTCACGGACGTGACGTTCAAGCAGACCTACCCCGAGGGGGTGTCGGTCAAGGAGACCTACCAGCGAGACGTCGGGACGGAGGCGACAGGGGAGCAGTCGTCGGCGCGGCGGGTCGAGGGGAACGCCTTCCTCGCAAGCATCCAGACCTGGAAGCACCGGCAGTACGTCGTCATCTTCAACGAGCTCCAGATGGCCCGGCGCCTGAACCAGATCAGCTTCCCCGGCATCGAGATCGGCTACACCGACCCGCAGGGGCAGCGCCAGATCACGAAGCTCCAGGACAGCTCCGACGACCTGTTCATCTACTCGAACGTCGTCGGCGGCCTCGAGCGCTTCCTCAAGAAATACAACAACGTGGTCTTCGACTTCGAGAAGGCGACACCCCATCGCAAGGAGTGGGAGTTCGCGCCGATCGCCGCCAGCGCCAAGGGGCGGTTCCCGACCGGGATCATCGGCACCTTCCCCGGCTCGGACCAATACAGCGGGTACTTCCGGATCCGGACCGGCCCGCCGGGCGACACCATCCAGCTCCTGGTCGTCTACAACCAGACCGAGAAGAAGGAGAGGGTGGCCGGCCATGACGCCGTCGTGAAAAACCTGCGCGACTACCTGCGCTGGTGCGGCGAATTCGAATTCATCCCGGAAGGTCTCGAGGTCCAGCAGACCAAGTGGAAGAAGTACCCGGACACCTGGCACGTCACCGGCCGCTGGAAGGACACGATCAAGAACCGCCTCGGCGAGGGCCCCCTCGAGGCGCACGTCTTCTACGGCGCCCACGAGGACGTCGAGTACTACGTCCTGGGCCTGGCGCACGGCCGCGGTCTCGGGGAAGCGAGCGCCAACCCGAATCCGGAGAAGGAGGCGCAGCTGGCCGCCGAAATCAGCGCCCTCATCGCCACCTTCAAGTCCGACATCCGGCCGCTCTCGTACGAGCGCCGCTAGCGTTCACGCAGGTCCCGGTTCATCCACACTAAGGAGATGCGCACGAACATGAAAAAGCCGGCCGACGTGTTGAAGCTCGTCAAGGACAACAACGTCAAGATCGTCGATCTGCGGTTCATGGATCTGCCGGGACTGTGGCAGCACTTTTCCGTGCCGGTCCATCAGCTCACCGAGGCGTCGTTCGAGGACGGGTTCGGATTCGACGGCTCCAGCATCCGCGGCTTCCAGGCGATCAACGAAAGCGACCTGATCGTCGTGCCGGACGCCGACACGGGGTTCCTGGATCCGTTCACGGAGGTCGCGACCCTGGCGTTGATCTGCAATGTCTTCGAGCCGATCACGAAGCAGCGCTATGCCCGTGATCCGCGCGCCATCGCCCAGCGGGCCGAGAGCTATCTCCAGTACTCGCGCATCGCCGACGTGGCCTATTTCGGGGCGGAAGCGGAGTTCTTCATCTTCGACGACGTGCGCTTCGACCAGAAGGCGAACTGCGGCTTCTACTACATCGATTCGGTCGAAGGGCAGTGGAACTCCGGCCGCGAGGAGGGCCCCAACCTGGGCTACAAGCCGCGCCACAAGGAGGCGTACTTCCCGGTGGCGCCGCTCGACCACTTCCAGGACCTGCGCTCGGAGATGGTCCTGAACCTCGAGTGCTGCGGCATGACCGTCGAGGCCCACCACCACGAGGTCGCGACCGGCGGCCAGATGGAGATCGACGTCCGCTACAGCAGCCTGTCGCGATCGGCCGACAACCTCACGATCTACAAATACATCGTCAAGAACACGGCGTTCCGCAAGGGGCACACGGTCACGTTCATGCCGAAGCCTCTGTTCGGCGACAACGGCAGCGGCATGCACTGTCACCAGAGCCTCTGGAAGGGCGGCAAGAACCTGTTCGCGGGTGAAGGGTACGGCGGCTTCTCGGAAATGGGAATGCACTACATCGGCGGCCTCTTGAAGCACTCGCCGGCGCTGGCGGCGATCATCGCGCCGACAACCAACTCCTACAAGCGGCTGACGCCCGGCTTCGAAGCCCCCGTCAACCTGGCCTACTCGCGGCGCAACCGGTCCGCTGCCATCCGCATCCCGATGGTCTCCGCCAACCCGGCGGCCATTCGGCTCGAGTACCGGCCGCCCGACCCATCCTGCAACCCGTACCTGGCTTTCGCGGCGCTGCTCATGGCGGGGCTCGACGGCATCGAGAAGAAAATCGATCCCGGCAAGCCCCTCGACAAGGACATCTACAGCCTGGGGCCACAGGAGCTGAAAGACGTCCCCTCGCTGCCCGGCTCGCTCGAGGAATCGCTCCGGCACCTCGAGGAAGACCACAGCTTTCTGCTGAAGGGGGACGTGTTCACCGAGGATCTGATCCGGCTTTGGATCGACTACAAGCGGGAACGAGAGGTCAACCCGATGCGCCTCCGCCCGCACCCGTACGAGTTCGCCCTCTACTACGATATTTAGGAGCGCCCCGGACGCGGCGACTCCCCGAGAAGCGGGCGAGCCGCGGGTTGAGTTCGCGGAGGAGTGGAGCGTGACGGCTCGCGGCGCCGAGACGGTCCTGGCCGCCCATCTTCCCCCCGAGGAGGCGGCCCGCGTGGCCGCCCACGTCGAGCGACTCCCGGATCCCGACGGCGCTCTCCTGGCCGTCGAACGCCTGGCCGCAACCGACGCACTGCCCCGCGATCCCCAGGCACTGCACACCCTCACGACGCTTGCCGGGTGCAGCTCCTATCTCGCCGCCCTGATTGTCCAGCATCCCGACTTTCTCGTGTCCGTCTCTTCGGCGGACCCGGCCCGCGGGCTCCCGGCCCGCGAGGATCTGGAGGAAGAACTGTCGCGGTTCCAGTTCCGCCACTCCGAGAGCCCCCTGTCGGTCGTGCTGCGCCGCTTCAAACAGCGCGCCCTCCTCCGCATCGCCCTCGCCGACCTCCTGCGCACCGCCGACCTGGCCTCGGTGACACGCGCCCTTTCGATGCTCGCCGACGTCCTCCTCGACAAGGCGGTGCGGGCAGCCCGCGCGCCGCTCGAGGCGCGGCACGGCCGGCCGACATTCCGCAGCGATCGGGGCGACGTCGAGGAAGCGGGATTCGTCGTCATCGCCCTGGGAAAGCTGGGAGGGGAGGAGCTCAACTACAGCAGCGACGTCGACATCCTGTACCTCTTCGGACGCGACGGCGAGACTCCGGGAGCGAGTTCCGATGGCCGGCGTGCCGTAAGCAACCGGGAGTTCTTCACGCGCCTCGCCACCGAGGTGACGCGCCTCATCGGCGGGCAGGAAGCCGAGGGAGAGGTGTTCCGGGTGGATCTCAACCTGCGCCCCGGGGGCCGAGACGGCGACCTCGTCCTGTCACTCGGCGCCGCCGTGGCCTACTACCGCAACTGGGCCGCGCCATGGGAGCTGCAGGCCCTCGTCAAGGCGCGCCCGGTCGCAGGGGACCTCGAGCTGGGCCGGCGCTTCGTCGCGGCCATCGAGCCGCTCGTTTACACTCAGCAGCCCGACCCGTACCAGGCCGTCGAAATCGGGGCGATGAAGGACCGGATCGACGCGCAGCTCAGCGAACAGGGGCACTCCGAACGGGACGTCAAGCTCGGGCGTGGCGGCATCCGCGAGCTGGAGTTCGCCGTGCAGGCCCTGCAGCTGCAGCGCGGCGGCGCCGACCCATGGCTGAGACAGGGGAACACCCTGCTGGCCCTGCACCGCGCGGCGGAGCGGGGCCTCGTCGGTTTCGCCGAGTACGCGACGCTCGCCGAAGCCTACGGTTTCCTGCGCGACCTCGAGCACCGCCTGCAGCTCAGGGAAAACCGGCAGACCGCCCTCCTGCCGGCCGACCTCCCGGCCTGTCGGAGCCTGGCCCGTAGCCTCTGGCTCGCCTCCCCGACGCGGGGCGATGAGGCGCAGGCGCTCGCCGACGCCCTGGAGCATCATCGGACGTCGGTCCGCTCCTTCTACGACTCCGTCATCGGGCGGGCCGCCCAGCTGGCGATCCGGGAGGACACGACCGACCTGCTGCTCGACCGGCTCGACGAGCCGGCACTGCTCCACCGGCTGCGGCGCGCCGACCTTCCGGACCCGGAGACGCTCCTCAAGCCGGTGCAGTCCCTGCGGCGCCTGCTGCAGCCTGCCCTGCTCAGCGCCGAACTGTCGCACGCCTTGCGCCGGGCCGGGCCGCTGCTGGTGCGGTCTGCGTTGCAGAGCTCGAGCCCCCGCCGCGCGCTGGCCAATCTCGAACGGCTGTTCTCGTCGCTTCTGCTCGAACCCGAGAGCCTGCGTCGCTTCCTCGAGCACCGCGAGCTGTTGTCACCGACCGTCAGGATGTTGGGCCGGAGCGATCTCCTGGCGGGCCTGCTGATCCGTCAGCCGCAGATCTTGAGGATGATCGAAGATCGGGCCCGCCTGGTGCGCACGGCGGTTCCATCCGAGCACCGTAGCCTGCTCCTGGAGGCGGCGCGCTCGGACGGTGATCTCCGCGCCCGCGCGGGCGAGCTGCGGCGCCGGCATCAGGCCGCGCTGGCGACGATCGCGCTCCGGGACATCAACCGTCAGGCGACGGTGCGCGAGGTGGTCAAGAGCCTGTCGAGCCTGGCTGACGCCGCCGTCGAGGCCGCCGTGGCGCTGGCGCGGACGATGGGCGCCTCCACGGGGACGGCCGACATCCCGATCGCGGTCCTGGGCCTCGGCCGCCTGGGCTACCGCGAGGTCGACTACGGGTCGGACCTCGATCTGGTGTTCGTGCACGACCCCGGTGGGCGCGATTCGGCGCTTGGCCGGGCGCAGGCCAGCCGGCTCTGCGAAGCGGTGGTACGCATCCTCTCGACGCTGACCCGCGACGGCCAGCTCTACCGGGTCGATCTCCGCCTGCGGCCGTCCGGAAGCAAGGGGGAGCTCGTGACGTCGCCGACGGGACTCCTGGCCTACTTCGAATCGAGCGCCGACATCTGGGAGATGCAATCGTTCCTGAAGGCGAGAGCGATCGCTGGCGACGCCGCGCTCGGCGAGGGGGTCGTGGACGCCCTCGAATCCGCCATCCTCCGGCGCGCGGCCGGCGTGCCGGAGGCCGATCTTGCGGCCGCGGTGCGCGACATGCGCCGGCGGCTCGCCAATGCCGCGGAGAAGGGCGCCTCGACCCGGCACCTCAAGCATGGCCCCGGGGGGATCGCCGACATCGACTTCATCATCGAGTACCTGCAGCTGCGCCACGGCGTCGCCAACCCAAAGGACAAGGACTCGCTGCGGCTTCTGACGCACCTGCATGGGCTCGGGCATCTCGACGACCAGGCGCTCCAGTCGCTCTACGAGGGATACCTTTCCCTGAGGTCGGTCGACCACGCGCTGAGATTGATCCACGGCACGCCGTCCGGCACCCTCCCCTCCGATCCGACCCGGCTTCGCGAGCTGGCGATGGAGATCGATCCGGCAGCGGCAGGGGACCGGGCCCCGACCGAGCTGCACCGGGCCCTGGAGGAGAGGATGCGGATCGTGCGCCAGGCCTACGACGCCCTGATTCCGGCCTGAGCCCGCCGCGGCGACGGGGGGGGTCAGCGCACCTCGAATCGTGACTCCACGGGAGCGGAGATGTTTCCCGCGCGATCGGTCGCGACGACACGCAGGTGGTGCCGCCCGGGAGTCAGTGAGAGCGTCGCCAGCGGCCGGGCCGTGCCGCGGTCCGGGTCGAACTCCGACTCGAGCGTCGCACCGTCCAGAACGAAAGAGACGCCGTCGGGACCCAGTCCCTTGCCCACCTCGTCGACCTTCGCCAGGAGATCGGGGTGCCTCCCGACCGGACCGGCGTCCGGGCCCGGACGCACGGCGGTCACGACGGGCGCCGCCTCGTCGCGCAGCAGGGCAAAGCGGCCGTGCCTGCGAAAGGCGATGAACATGGTCCGGGCATAGGCCTCCACGGAGTCCCCGTCGAAATTCCATCGTGCGGTCAACGGGTCGTAGCGGAAGATGCCGAGGGCCCGCGCGTCGCCGGCCGCTTCGCCGAGATCGAAGGACAGTGTGGCGCGGGCGTTCAACGCCTCGCCCTCCGGCAAGACGTCGACCGCGACGCCGATGGGGCGCAGACCAGGCGGCAGGCCGTCCGGTGGAGCGGTGCTGGCCGCGAGCGGTCCCGGGTAGAAACGCGCCCCCGCCGGCATGTCGATCCGGAATCCACCGCCTTCGAGACGGGCCGCATCGGACGGCGAGACGTACTTCAAGGCGACACCGCCGAGGCCGAACCGCAGCAGGCAGTCCAGCCCGACCGGATCGCTGCCCGATGGCAGGCCCGTGGCGACTTCGTAGCCGAGCCCGCTTCCGATCGCCCGCCCCTCGCGCGGACGCCAGGAGGGCCCGCCCGGGGACGGGCACATCGGGCCGCCCGTTCCGGAGGGAGCGGAGGCTCCCTCGGCGGGCAGCCGCAGATCGATGAATGCAGGAAGGAGATCGACCTGCAAGCGCATCGGATCCACCGGCGCCGGCACCTCCTCCGGAACCAACTGCCAGGGCCCGGGGACGCCTCCTGTGATCCGCCGCAGTCGCAGGGCGGGCAGGGGCTCCCCGGCGGCGAGCGGCGCACGGGCGAAGCAGAGACCCTGGACCGGGCGGCAGTCAAGCGGGAGGAAGCGCCCCTCGGCCTCGCTCCAGATCTCCCCATCCACCGTATCTTCGGGCGGTGCACAGACGCCGTCACTCCCGGTCGAACGGGCCCGTGACGCGGCTGGCGCAGTGGCGCCGGCGATCGGATCGAAACGGCCTACGGCGCGCGGCGGAAGCGCTTCTGCGGGCCCTGTCAACCGCGCCCCGGCGACGCGGTCCGGCCGGCCGATGAAGACGCACAGATGCGCGCGACCCACCATGCCGGCGGCGTCCCGCCCCACCAAGTCCAGACGGTGGACCCCTTCCGCGAGATCGAACGATCCGGCTCGGGTTTCGTCCGCCGGGCCGCCGTCCCGGGGCCCGGCGGCGAGGGCGTTGCCGGGAAGACGTGACAGCCGGTACCCGAAGCGCGTCGGCCCGAGATGGCTGAAGCGATGGTCGTGGATCAGGCCCGAGAGCGGTGACTGGTCGAAGCGGAAGTCGTCGAAGTCGAGCCGATAGGAGGGGCGACCATCGACCAGCACCTCCAGGAACCGGAGTCCGACCCGCCCTCCGCCGACCGGGTCGTAGGCACTGAGGGTCGCCTGGAAGGGGCCGGTGATGCGCACCGGATCCATCCCCGCGTGCCGCGCGCCCTGTCTCTCGAGCGGGTAGGTCTTCTCCCGCAGGACACCGTCGATGTAGGTCGCCGGATCGGCGGCGGTGATGGTCACCGCCTCCAGGACCGGCGGCTGGCGGTCGGCGGGAGCACGGAGGCCGGCGCGGAAGGGATCCAGTGGCTGGTCGCCCGGCCCGCGCACCTCGAAGTGCAGGTGCGGCGGCCCCGCCCCCGACTCGCCTGAATAGGCGATCACCTGGCCCCGGCGGACCAGAATGGCCGGGTCGAGATAGATGTCGCCGGGATAGCGCGTGCCGACGCTCGACTGGCGGCGCGCCACGAGCCGCTCGAGACCGAGAGCGGCATCCTCGTAGCGCTCGAGGTGGGCGTAGACAGTCGAGCGTCCGCCGGCATGGCGCAGGTAGAGAGCGCGCCCGTAGCCGCGCCATTCGACCTTGAGGCGCACGATCTGCCCGTCCTCCGCCGCCCTCACCTTGAGTCCCGTCGCGCCCCCCGTGGAGATGTCGATTCCGCCATGCAGGTGGTCGTAGCGGTACTCGCCGAAGCTCGATACGATTCCTGGCGTGCGGTCGAGCGGCCAGCGCATCGCCGTCCCCGGCCCGGATGCGACGGCGGCCGGCCCGCCGAGGATGCTGGCGGCGACGAGGAGGCCGATCGACGGGCGGCACGCCGCCGGCAGCCTGTCGGGAGATTGCCCCGGAGTCACCATGATGGGCCGATTCTAACCCGCGCAGGACGCCGTGTTTGACTTGCAGGTTTTGCTTCCATTATCATCGGCCGCGGTGGGGCGACCGCAAGCGCCTCGTACCGCACGACATCGCGCCATGACCCCAGATCCCTTCAAGAACCTGATGGTCCGCCGCAAGGCGGGGGAAGGTGTCTACTCCGAGGGTGACCTCGGGGCCGAGATGTACGTGATCCAGTCGGGGGAAATCCGCCTCTTCCGGATGCGCGACGGCATGAAGCAGGAGCTCGCGATCATGGAGAAGGGCGACTTCTTCGGCGAGCTGTCGGTGCTCGAAGGGCTGCCTCGCACGACCGGCGCCGAGGCCCTGCAGGATGCGGAGCTGATCGAGATCAACAGCGCGACGTTCGACCGGATGATTCGGGCGAACATCGAGATCGCCGTCCGCATGCTGCGCAAGCTGAGCAACAGGCTGCAGGAGGCGAACCGCAAGCTGGAGGCGATGACGAACGTCGCTCCGGCGGATCGGCCCCCGGAGGCGGAAGCGGTCGACATCGACGCACCGGCCGCGGCGCCGCCGCCCCCCGAGCCGGAAATTCCGGCCATGGCGGCTCCCGGCTCGAATGGCGACATCGCGGTCCCCGAGGGCGCCCACGGACTGTTCATCATGGACGGAGGCAAGCGGTGCTTTCCGATCAACTCCGGCCAGGCGATCATCGGCCGCTACGATCCGGTGACCGGGACCCGTCCGGAGATCGACCTGACGCAGGTCGACATCAACCGCTCGGTGTCGCGCCGCCACGCCCGGGTTTTCCTCCAGGACGGCAGCTGCCACCTGACCGAGGAGGTCGGGGCGCTGAACGGCACGCTCGTCAACGGACGACGGCTGGTCCCGGGCAAGCCGCACGCTCTCGCCACCGGGGACCGGATCGCCCTCGGCATGGTGGCCCTCGTCTTCAAGGCGGCCGCGGGGAAGACCCAGTCCTAGGAGCCTGACCGAGGAGCCTGTCCGAGCCAGCAGAAATGACCTCCACGCCACCCCAGCCGCCGCGTCTACGCGTGCTCTCCGGCTTCCGGCCGACCGGTCCGATGCACATCGGCCACCTGGTGGGCGCCCTGGAAAACTGGGTGCGCCTGCAGGAGACGCACGACTGCTTCTTCGCCATCGTCGACTGGCACGCACTCACGAGCGAGTACGAGGATCCGTCCCACATCCGGGAGCACACGGTGGAGATTGCGATCGACTGGATGGCATCGGGCCTGGACCCGGAGCGCTGCACACTGTTCGTGCAGTCGCATGTTCCGGAGCACGCCGAGCTGCACCTCCTTCTTTCGATGATCGTGCCGCTCTCGTGGCTCGAGCGCGTCCCGACCTACAAGGAACAGCAGGAGCAGATCACGCAGCGTGACCTGGCGAACTACGGTTTCCTGGGCTATCCCGTGCTGCAGGCCGCCGATATCCTCATGTACCGCGCCCAGGTCGTTCCGGTCGGGGACGACCAGCTGGCCCATCTGGAGCTCTGCCGCGAGATCGCCCGGCGATTCAACGGCCTCTATGGTGATGTCTTCCCCCTGCCGCAGGCGATGACGACGAGGACGCCGCGCCTGCCGGGCACGGACGGGCGGAAGATGAGCAAGTCCTACGGCAACGCCATCAACCTGTCCGACCCGCAGGAGGGGATCCGCCGGAAGATCCTGACCATGGTGACCGACCCCGCCCGCAAGCGGCGGAACGACCCGGGCAATCCGGACGTCTGTCCGGTGTTCGATTTCCACAAAGCCTTCAGCACCGAAGCGACGCGCGCCCACGTGAACGTCGAATGCCGTCGCGCCGGCATCGGCTGCATCGACTGCAAAAACCTTCTGCTGCAACACCTGGAGCCCGTCCTGGCGCCGTTCCAGGAGCGCCGGCGCCGTCTCGCCGGCGAGCGGGCCCGGGTGCTCGACATCCTCGTCGCGGGCGCCCGGCGGGCGCGCCTCGCGGCGCAGAGCACGATGGAACGGGTCCGCGCCGCCATGCGGCTCGATGTCGGCGGTCTCCGGTGACGGGGCTGCCGATTCCCACCGGGGGCCCGGCCGATCGCTTCACCCGCGTCGATCTGGGAGAGTTCAGCGGCCCGCTGGACCTCCTTCTGCACCTCGTGCGGACCGGCGAGATCGACATCACCGGGCTTCCGGTCGTGGACGTGGTCCGGCAGTGCGACGCGCACCTCCAGCGGATCGAGGGGCTCGATCTCGAGTCGGCGGGCGAGCACCTGGTCATGGCGGCCACGCTGGTCCACATGAAGTCGCGCCGTCTGCTGCCGCCCGACCCGGAGGAGAGCGACGCCGAGTCCGAGGCTCCGGAAGTGCCGGAGCGCCTCACCGGGGCGGTGCAGGAGCTGCGTCACGCGGCCGAGCAGCTCCAGGAGAGGGAAGCCGCCATGGAGCTGGTCTTCACGCGCCCGCCGGTCTCCGTGGCCGAGTTCGCGGGTGAGCAGGGGATCGAGGCCGATCTGTATTCACTGGTAAGCGCCTTCCAGGCGATCCTGGCACGCCTCGGCGCGGAGCCGGAGACACTCCGCATCACGCGCGAGCAGGTCAGCCTTATGGATCGCATGACCTGGCTCATCGACCTCCTCAACCGCAAACGGCGTGTCTCCTTCCGGTCGCTGTTCGAGGGCCTCGCCGACCGGCTGAGCCTGATCCTGACCTTCCTGGCCCTGCTGGAGATCTTGAGGTTGCGGATTGCGCGCGCCTTCCAAAGCCATCACCAGGAGGACATCCTGGTCGTGCTGACCGACGAGAATCCGGCGGCCGCGTCCGAAAGGAGTGTCCCACCCGATGCCTGAGACCGGCGCACCGCCCGCCGACGGCGCTCGACTGAGGGCCATCGTCGAGGCGCTCGTCTTCGCCGCCGAGGAGCCGCTCACTCTCGACGACCTTGAGGACTTGTTCCCGGGGGCCGAGCGGCCGGCCCTGCAGGCGGCTCTCGACGATGTGACGACCTGCTGGGAGTCCCCCGACCGGGGACTGCAGATCATCCGGGTCGCCGGAGGTTACCGGATGACCACCCGCTCCGAGCTGGGGGAGTGGGTGCGCGCCCTGTTCCGATCGCGTCACCGGCGGCGGCTTTCGCCCGCGGCGCTCGAGACCCTCGCGATTGTCGCTTACCGGCAGCCGATCACCACACCGGAGATCCAGGCGATCCGCGGAATCGATCCCGTGGGTGTGCTGCAGAACCTCCTGGACAAGAAGCTCCTGCGTGTCGTCGGCCGCAAGAAGGTGGTGGGCAAGCCGATCCTCTACGGCACGACCCAGGAGTTCCTGTCCCACTTCGGGCTGGACTCGCTGTCCGACCTGCCGACGCTGGAGGAGTTCGGCGCCCTGGCCGCCTCCCTCAGCCTGCCGGCCCTGGGCGGCGCGGCCGCGCGCGGCGGTCCCTTCGAGGAAAAGGATGACGCCGGGGCGCCGGACGACGAAGAATTCGACGATGCGACCGAAGACGAGAACGAGCGCGACGGCGACGGCGACGGCGACGACTCCTGAGGGCGGCGGGGGAGTCCGGCTGCAGAAGTTCCTGGCGACCGCGGGCGTCGCCTCGCGCCGGGAGTCCGAGCGGCTGATCCAGGCCGGCCGCGTGGCGGTCAACGGCCGCGTCGTCACGAAGCTCGGGTCGAGGGTGGACCCCGCGAAGGACCGGGTGCGCGTCGACGGGACGGCAGTGGGTCGACCGGAGCGGTTGGTCTACTACCTCCTCCACAAGCCGAAGGGGTGCGTGTCGACCGTCCGCGATCCGGCGGGGAGACCCACGGTCCTCGAGCTTCTGCGCGGCGTCAAGGAACGCGTGTTCCCGGTCGGCCGCCTCGATTGGAACAGCGAGGGGCTCTTGATCCTGACCAACGACGGCGACCTAGCGTTGCGCCTCACGCACCCGAGAAATCATGTGCCGAGGGTCTATCGCGTCAAGGTCAAGGGCCTGGTGAGAAAGGAGGCGATCGAAGCCGTACGGCGCGGTCTCTTCCTCGACGGACGGCGGACGCTCCCGGCCCCGGTCGCGCGGGTCTCCTCGCAGACCAACAGCTGGCTGGAGGTCGTCCTTTACGAGGGCCGCCGAAACCAGCTCCGCCGCGTCTTCGAGCGCCTCGGGCATCCGGTCCTGAAGCTCCGCAGGACGGCGATCGGGCCGATTGCCGATCGGGACCTCCGCCCGGGTGAGTTCCGGTCCCTGACCGCCGCGGAAGTCGCCCGGTTGAAGGAGACCCATTGAGCCTGCGGATACCCGATCATGTGTTGCGCATGGCGCCCTACGTCCCCGGGAAGCCGATCGAGGAGGCGGTGCGACAGACGGGGCTTCCGGACATCGTCAAAATGGCGAGCAACGAGAACCCGCTCGGACCTTCGCCACGGGCCGTGGAGGCGATCCAGCGTGCGACGGCCCGGATCCACCGCTATCCGGACGGCAGCGGCTACGCGCTCCGCCAGGCCCTCGCCTCACGGCACGGGTTCGCGCCCTCGCAGGTGGTCCTCGGGAACGGCTCCACGGAGATCGTGGAGATCGTCGCCAAGACCTTTCTGGGCGGGGGCCGGACGGCGGTGGTCGCCGACCCCGCCTTCATCATGTACCGCATCGCCGTCCTTGCCATGAACGCGCCTCTGATCTCGGTGCCGCTGCGCGATGACCGGCACGATCTCAATGCGATGGCCGGCGCCTGCGACGCACGGACCGCCCTCGTGTATATCGGCAACCCGAACAACCCCACGGGGACCCATGTGGGAAGGGAGGCGATCGCCTCCTACCTCGAACGCGTGCCACCGCACGTGTTAACTGTCGTGGACGAGGCCTACTTCGACTACGTCGACGCCCCGGACTACCCCGACTGCATGGACTTTCTCAGGACCGGGCACAACCTGCTGGTCCTGCGGACCTTCTCGAAGATCCACGGGCTGGCCGGGCTGCGTGTCGGGTACGGCGTGACCGCCGTCGAAGTTTCCAGCGCCCTCGAGGCCGTCCGGTCGCCGTTCAACACCTCGGCGCTGGCGCAGGCCGGGGCCCTGGCCGCCTTGGAGGACACCGAGCACGTGTCCCAGTCCCGGATCGAAAACGGCCGCGAGGCCAGGTACCTCCAGGCCGAGCTGGCGCGGCGTCGGATCGACTTCATCCCGACGGTCGCCAACTTCCTGCTGGTCAGGACCGGCCTGGGCGGGGAAGAGCTGCACCAGAGGCTGCTGCATCGAGGCGTCATCGTCCGGCCGATGGAGGCCTATGGCTACAAGGACGCTGTGAGAGTCTCGATCGGAACCCACGCGGAGAACGAGCGCTTCCTTGCGACGCTTGACCGGGTGGTCCTGGCCGGCGGCGGGGCCGGAAGGGAGCACCCCGGACCACCGTAATCCAATGAAAACAAAGTTTTTCCACTTGACAGCCTGGGGGTCGGCCCGTATGATCGCGGAATCCCGGCCAGAACCAATCAAGAGTTTTCTCAGGAGCCGGGGCGACGTCTGACGGCTCTTGGCACGCTTTGAGGAAAGGACCACGGCCACGAACACGAAAAAGGAGAAACACAGCCGAATGGACTTGCAGAGCACGAATGACGATCAGACCGACGGGCTCGATGCGCCACCCCCGAATCTTTCATCCAGCACCCGACATCCCAAGAAGCGAGAACCGCTGCGGCTGATGCACGTGGCCGACGACCAGCCGGCCGATCCGGAATACCAGCAGCTGCTCGAGATGTACGACCAGTCGCTCCGAACGCTGGCCGAGGGCGAGGTCGTCCGCGGGCGCGTCCTGCGCGTGAGCGCCGCCGGTGTCATCGTGGATGTCGGCTACAAGTCCGAGGGGATCATCGACGTCGAGGAGTTCATGGGCCCGGACGGAGCTCCGCACGTCAACGTCGGCGACGAGATCGATGTGCTGCTCGAGAAGACGGAGAATCGCGACGGCTACGTGGTCCTCTCGAAGGAAAAAGCGGAGAAGATGAAGATCTGGGAGGAGATCGAGCGCGCCTACACCGACGGGCGCTCGGTCACCGGAATCGTCAAGGAGCGCATCAAGGGCGGGCTGGCGGTCGATATCGGCGTGCGGGCCTTCCTGCCGGGGTCCCTGGTGGACATCCGCCCGGTGCGCAACCTCGACGCCCTGAAGGGCAAAGAGCTGCAGATGCGGGTCATCAAGGTGAACCGCAAGCGCGGCAACATCGTCCTGTCCCGCAAGGCGGTCCTCGAAGAGGAGAACAGCTCCAAGAAGAAGCGCACCCTCGAGGGCCTGACGGAGGGGAAGGTGGTCCGCGGCGTGGTCAAGAACATCACGGAGTACGGCGCATTCATCGATCTGGGCGGCATCGACGGCCTGCTGCACAAGACCGACATGTCGTGGGGGCGGATCAACCACCCCACCGAGATGTTCAATGTCGGGGACGAAGTCGAGGTCATCATCCTCAAGTTCGACACGGAGAAAGAGCGGGTCTCGCTCGGCCACAAGCAGCGCTCGGCCGACCCGTGGGAGAACGTGGACGACAGGTACCCGCGCGAGTCGCGCGTCCGCGGCAAGGTCGTCAGCCTCACCGACTACGGCGCCTTCGTTGAACTGGAGCCCGGCGTCGAGGGACTCATCCACATCTCCGAGATGTCCTGGACCAAGCGCGTCAAGCACCCCTCCAAGGTCTTGACGGTCGGGGATGCGGTCGAGGCGGTCGTGCTGGACGTTGACCGGACCGCGCGCAGGCTGTCGCTCGGTCTGCGGCAGACCGAACCGAATCCCTGGCACACCATCAGCGAGCGCTACCACGAGGGCGATCGCATCACCGGGAAGGTCCGCAACCTGACGGACTTCGGCGCCTTCCTCGAAGTCGAGGAGGGGATTGACGGCCTGGTCCATATCTCCGATATGTCCTGGACCAAGCGTCTCAAGCACCCCTCGGAGATGCTCAAGAAGGGGGATGATGTCGAGGCGGTCATCCTCAAGATCGACACCGAAAACCAGCGTCTGTCGCTCGGGATCAAGCAGCTGCAGCCCAATATCTGGGAGGAGTTCTTCAAAAACCACGTCATCGGCGACCTGGTCACGGGCCGGATCGTGCGCCTGACTGATTTTGGGGCGTTCATCGAGATCCAGGAAGGAATCGAGGGCCTCGTCCACGTCTCCGAGATCGCCGAGGAGAGGGTGGAGAAGCCCGCCGACCGGCTGGCGCTCGAACAGGCGGTCACCGCCAAGATCATCAAGATGGACCTCGGCGAACAGAAGATCGGGCTGTCGATCAAGGCCGCCGCCCAGGATGCCAGCCGCGAAGACTATCGCTCCTACATGCGCGCCCAGGGCAACCCCGCCGTCAATATTGGAGAGGTGGCCGGGCTGGCGGGCGGCCGGAGGCGCGAGAAGCGCCGCCGCGGCGATGTCTACGATGACGAGGGCGAAGAGACCTAGCCCGGGCGGAGCGAGGACACCCCATGACCAAGGCCGATCTCGTGGAGGAAGTGGCCCGGGTCAGCGAGCTGACCAAGAAGCACTCCGAGGCCATCGTCAACACCGTCTTCGACTCGATCGTCGAGGCGCTGCAGCGCGACGACAAGATCGAGTTGCGCGGCTTCGGCAGCTTCCGGATCCGGCAGCGGCGCTCCCGACAGGGTCGCAACCCCAAGACCGGCGACAAGGTGGACGTACCGGCCAAACGGATCCCCTACTTCAAACCGGGCAAGGAGCTCAAGGAGTTGATCAACGCCGCGTCGGAGACGGCGGCGCCGCGCCCGGAGCCGGTGCCGCAGCGCCCCGGATCCTGAGCGCCGGCCGCCGGATGGCCGGGCCGAGGCGGTGAGCCGCATGGAGAGGCTGTTCAGTCCCTGGCGTCTTCGCTATGTCGCCTCGGAACGACGCAAGGTGGCCGGCTGTGTTTTTTGCCGGGCCTCCCGGGGGCGCCGCGATCGCCAGAATCTCGTCCTGTACCGCGGGCACAGCAACTTCATCATTCTCAACAAGTACCCCTACAATAACGGCCATCTCATGATCGTGCCGGCCACGCACCAGGCGTCGCCAGCCGAGTCCAGCGTGGACGCGCTCGCCGAGATGATGCAGCTGGTCGTGCGGTGCGAGCGGGCGCTTGGCGCCGTCTACCGGCCGGCCGGCATCAACCTCGGGATGAACCTGGGCCGCAGCGCCGGGGCTGGAATCGAAGGCCATTACCATCTCCACGTGGTGCCGCGGTGGGAGGGTGACACGAACTTCATGACGGTGGTCCACGGCACGCGGGTCATCCCGGAGTCCCTCGACACTTCGTACCGGCGCCTCCAGCCGCTTCTGCGGGACGGCGCCCGCGCCCCGGCACCTGCTGGTCGCGTCGCGGGAGAGCGGGGGAAGAGACGTTGAGGCGCTTCGTCATCGAGACCTGGGGCTGTCAGATGAATGTCCACGACTCGGAGAAGATGGCCGGGATCCTGGGCGCCCACGGCTACGTCCCGGCTGAGTCCGCCGCGTCGGCGGATCTCATCCTGCTGAACACCTGCAGCGTCCGCGAGAAGGCGGCCGCCAAGGTCTTCAACCGCCTGGGGGCTCTGAGAAGACTCAAGGACCGCAACCCCGACCTGCTGATCGGCGTCTGCGGCTGCGTGGCGCAGCAGGAGGGCGACGCCATCTTCCGCCGGGCGCCCTGGGTCGATCTCGTGATGGGGCCGCGCAACATCGCGCAGCTCGGCCTCCTGCTCCGCCAGGCGCGGCTGGAGGGGCGATCCATCAGCCTGGCCCGCGGCGACGACCCGATCGTCTTCCCGTCCGAGACCACGGCGCGCGCCCCGGGACCGCGCGCCTTCGTGACGATCATGGAAGGCTGCAACAAGACCTGCACCTTCTGCATCGTGCCGTACACCCGCGGCCGCGAGGTCCACCGCCTTTCCGCCGAGATCGTGCGTGAGGTCAGGGATCTCGCCGCGCGCGGCTTCTGCGAGATCGAGCTCCTGGGCCAGAACGTCAACGCTTGGAGGGAAGGGGAGGACGACCTCGCCTCACTGCTCCGCATGATCGATCGAATCCCGGGCGTTCTCCGGACGCGCTTCACGACGTCGCACCCCGGCCACCTGAGCCTGAGAATCATGCAGACCTTTCGCGATGTGCCGACGGTGTGCAACCACCTGCACCTGCCGGCGCAGTCGGGAAGCGACCGGATCCTGAGAGCGATGCGGCGCGGCTACACGCGAGGCAAGTACTTGTCCAAGATCGACTACCTGCGTCGGGAAGTGCCGGGCATGGCGTTCAGCACGGACCTCATCGTCGGATTCCCAGGCGAGACCGAGGAGGATTTCCAGGCGACGCTCGACCTGATGCGCGCGGTGCGGTTCGACCAGGTCTACGCATTCACCTACTCGCGGCGCCCGGGGACCCCCGCCGCCGCGGCGATCGAGCGCGTGAGTGAAGCCGAGAAGTCGGCCCGGTTGCAGCGCCTCCTCTCCATCCAGGACGAAATCCTCGGGGAGCGCAACGCCGGACTCGTCGGCCGGACCTTCGAGATTCTCGTCGATGGTCACAGCCGGTTGGATGCCAGGGTCGCCAAGGGGCGCACTCGATGCAACCGGATCGTCCACGTGCCGGCCGAGGCACCTCTGCGGCATCGACTCCTCGATGTCCGGATCTCCCGCGCCCACGCCCACTCCCTGACGGGGGAACCCCTCGGGCGGGCCCCGGCCGCTTGACTCGGCCCCTGGAGAGGGTTATAAGAAGGCCGATCCGATGCCGCCATCGGGCGCGCAAAGGCTATTGAATATGGAACTCGAGATGAAGATCAAGGGGTTGATGATCGACCCCATCACCAACATGCCGATCATCATACTCCGCGACCCGACCGGCTCGGCGGTGCTGCCGATCTGGGTCGGGATTTTCGAGGCCAACGCCATCGCGCTGCAAATCGAGAAGATCGTCACACCCCGGCCGATGACACATGATCTCCTCAAGAGCACCATTCAGGGCCTCCAGGCGACCGTCGAGAAGGTCCTGATCACCGACCTGCGGGACAACACATTCTACGCACTGATCTACCTGAAGCAAGACGGCAAGAGCATGCCGATTGACTCGCGCCCCAGCGACGCCATCGCCTTGGCGCTGCGCACCGGGTCACCCATCTTCGTGAACGCCGATGTGATCGAAAAGGCCAAGACCACCGACATGACGCGCGATGCGGGCGAATCCGAGCGCATCAGGAAGTGGCTCGACAGCCTCGACCCGGACGAGATGGGAAAATACAAAATGTAGAAGTATAAGTTATTGATAATAATGGAGTTATCATGATATCGCGACGACGCTCACCGATCAAGACCAACAGGCACCTTGGCAGTTGTGAGGACGTGACCGTCTCGAATGCACCTGGCCGCCAACGAACCGGCCAGGCGGCCTGAGCCTGCCTTGCTCAGGCGTTCGCAACGGAGTTCGTTCCCAGTGATCCTGGCGATTGCCAACCAAAAGGGGGGGGTTGGGAAGACCACGACGTCCATCAACCTCTCGGCAGCGCTCGCCCAGAAGGGTTTCGAGACCCTCCTCGTTGATCTGGATCCGCAAGGAAACGCGACGCTATCCTTCCTGGATCCCGAGCAAATTCAGCTCTCCGTCTATGAGACCCTCATCGAGGACAGCCGTTCGGTCAAGGATGCGGTACATACGACGAACATCAAGAAGCTCCACGTAGTCCCGGCGAAAATCAACCTCGCGAAATTCGAGAGCAAGCTTCTTGGTGATATCGACAGTCACTTCCGCCTCAAGGACCGCCTCAAGACGATCGCCGGGGACTACAAGTACATCGTCATCGATACCCCGCCGACCTTGGGCCTGCTGACTGTCAACGCGCTCGTGGCCTCCACGCACCTCCTCGTCCCGATTCAGTCGTCGTATTTCGCCCTGGAGGGAACCGATGACCTTCTCGAGACCGTCGAGAAGATCCGCGCCCGGCCGAATCCCGATCTCGAGTTCCTCGGAGTCGTGATCACCATCCACGACAAGCGGACCATCCTCGGCCGTGATATTCGCAACCATATCAACGAAGTTTTTGGGCAGAAAGTCTTCAAGACCATCATCTCCAGGAGTGTGCGACTCGAGGAGAGTCCGGCCTACAAGGAGCCCATCTTCTCCTTCGCTCCTCATTCGACCGGCGCCCTGGAGTACTACAAGCTTTCTGAGGAGGTCATCGGCCGTGTCTAAACAGCGCGGTCTTCCGAACAACCGCCGCATGCGGCACGACTATCATTTTGTCGACCATCTCACTGCCGAATCCAGATCAACCCAGGAAGACTTTCGGTAACATCGCCGATCTGGTGTCTTCGATCAAGGAGAAGGGGGTTCTGGAGCCAGTGCTTGTTCGTCCCATGGGGGAGAGATTCCAGATCATCGCCGGCGAGCGCCGCTACCGGGCCTCTGTCGAGGCAGGGCTTTCCCAGATCCCTTGTATCGAGCTCGACGTGGACGACAGGGGAGTCCTCGAGATCAGCCTGATCGAGAACCTTCAACGTCTCGACCTCGACCCCTTCGAGGAAGCCGATGGACTCCAGAGGCTGGCCGAAAAATTCCTCTACACCCACGAGGAGATCGCCAAGAAATTGGGCAAGGCCAGGACATCGATCACTGAAACCCTCACGTTGAACAATGTTGCGCCGGAGCTTCGCGATCTCTGTCGCGAGGTAGGTATCACTGCCCGCTCGACGCTCCTGCAGATCGCGCGACTGGGCTCACCGGAAGCCATGGCCACCATGATCCACGAGATTCGCGAGTCGGGATTGACGAGGGACGACGTCCGCCGATTGAAAGACAAGGACAAGCAATCGGCCCCTCGCCCCAGGGGATTCCTGTTCCGATTTAAGCCGCCAGACAACAAGTTCCTCATGAACATCCGTTTCCGCAGGTCCGAAGTTTCAAAGGTCGAGATCATACAGGCGCTCAAGGACCTCATCGACCAGCTGTCGCGCTCCTAGGATTGCCCCAGAAGCACATCCGCCACTAGGTCCAGAAGCATCACGCTGCCTTTCGTTCTGCCAACTGAGCGGGACCAAGCTGAGATGACAGTCATTGTCGGCGCGCCGACATCAGCCGCGCAACACCTGGCAGTCGTTTCTAGTTTACATAAGATATCTTATCGGACGTTGAAACAGGGGCCATCACGCCGTTGACGGACGGACGGCGCAGGCCTACCATCCACCCGCCATGCCCATACAGCCCAGCATCATCTGGCGCTATGTATTCAAGGAAACCCTGACTCCGACTTTCCTCGGACTTCTGGTCTACGTCCTCGTATTCCTGATGAATGCCCTGTTCGAGCTGGCCGAGCTGGCCATCAAGAAGGAGATGTCGCTGGGCATCGTGTTGCGACTCCTCTTTTTCCTTCTTCCCAGGGTCCTCGAGATGTCCCTACCCATGGCCCTTCTCCTGGGCATCCTGATAGGGATCGGGCGATTGTCCGCGGACAGCGAGCTGGTTGCCCTGCGCTCCTCCGGCATCAGCTACATGAGAGTGCTGACCCCTGTATTGGTCCTTGCCACGATCTGCTGGTCCGTCAGCTCTTTTCTTATGCTCTACGTGGAGCCGGAGGCGCGTCACCGACAGCGACGCCTCTACAGCGAGCAGCTTTACTCGGCCGATCTTCGAAGGGAGATCAAGCCGAGGGTCTTTTTCGAAGAGGTTTCTGGGCTGCTCATCTATGCGGACGAAGTCTACGAGAAGGGGGATTTCCTCCGGCGCGTCTTCCTGCACCAACGTGACCTGGAGGGCAGCGAGGTGGTCACGGTGGCGCGGCGGGCACAGATCGAATACGACCCTCAAACCGGGGTTGCTGAGTTCCTACTGGAGGGCGGGACAAATCACACGATCACGCCCGACGAGCCGGAGAGCTACCAGATCAGCCACTTCGATCGACAACGCCTGGTCCGGGCACCCGACGAGTCGTTCAAGATGAAGCTCAGCATTCTCTCCCGTCCGTCACCAAAGAACTACGCCGAGCAGAGTCTCCAAGAGCTGGCCGACTCCGCACGCCAGGCCGGACAGATCGACCATCGCCCGACACGCGCGAGAGTCGAGGGAGCGATCGCGGTCACGATGCAGGAGCGCTTTGCCCTCCCATTCGCATGCGTTGCTTTTGCCCTCCTTGGGCTGCCATTGGGCATCGCCAATCGGCGCGGTGGCAAGGCCTCCGGATTCAGTCTCAGCATCGGGATCGCGATCCTCTACTGGCTCCTCTTCAGCTTTGGACAGAACCTCGTCCGAGAGGGCCAGCTCTCCCCCGCCATCGGGATGTGGGCGGCGAACGCGCTCCTGGCCGCGCTCGGAATCCTCCTCCTGTATCTTCGAGAGCGATCGGAAGGGCTGGATCTGAGTGTCCTCGTGCCTGCTTCGGCCCGAGAAGGAATAAGAACTGCCCTGATCTCATTTCGCGGCACGGCCTCAGGTGTCGGCGCGACCGATCCTTCGGGACTTTCCGCATCGTCCGGAGGCAACGGCGACACCGGGATAGATGCTGGACGTCCACGCGCGCTCGGCCTCGTCCTCGCGGCCTCGATTGCCGGCGTGGCATCCTTCTTCATTACACCATTCCTGATGGTGGGCCTGGTTCTCATGGTCCTGGTCTTTCTGTTCAGCACGACCCTCGATCGGCATGTCCTGGGACGGTTCCTCGCCGTCCTGGCCGGCTGTGTCGTGACCTTTTTCACGCTCTTTCTGGTCTACGAGTTCATCCAGCTCCTCGACGACATGGTGCAGCGCAATCAACCGGCGAGCCTGGCGCTCACCTATATTGCCTACAGGATCCCGTGGGTCCTCGCGCAGATCCTCCCGATGTCGTCTCTCATGGCCTGTCTCTTGACCTTCGGCATCATGTCGCGGTTCAACGAAGTGACCGCCGTCAAGGCGAGCGGTACGAGCATCTATCGTCTCGCGATGCCCGTCATCGTTGCCACTCTGGCGCTGAGCGTCCTCGCCTACGTGAACTACGACTACATCGTTCCCTACGCCAACCAGAAAGCGATGCAGACGAAGGACTCCATCCGGGGACGCAGCCCGCGCAGCTACCAGCCAGGCGATCAGAGGTGGGTCTTGGGGAGCGGCGGCCGGCTCTACAATTTCAAGCATTACGTCCCGCCACCGTTTCCGGTGCTTCCTTCTGCCGGCGCGGGAACGTTTCAGGGATTCTCGATCTATCTTCTGGATCCGGTCACCTACGAGGTGACCGGGCGGATCTACGCTCGCCGCGCCACCTTCGAATCAGGGCGATGGGTACTCCGGGAGGGCTGGTCGCGTGAATTCCACGAATCTGGCGAGGCCTTCGAGCGCTTTGCAGAGAAATCCTTCGATTTTCCAGAAGGCCCCGGCTTTTTCGTCAAGGAGTGGAAGACCCCGGAACAGATGACCTTCGCCGAGCTCAGGCGCTTCGTGACCGACCTCCGGCGACGCGGCTACGACGCCCAGGAGCTTATGGTCGATCTGTACAGCAAGACCTCGTTTCCCTTGGTGCCGTTGACGCTCGTCATCATGGGACTCCCCTTCTGCTTCCGGATCGGGCGGCGCGGCTCGCTTTATGGTGTCGGGGTCGCGATCCTCCTCGCGGCGCTTTACTTCCTGACGTTTTCAGCGATGAGCGCCCTTGGCGGAGCGGGGCTGATGCCAGCATTTCTGGCGTCCTGGGCACCCAATATCCTGTTTGCCGGGACCGGCGCCTACCTCCTCTTGAGGACCATGACCTGACGGGGAGGCAGTCGTCACGGCTTCATTCGAAACAGGATCCGCTCCGCCTCGTAGCGCACCGTCTGGGAAGTGTCCTGCCGGGCGATCGCCCTGAGATCGCCCCGGACGTCATTTGGGGCCGGCCAAGCCCCCAGCGTCCGGACCGATTCGGCGCGGACCACCGCATCTTCGTCACCACGCGCGCGCTCCAGAACGCGCGCGAGAGCCTCCGTCTGATCCGGGGTCCCCTGCAGGTCGTCCGAGTGGGCCAAGGCGAACTGCAGGGCGATCAGGAGCAGGACACGTGATCGGATGCGTGGCGATGGGTCCCCCAGCAGACGGAGCAGGACGGGGAGGTCTTCCTGGTCGGCCGCCTTCAGTCGCGCCAACTCGTCGAGCGCCGCCTCCCTGAGGATCGGATTGTCCGTGGGGAGAATGGCCCTCAGACCATCGAACTGCTCCTCGGGGCCAGCCTGCGCCAGGGGCACGAAGGCACGGACCGCATCGACCATGCTCTGCCAACCTTCCGGAGACA
>Ga0247727_10005750_pt1 | contig 24851 bp, 24 predicted proteins | sample WisWelCaveWW1625_FD_202498 | JGI IMG/M metagenome (GOLD analysis project Ga0247727, IMG submission 202498) | Biofilm microbial communities from Wishing Well Cave, Virginia, United States - WW16-25 | ecosystem: Environmental > Aquatic > Deep subsurface > Groundwater > Cave microbial mat | place...
AGAAACCGGGAGTTTGGGAGGCTTGACAGGTCTTCATGCGGCAAATTCTATCAGCACCTTTTTCCCAGGCGCCTGGTTTCGTTCTTCTCCGTCATTTTTTGCTGAGTTACCGGAGGTGCCCATATGAGATATTTAAGCACTCAGTTCCGCCAATAACTTCCGAAACTTGTCCACCGCCACCTGCCGGTCGAAATGCTGCACCGCGGCTTCCCGTCCGCGCGCGCCCATCGCCTCCAGCGCCTCGCGATGCCCGGCCGCCCACAGAACCGCAGCCGGCAACGCCTCCGCCGCGTCCGGCTCGACCCGCAAACCGCACTGATGTTCGCGAATGATGCCGGCCGGGTGACTGTCCTTTTCGATGGCCGCGATGAACGGCCGACCCGCCGCCAGAATTCCGTACACCTTGCTCGGCACGATCAATCCGGCCAGCCCGCGTTGCAGCGTCACCAGATGCACGTCCGCCGCGCCGAGCGACTCCGACAGGGTTTCCTTCGGCTGGTACGGCAGAAACATCACGTTCGTGAGCCGCAACGCGCGGGCGCGCGCCATCAGCCCCGATTTCGCCGCGCCGTCGCCCACCAAGACGAACCGAATGTCGCTTCGTGTCTCCAGCGCCGCGGCGGCGTCAATCACCCGCTCCAAGCCCTGCGACAAACCGTGGTTGCCGGAAAACATCACCACAAACTCCCCGTTCAACCCGTGCCGTTGCCGGAACCCATTGTGTCGAGTCACCGGGCTAACCTGCCGGGTGTCCATCCAGTTCGGGATCACGCGAATCCGGTCGCGAGGCCGATACCCCTTGGCTTCCAACCGCCGCTGCATGTCTTCGCCGAGCACCACCACGCGGTCGGCCGACCGCAACGTCAGCCGCGTCACCGCGTCCAGCGCCCGGATCAACAGCGGGTTCTTGAGCTTGCCGAGCGCCACGCCCACGTCGGGATACAGGTCCTGGACGTAGAACACAAACCTCGCCCGGTAGAGCCGCGCGAACAACAGCCCCACCAGTCCCAACACCGGCGGATCGGTCTCCACCACCACCACGTCCGGCCGCCGCGCAAAAAAACCGGCCACAAAACTGAAGCCGAAATAGGACAGCAGGTTCACCACCCGCGCCGTGAACCGGCGCTTGTTCAGGCGCGGATTGTACGCCCGCAAAATCCGCACCGCGCCCCACTGCTCAAGCTTGACCGGCAGCCACGACTCAAACCGCTCCATGCTGTACGCCCGCCCGGCCACCACGGTCACCTCGTGCTCCCGGCTCAGGTCCTGGCACAACTCGGCCAGCAACTGCCCCGTCGCCTCGACGTCCGGGTGAAACGAACGGTTGAAGAACAACAGGTGCATCAGGTCAGGCGATTTGCGGTTTGCGCGTCAAAAACGGCCCGGCGCAGAGCACATCGATGTCGCTGCGCCGATAGCAGGCGACGGCCTGCTCGGGCGTGTCCACGATTGGTTCATTCTCGTTGAAACTGGTGTTCAACACCACCGGCACGCCACTCAAACCGGCAAAGGTCTTGATCAAATCGTAGTACCGCCGGTTCTGCGAGCGCTTCACGGTGTGCAACCGGCCCGTGTGATCCTCGTGACAGACCGCCGCCAACGCCACGCGCCTCTCCGGTCGGATCTTCACCACGTGCATCATGAACGGGCTTTCCACCGATTGCTCGAACCAATGGGGCACTTCCTCGGCGAGAATCGTCGGCGCAAATGGGCGGAACGCCTCCCGGCGTTTGATCTTTTGGTTGATGAGGTCCTTCATCCCCGGCCAGCCGGGATGGGCGAGGATCGAGCGGTTGCCCAGCGCGCGCGGTCCCCATTCGCTGCGGCCCTGATACCAACCGACCACCTGCCCGGCGTGCAGATGTTCCGCCACCCGCCGCAACAGGTCCGGCTCCGCCAACCGTTCGAACTCCAGGCCGGCGGCGCGCAGCGCCGATTCGATTTGCGGTTCCGTGTACTCCGGTCCCCAATCGGCGCGCTCGATGGGCGACGGCCGCGGCATGCCCAGCAACGCGCACCACACATACAACGCCGCGCCAATCGCCGTGCCGTCGTCAGACGCCGCGCACTGGATGTACGACCGGCGGAACGGCGAGTCGCGCAGGATGCGCGCGTTGCAGACGCCGTTGAGCGCGCAGCCGCCGGCGGTGACGATGTTCGCGCTCGGCGACTGGGTGTGCAGCCAGCGCACGCACCGCAACACGACCTCCTCGAAATGTTTCTGGCACGACGCGGCCACGTCCTTGTCGCGCTGGGTCAATTCCGCCCCCCGCGCGCGCGGCAGACCCAGTTCCTTCACCAATTTCTTGGTGAACATGGCTGGCAACACGATCTCGCCCTTGGCGTTGATGCAGTCCTCGAACGACTTGCCGCCCACCGGCTGAATGAACCGCTGGTTCAGCCGGTATTGTCCGTCGCCGTTGACCGGCAACACGCTCTGCAAAAAGTCCGCGTACCGGGGTTGGCCGTACGCCGATAACCCCATCACTTTGTACTCCTCCCCGAACTGGGTGAACCCGATGAACTGGCAGAGCGCCGTGTAGAAGAATCCGAGCGAATGCGGCACGTGGATGCGACCAAGCACCTCGATATCATTCCCCCGGCAGCGCGCGTACATGCCGGAAACGAAATCGCCCGAGCCATCGTACGAAAACCCCGCCGCTTCCTCGAACGGACTGGCAAAGAAGGAACTGGCCAGATGCGCGAGGTGATGTTCGACCTCGACCACCTCGAACCGGCACTGCGCGGGATCGACGTCGCAGCCCGCCGCGACCCGCTCCTTGAGCGAGGTCATCTTGCCGCGGCGCGCGAAATGGCCGGCCACCGACTGCGCCGAGCGCATCGGATGCGCCATGACGTGCGCAACCTTGGCCGACAGGTTTGCGTTGTTGTCATGGCCGAGCGCCACGTAGTCCACGTCCATGATCTCCGCGCCCGCCATCGCCAACACCTGGCGGATTGCCAACGCCGGAAAGCCCGCCATGTGTTTGACGCGCGGCCCGAGCCGTTCCTCCGCCACGGCGGCGACCAATTCGCCGTCCCGCAGCAGACACGCGGACGCGTCCGGATGATACGCATTCAACCCAAGAATCAGCATGATGACACCTCCGCCAAAACCGGCCCCGCCGCCCGCTCCGGCAACTTGCACGTTTTCACCAACACCTGTTGGTAAGATTTGAACAATTCGGCGACCACCGTGTTCCAGGAAAAACGCTGCTGGGCCAGCTTGTGGGCGTTCTGACCCATTCGCTCGCGCAACACGTCGTCGTCCAGCAATCGCCGCAACGCCGCCGCCACGGCTTCGATCGTCGGCGGCCCCACCAGTCCCGCGCCGGCCTGCATTACGTCGTGGAAGATGTTCACGCGATCGGAGATCACCACGGGCAAGCCCGCCGCCAGCGCTTCGGCGACGGCGATTCCGAAGTTTTCCTGATAGGACGGCAGAACGAACACGTCGGCCCGCGCGAGCAGATCGACTTTGGTCGAGCCACTGACGAAACCCGACAACGTGGTACGCGCCAACAGTCCATACCGGGCGAGCAGATCGCTGATCTCGCGCTCGTAGGCTGGCTCGCCCGTGCCGGCCAGCACGAACGCGAAGTCGTCGCGTTCCTTCGCCAACTCTCCCAGCGCGGGAATCAGCAGGTCCAACCCCTTCTTCGGGTGCAGCCGCGAGAGGAACAGCACGGTCTTCTGCGCGCGCCGCTCGCGGCGAATGGCCGGCAGCTCGACCCCGAGTGGGATGACGAACCCCGGCGGACGCAGCCGCAACTCGTGTGTCGCCAGTTCTTCTTCAACCGAGGTGAAATGCAGCGCCGCGGCGGCGTCGAGATTGCGCCGCTCCCGCAACGCCATCCAAATTCGCTTCTTCAACCCGCGGCGGCGCAACGACCACGGATCGAGCATCCCGCACGGTCGGACCAGAAACGGCACACCGTAACGGCGCGCCGCCGCACTGGCGCTGGACGCCGGGTGATTGAACACCGTGTGGACGTGAACCAAATCAAACTCTCGCACCGACCGCTCCAGCCAGTCCGCCAACGCGGGCGAGAACGCAAACGATGCCGGCCACCAGCGTCCCCGGGCTCGTGGCGCGCGCACCACCTTCACGCCCGGCAAATCCAACGCCACTTCCGGCTCATCCGCCGCGGTGGTGGCAACGGTCACGCTCACACCGCGCTCACCAAGACGGCGCACCATTCCCACGATGGCGTGGCTCGGTCCGCCGTAGCTCGACGCGAGCGTCGGGATGACATGGAGGACTTTCATACGCGCCGGAGACTGGAATCTTTGCGGGCGGTAATGTTCACCAGCCAGAAGGGCGGGAGCAACATCACCAGATTGCGGAACAGACACAGCAGGTTCTCCCACAGTCCAAAGGGCTGGCCACGCAGGCCGCCGATGTAAATTTGCGTCTGATAGCCGAACATCGCGATCAACCCGGCCTCGGCTTCGACGCCGACGGGTTTGTGGGTGATGTCCTCCCAAAAGTAACGGAAGTTCATGTTGTACAGCGCGAAGGGATAGGTCAGCACCAGCCGCCCGCCTTCTTTGAGCAGTTCCGTGGAGCGCGCGATCAGTCGCAACCGCTCCTCGCGATCCAAGTGCTCGTAAATCTGGTTGCCGATGATCAGGTCGAACTGACCGCGCAACGATTGGTCGGCCCAGAAATCGTAGTAATGCTCGCCCTGGTCGAGCCAAGCTTTCACTTCTTCGCAGGCATCGAACCCGCGATAGCCGGCCACGTTGCCGTTGTGCGCGCGGTACTGCTGCATGATCGCGCTGCCGTTGCCGCCGCCGCCCGAACCGAAATCGAGCACCAGCTTGCCGCGCATATCGTAGGTGCGCCGGAACCATCTCGACCATGAGCCGATCACGTATTTGCGGTGACGATGAAACCGCGCATACGCGTACCGCGAGTAGTTTTCCACGAGAAAGGTTTCAGCGGCCGATTTATGCACAAAGCACCTCCGTGAGTTGGCTCGCGACTTTCTGCGGCGCGAACGTGCTGCGATATTTCTGTCGGTTGGCGCACCCCATCTGCTCGACCAGCAACGGATCGCGCACCAGCGCGCCGAGCGCCGCCGCAATGCTGTCCGCATCCGCCGGCGGCACGAGCAGACCATTGACGCCCACCTCGACGAGTTCGTTGAGCGGCGCGTAGTCGCAGGTGATGATCGCGCAACCGCGCGCCATCGCCTCGATGAGCACGAACCCGTAGGTCTCGGCGTGCGTCGGCAACAGGAAGATGTCGGCCCGTTCAAACAGCCGGCTGATCTCCCCGTCCGGCAGGTCGCAATGAAATCGCACGTTGGCGTGTGGCCGGTAGCGGTCGCGCAGGGGTGGCGGCACGCAACTGACGATGTCCAGTTGCGTGTTCGCGGCGGCCTGGCCGAGTTGCTCAAAGGCCTCGAGGATCTCGTACAACCCTTTGCGGGCCGGATCGCGACCGATGAACAACAAATGCCTCTCCGCCTCGCGGGGCAACGGTTGCGTCACCGCGGCCGGCACGGGCAGGCTGGGCGGCACGACGTGCAACGGCGCGCGCACGTCGCAATGGCGCCGCACCATGTCCGCACCGCTGCGCGTCCAGACGATCAACCGACTGGCCTTTCGGCCGAAGTCGTTGAAGAGCCGCACCACTTGTTCAAAGCGGACCTTCCCCCGGTAATCGTAGTAGAGGGCCGGACTGATTCCCTGCGTGCTCCACACAATCGGCGGCCCGTCGCCCGCGCCGACCACCAACGGAAACGTGATGTGCGAAAGAATCACGTCCGCTTGGTGAGCCACCCTCGCCGGCAAATGCGTGTAGCGCGCCAGTTCAAACAGTCCCTGGTTCAACGGTTGCGGCCAGCGGGCGCTCAGCATTTTTTCCGTGCCTTTCCGCAATTCGCGCAGCAGCCAGTCCGCGCTCGAGACCGGGTGCAAAATGCAGAACTCCACCGCCGGCACGCTCGTCTCCAGCAGATTGCGGTAGTACGAAATGTCCCCCGAAATCCGCTCCAACTCGTGGGCGGTGACGTTAAGCAGCACCCGTTTCATCGGAAAACTCCTCGTGCTCCTGCTCGGCGAGCCGTTGCAGGGCGAACAGCATCGCGGCAAACGTCCAGAAATAGATCGTCACCAGGTAATTTTGGAGAATCTGGTAGCCGATGTACTGATAGATGAACGCGAACGAGACCAGCGCCACCACGGCCAGGCCCAGTGCCTGATACGGCGTCCCCCGCAGCCGCCGATAGGCGCGCAAGGAGCGCACCCAGACCGTGCCCATCAACGCCAGCCACAGCACCAACCCGGCGATCCCATATTCCCAGACCAGCGCGGCATAACCCGGTTCCTCGCCAGTGGTTTGCAGCCCGATGAAATACAACCCAAGCGAGTTACTGCCGAGGCCATGACCCGTCCAGCCCGCCTCGGAGGTGGCACGCTGCAGCGCCGTACCATACCGCATCAATCGTCCGAATAGATTGTCGTTGCCGGCGCTCGGATCAAAGCTCGACACCGGCGCCACCAAGAGGTTCTGGATGAACTCAGCCTGTTTGCCGAGCATCGGCGGCACGATCCACAGCATCGCGCACGCGGCCCCGGCCACGGCGAACGTCACCCGCACCCGCGCCCCCAGTCGGCTCATCCGCACCAGCAAAAACAACGCAATCGCCGCCACCAACAGATACACCGTGGTCCGGCCGCTCGTAATGAACACCCCGACGCACAAACTGAAAAAACATCCGTAGGCCAACAACCGATCACGCTTTTGCTGAAAGTGGAACAACCCGCCCACCATGATCGTCGCCACCACCGACAGGTACTGATAGAACCGCCCGGCATTGGCGAAGATGCTGCTGGGCCGGAAGAAATCCTCGCCCGCGCGCGCCCCGGCCCGGCCCACGAACATCTCCAACGTGTCCGGCTTGCCCACGATCGCATACCACCAGCTCGGCCCGAAGATCATCTGCGGCAACGTCAACAGCGACTCCAGCGCCGTCAGCGTAAAGGTGAACAACAGGAACTGCCGGATGCGCTCCTCGCTGTCGAAATACTGGTAGGCGACCAGAAACATCGGGATGTACAGAAACTGCGCGTGCAACCCGATCACCGGCTGCAACGGATGTTGGATGGCCGGATTGAACGCCTGCACAACCGCCAGACCGAACAATACACACAACGGCACGAACGCCGGAAATCCTTCCCACAACGAACGCCGCAACCGCCATTGCCGGTGCGCGTAGCCCAGCAGCAACGCCGCCAGCAACACGCCTTTCACGAAAAACACCAGCCGCAGATTCCCCAACATGATCCGCACCAGGTCCTCGATGTGAATCCACAGAAAAAATCCCAGGAACACCGCCGGGCTGCGCCACGCCAGAATGAACCACACGCTCGCCGCCACCAGCGCGGTCAGCCCCACCACCATCAGCACGTCATTGCCGCTCAGATTCATCCGTGCGCTCCGGCTTGTTCCGCGGCGGTGGCGACCGCCACCACCGGCCCGGCCGCGCCCGCCCCGATGTCCGTGTACTGCTGCGCAATCCGCTCCCACGTCAGCGTCGCTTGGTAAAATTCCCGCCCGCGCCGGGCCCACGCTGCCCGTTGCGCCGGATCCTGCAACAATTTCCGGCACTGGCGACGCAGATCGGCGGCGTCATCGAACAGCCGCACCGCGTCGCCTCCTGCGAATGCCGGGTCCAGATCGGGAACGCGGTTGGCCAGGACCGGCAGTCCGTGCGCCAGCGCCGCAGCCAGCGTTCCGCTGCGGGTCGTCGGCCCGTCCGCGCGGTAAAGCACGTACAGATCACTGACCGACAACAACGCCGACACGCCCGCCGCCGGTCGCGGACCGCTCCACTCGACCCGGTCTTCCAGCCGCAGCGCCCGGACCAGCTCGTCGAGCTGTTGTTTGCGGCGTGGGTCGGCGGCTGTCCAATCGCCGATCAACAACAGCCGCGCCGCCACGCCGTCCTCGTGCACCAACCCGGCGAAGGCCCGCAGCAACTCCTCGTAACACACCCCGGTCTGCAACAGCCCAAATGTGGCAATCAGCGGAACGCCGCCGTCCCGGCGGTCACCGTTGTGGCCGGCGCGCGGGATGTTCGACCCGACCGGCACGCAGCGCACCCGCTCTCGTTTCCAGAAAAACCAGCGTCGCCCAAGCCCGGCACGGCGCGCCGTCGTAAACACCACCTCGTGCGCCAGCGCGCCCACGAGGAAAAACTGCAGCCGATGCATCAGCGACAATCCCGCGTGCAACACCCCGTATCCCCATTGGTTGTACAACTCGTGAAACGTCACCAGCACGCGCGCGCCGCCAAGCCACCGGGCCATTGCCAGCCAGCCGACCAGATGCAGACACACCCCGCGACGGCCATACATGAACGGACTGAATTGCAGCGCGACGACGTCCGCCTCATCGCGCCGGCAGGCGGCGAGAAGTTGACTCACCGGCTGAATCGCCACCACGTGACCGAGCGCGCCCAATGCCGCCGCGAGCCGGCGGGTGTAATCGCCGACGCCATCCGCATGAACTGAAAGTTTCCGGGTGATGAACAGAATGCGCATCAGTCCTCTTGGTTTGCCCGGCAATGCGCCAGTAGTGTGTACGCGCCAAATACTCGCTGGTGCAACCAAGGCCAAACACGGTACAGCGCGACGGAAAATCCTCCGTACAATCGGCCGCGCCAAGTGGTGTACCGGGAGAACTTGCCCGGTCGCACTTCGTAGGAGACAACCTCCAAACCGGCTGCCCACAACAACCGCAACGCGCCGCCCGCTGTCCAGCGGTGCAGGTGACCGCACGTCTCGTAATTCGTCGGTTTGCCGAGGTGCCGCCGGTAACCGTACACCAAATCCGAAAACCAGCCCGACTCCAGCGGCACGAGCATCACCGCGTGGCGCGCCGCGCGCAGGCTGTTCAAGAATTCGCGGGGATGCGGCACGTGCTCGACCAGATCGGCAAACATCACCACGTCACAGCGCGGCAGCATCAGAGGTAACTGCTGCGCGTTGGCCTGAACAAACGCCAAGCCCGGCGATATCCGCCGCGCTTCCCCTCACACCGTGCCGGACAGATCGACGCCGATCCCCTGCGCTTGAAGGTGCCGAGCGGCCAACGTCAGCAATGCGCCGGACCCGCAGCCGATCTCCACCACGCGACGCGAACCGTGGGGAATGTCGCGGGACGCTTCATCGAGAAACGGGCGCAAGGCTTCAAATTTCGCCGGCACGTCGCCGACGTCCATGTCCGGATGGTTGCGCAGGTATTCCTGTTCGTAATACGCGCGGAGGTTGTCGAGTGTGGCGGTACTCATAAAATCACGCGGTCGCGAGGAGCCGGCGGACGATGCCGCTGCCGGGAATGCGCGCGCCGCCCAGCAGCGCGAGGTCGGCCTCGGAAAATGGCCGGGTCAGTTTCAGCGCGGTCGCATAGATCAGGGCGCAGCCGGCGACGATGAGGGTCAGCGCCGGCCAACCCGTGGCCCGCGGCGCAAGCCACACTGCCGAGACCCCCATCGCCGCCGCCGCGAGAACCGTCTTCAGCGCAAACGCAAACGGAAATTCCCAGGCGATTTGGCGGCGCAACAACACGCCGAGCCAGATGACGCTGACCACGTTGGCCAGCCCCGTGCCGGCGATGGCGCCCAGCGCGCCGAAGCGCGGCACGAGCACGAGGTTCGCCGCCAAGTTGAGCACCCCGGCGCCAATATTGGCGATCATCACGGCGCGATGCTGTTCCATGCTGATCAGCAGTGTGGTGAACGGACCCGAGAACAGGATGTTGATGGCGAACACGACCAGATACCACTTCAGCAGCACCACCGTGGGCAGATACTCCGCGCCGTACAGCCGGGTCACCAACGGTTCCGCCAATAACACCTCCCCCAGACACAGCGGCGGCACGAAGAGGAGGTGGTACTTTAGGAACAGCCCCGTGGCGCGCCACAATCGACCTTCGTCCCCGCTGCCAGTCAACTCCGCCGCTGCAACCAGGGCGAGGTTGCCCAGCGGCAACGTCATCACCATGTAGGCTTGAAGCGCAAACGTGTAAGCGAGGTTGTACATCCCGGTCGTCGGAGTATCCGCAAATGCGCCAAGCAACAGCAGGTCAGAGTTTTTTCCGATCAAGATGCTGGCCAGGGTCATCACCCAGATCGTGACCGAGAAGGTCGCCAGCTTGCGGAGTTGTGGCGTCCATCCCGCGCGTGGCCAGGCCAGCGCGCCGCGCGCCGCGATGGCATAGATGACGAGCACGATCCATTCGACCAGGAGGTTTGCCAACATGACCCCCAGCACGCCGAATTGCCACGACAGCGCGGCGATGACCCCGGCCAATCGACCAACGATCTGCACGACGTCCACCAGGTTCACCAACCGCTGCTGGTACTCGCTCTCCAGCACGCTCCGGTACGTGGCGTTCAGTCCACACGGCACGAGCAGGCCGGGAATCAGGTAAAGGTACGCCGCACGCAGTTGGGCGCCGCCGAACAACCGGCCAACGATGACGTCCGACACCGCGACGAACACCGCGCTGACGGCCAACAGCAGGGCCAACTTCCCCCCCATCGCCGCGCCCACGACCTCGCGGGCCGCGGCGTTCTCGTTCCGCGCGTGGAGTTCGGGCACGTACTTCATCAACCCTGTTTCCACTCCGAGCGAACTCACCAAGAGCAACGTCATGTACATCGCCCAGACCAGCGAGTACGCGCCGAACTCGGCTGGCGACAAACCGCGCGCGAGCACCACCCCCATCACGAAGCTCAAGCCGGTCACCACGCTCTTGCCGGCCACATTCCACAACATCCCCCGGCCCACGCGCGCGGTGAGGGTTGGGCGAGTCGCGCGATTGGCGATCAAAGCGGTGCTCATCCTCAATGGACCTGCCACCGGTCGTACAGCGTGCGAAACGAGATGATCTGCGCCTCGTGTTCGCGGGTCAAAATGAAATCGAGGATCGCGTGCCAGAGCGCGAGCCGCGCGGCATCGGGCTGCGGCTGACCGTCGAAATTGTATTCCCAGTAGTGGTTCACCAAGACCAGCACCGGATGCGACGCATACGCCTGGCGAAAACGCTCCAGCACCTCCGCGCCATCATGAAACAAACTCAGCACATAGCCGGGATGACCCACAAACAGGAAATCCCGCCAGGAAAACACCGGCTGCGCACGATGCCACCAACCGACCGGCCACGCCGAGACCGGCAGGTTGCGTCCGAAATGCCGGCCCGTCACGCCCAGAAACCCCGCGCGCCGCAAGGCCCGCAGGCCCGCGCGCGAGATCCGATCCCATGGGGGACAGAAGAATTCCGGTCGCCAACCAAACGTCTCCCGTAGCAGGAACGAGCCGCGTTCGATCTTCTCCAGCAGCTTCGCCTCGTCGGCACTCTCAAACTCCGCGCCGCCGTTCCACCGGTGGTTGAACCCGTGTTGCACCACCTCGACCGGTCGCGCGCGGATGTACTGGACCAGCCGCTGGTTCTCGCCGAGCGCATACCGTCCCGTTCGACCCCGCTGCGCCGGCGGAATGAACGGTTCGTGTCGCAACCCGTACTGCCGACCAAAACGGCTCTGCTCCCCGAGCGCCAACGGCGTGTCGGCCGCCACTTCGGGGATGACCGAAAGACTGACCGGCAACCCGCGGGCAAACAGCGGCCCGTACAGCGCCTCCAGCCCCGCCGGGTCGGTGAAATAGTTCACGTCGTCGTCGCGGATGATGATCGAACGTTTCATGTCGCGGTGGCGTAGTATTCGGCGCGACTGTTGGCGCGACCACTCAACGCAGCCACGCGGCACCCCAGCCGTTCGAGGAAGTCGGCGGCTTCCGTTTCGCCGATGCCCAGTTCGCGCATCCGCTCCTGGTTCGCTTCGAAATAGATGTGCTGGATCTGCTGGCGCTGGAGGAGCCGCTCCGCGCCCAGCAACACCCACGTGTCGGCGCCTTCCACATCGATCTTCAGCACATCAATCGTAACGGAGTCGGAAAACACTTCGTCCAGCCTCACCACTTCAACTTCGACGCCGTCGTCACCGTTGGCCGCGAACCCGCCCCAGCCGGTTTGGTCTTCGGGCCCGAGTGAAAAGCGCAAACGGCCGGGCTGCTTTCCCACGGCCGTCGTGTGCAATTCGATGCAATCCTGGCAGCCATTGCGGGCAATGTTCTGCGCGATCGCGCGCGCGTTGCGGGGCGACGCTTCAAAGGCCACCGCGCGATTTCGTGGATTGAGCGAAGTCCACAGCAAACTGAAGTAACCGTAGTTCGCGCCCACATCGACCAAGAGCGTCCCGGCCTCCGCCTGCGCGGCGATTCGGCGCGTCAACTCCAACTCATAGAAACCGGCAAACGCAATGTTCCCGTGCCCCTCATCGTCGCGGTGCAAATTCATCCGCACCGCGGGCGCGAATTCCAAGGGAGCATCCTCAAACAGTTCCGGATACTCGGCCCGGCGGTCCCGGTAGAGACGGTAATACAGCGTCGGGCGCAAGCGCCGCGGCGCCAGCTCGAGTATCAGCGGACGCATGGGCTCGTGGGCAACAGTTTGGTGCGAACTGCGTAGGCCGGCTGGCTGCGGGCGTACCAATGCTTGAGACGCGCATACAGCGGGAAGGAGAGCAGCAGCATCGAGAACACCGCCAGGGCGCGCCAGAGTTTGTTGAAGAAGTTGATGCGCCGGTCGCGCGCGACCGCGCCGAGGAACACACGGAAACTGTTTGCCGCGCCGCGCCAATTCCCTTCCAATTTCTCGGCGAGGCACTGGTACTCCATGTACACGCGATCGTCGGTCAGCCGCACCTGCGCGGCCTGCTCGGGCACTCGCGCTCTCACCAGGTCCGATACGACCGCCATCGGCCGCAGATAACGCCCGCGAATCCAGTCCACCGTCAACGTCGCCGGCGCCCAGTGATTGTGGCCGTGGAGCCGGTACGCTCCGAGCGATTCGTGGATCGCGCCGATTGACGCGCGCAACGCCATTTGGGTCGCCAGGTAGCCGTCGGCCGCCGTGCGGAACTCCGCTTCCGGAATCGGCAACACCGCTTCCAGCTCGCGCCGGCGGAACGCCAACGCGCTGGTCGCGGCGCTGACGATGGCGTTCCAGGTGCCGCCGTAGCGGATCAACTGCTCGCGCAGCCAACCCTCGTCCAGTCGCCGGCGAAACGGGCCGGTATGCAATCGCTCGCCGTGTTCGTTGACCACGTCCAGCCGGTGATGCACCATGCCGATGTCGGGATTAGACTCGAATCTCGCCAGCAGCCGTTCGAGTTTGTCATCGTAAAACCAATCGTCGGCATCCAGCAACGTGATGAATTCTCCCCGCGCTTCGTGCAGCCCGCGATTCAGCGCGGCGGCCTGGCCGGCATTGTCCTGGTAGATGTAGCGCACGTCGTCGCCGTACTGCCGACACACGGCGGCGGTGTCATCGGTTGAGCCGTCATCCACGACGATCAGTTCCCAAGCGGCGCGCGGCAACCTTTGCCGTCGCACGCTGGCGATCGCCTGCGGCAGGAACCGGCCGTAGTCCTTGGCAGTGATCAGGACGCTGAGGCGAGGCGTCGGCATAGCTGTTGAGTTTTGCGAGCCAAGTGTTGCAGGGGCGGATGACGCAGCAGCGTCGCGCGACCCATCACATTCCACACGCCCGGTTCGAGGATGGGCAACCACGGCCAATGCCGCACCGCCAGTCGCAACCGTTCCCGCGCGTAGTCGCGTTCACCCCGGCGGACCCCGTTGCGCGCCAGAAACAGGTGCAGGTAGGCAAGCAGGCGCGGCGACGGCTCGAACCCCAGTTCCCGGCTGTTGGCCAGCAGCATGTCCTTCAGCCCGTCGCCAAACCGGATTTGATGCGCCTCCTCCTGGTCGGCGGTGTAATGCTGCTGATGCACCCGCCGCAGCACGGTGGTCTTGCGGACGAGACGGACCGACCCGCTCATGGCGACCCGCATCCAAAAATCGATGTCCTCCCCCTGCTCCATGCCTGCGCGGAAGCCGCCGACCCGGTCGAGCACTTCGCGGCGGATCGCCGCGTTAGAGTTGGTCAACCCAAACCCCAGCAGCGCCAGCTCGCGAGGCGGGAGCCGGCCCCGGAAAAAAATCCGGTAGCGTGCCAGCGGACGTTTCTGCCAGTCCGTTAGCAACACACCGGTCCCCACCGCGTCGGATTTCGTCAGCGCGCCGACCACCTGGGTGAGGTGATCGGGTAGAAACAAATCGTCGTCATCCAGAAACGCGAGGTACCGGCCGCGGGCCCGGCTGATCCCGTGATTCCGCGCGCAGGAGCGCCCCTGCTGCGTTGTCTGCCGGCCATACGCCAGCCGGCCATCTCGCAGCGCTTCAGGAAACGCCGCCGCCAGCGTCTGCTCCGTGCCGTCAGTCGAGGCGTCGTCCACCACGATCACTTCGACGGCCGGGTGGGTCTGCTGCAAGACGCTCTCCACCGCCTCACGTACCAACTGCGCGCGGTTGCGCGTCGGAATGATGACGCTCACGCCGTTCGTGTTCATGACTCAGTTCGCCAACAACGTTTCCAGTCGTTCCCGAAATCGGGGATACGCAAATTCACGTTCGAATCGGTCACGACCGGCGCGGCCCATCGCCATGCGCCGCGGCTCGTCGCGCAACAGTTCGAGCAGCGCCCGGCCCAGGCTCGCAACGTCATCCGGCGGCACGAGCAACCCGGTCACACCATCGGCGATCACTTCGGGCACACCACCGGCGCGCGCGCCGATGCACGGTTTCCCCGCGCTCATGGCCTCCAGAAACACGATCCCAAATCCTTCCTTGCGGCTGGGCAACACGAACACCTCGCACCCTCGGTAGTACGCCGTCAATTGCTCGGCCGGCACCCGCCCGACAAAATGCACGCGCGCGCGCACCCCCAATCGCTCCGCCAGTTGTTCCAGCCGCGAACGATCGGCGCCGTCCCCAATCACCACGTACTGCGCCTCCGGGACCGCGGGCAACGCCTCGATCACACGGTCGATCCCTTTCGCCCGCTCGGTCTCCGCGAGACGCGACACGCTCAAAATGAAGCGTCCTGCCGGCAGCGCGGGCGACGCTCCGTCATCGGCCGGCTCGATCGTGTTCGGGAAAATGGCGAATTGCTCCGGGGGCAAACCGTTCTGCCGGGCCATCTCATCGCGCGTGAACCGGCTCACCGACAGGATCCGGTCGGCCTGCCGCACGCCCAATCGTTGCAGCGGCGGCAACCGTTTCCACACATCCACGCCGTGCACCACCAGCACGCGCCGCGCGCCATTCAGCCCGAGCGTGACCGGCATCAGATGCACGTGCCCGCACACCACCAGGTCCGCGCGCCGGCCGGCGGCCAGGCTCGCGCCCGCGAACCGCAACCGCTGACCGGAAAACCCCGTGTACCGCGTCGCCGGGCCGACCGGCGGAACGCGCCCGCCACTGTCGTTCAGCGCCAACACCTCCACCTGCCAACCGCGCCGCGCCGCAATCTCATCCAGCGCCCGCACGAATGCCCGGTTGAAACTCTGGAGACCGCCCACGACATCCAGCAGGTCGGTCAACATCACGACGATGCGCATGGAGTTACCTTCCCGAAACCAGCACGGCGAACACGACGGCGTGACAACCAATGGCCGGCACGTGCAACGGAAAATCCACCAGCGCGTGCGCGCCCACTCCGGCCAGCGCCAACCCGCAGGCAATGCTCAAGGCGCTCCGAGGTCCGGAGGCCCGTGTTCGCACCAGCATCACGCCCATCTTCGCCAGCAATGCGAACCCCACCACGCCCAGCTCAGCGAGATATTGCAGCCAGTCGCTGTGCGCGTACCGCCAGAACCCGGTCAATTCCGCCGGCTGGTAGTACGGAAACACAAACTGAAATGCGCCGGCGCCAACCCCGAACAGCCACCGGTCCGCGAACATCGCCAGCGTCGCTCCATAAGCGGTCACCCGCAGTTCGCGCCAACTGCGCAACCCCATGTCCCACGAGCGGAGCTTGTCGGGCAACGGGCCGAGTCCGACCAACCCGATCAGCGCCACGGCCAACACCAACAGTCCCGCCGCCAACCACAACGCCTGCCGGGCATCGCCCCCCGTCCGCCGCTCCTGCCAGACCCAACCGGCCACCACCCCGGCGCAGACGATCACGCCCACGCGGGACTTGGCGATGACGACCGTCGCGATCAACACCGCGGCGATGAAATAGAACAGCACGCCCGGATGACTGCCCGTCCGCGCGGCCGAATGACGCTGGGAATTCCGCCCCAGCGCGAGCGCCACGGGAATCAACAGGTTCGCATACGCCGCGTAGTTGTTCGGGTTGACGAACGACGCAAAGTAATCGCTATGCGGTTGCGGTGTGCGCACCCACAACAACCGGCGCACCCCCGCGCCGTGCTGGGCCAGGCCGACCACCGCCAGCACGAACCCGCTCACCACCAGCGCGGTCAGCAACCATTTCCGTTGCGCGCGGTGCGGGAAACAGGCTTGGATGACCCCGGCCAGCGCGACGTACATCAGAAATTTGCCGAGCGTCTCCCAGGTGGCGTTCGCGACCGCGCTGCGCGGCAGCCACGCGATGTGCGGTCGAACCGCCAGACTTTGATCGGCCGGCAGGAACTGGTGCGACGCGTTGAGCGCCTGCACTGTGAGGTACACCGCCAACGCCGCGGCCGGCCACCACCACCGCTGGCCGGCAAATAGTTTCCGCCATCCGCCCAGCAGCGCGAACCCCAGCGCCGCGCCCACGACCACCTCCAGCGTCCGCAGCGCCCACGGCTCAGTCGCGCCAAACGCCCACGGCGCGAAAATCAGTGCGCCCCCGGCCAACCAGCGGGCGAATGCGGCAAACCGTGGGAGCGACATTCCTGTCGCGACCGTCAGCGGAGTCGCGGCAGGAATGCCGCTCCCACCAGCCACCGGGACTGTCGAATCACGCCACCCGCGCGAGCTGGGATCGCTCAATCACGACCTGCGGTTGATAGGCCAGCGCCGATAACAGCACCGCGACCCGTTCGCGGTCGTTGAGTTCGCCCTTTACAATCGCCTGCATCCCGCGCAACGGCCCGTCCACAATCTCCACCAGTTCGCCCGGCCGAAACGCCGGTTGGATCGTCAACACGTCCAGCGCGGGACCGGCCCACTGTTTCAATTGCTCGATGACGGCGTCATCCACCACGGTGGGATGACCGGCGAAGCTGACGACGTCGTTGACCTCGGGGGCGTAGCGGACGGCCCGGTAGCGCTCGACCAGATCGAACCGCGCAAACAGGTAGCGCGGGAACAGCGGCCCCTGCACCCACTGTTTGGCGCGCCCGACGAGCCGGCGGCGGCGCAGCCGCGGGTAGTAGGTTTCGCACGCGAGCACCTGACCAACGTACCGGTCCGCGGCCTCTTCTTTGCCGGGCTTTGTATGAATGCAATACCATCGCATGGACAGTTGACAGGGGACAGGCGACAGGAGGCAGGGGACAGTTGGCGAGGAATGGGTCATGAGTCGCTTCCTTTCTCCAGGCTGCGGATGAGACCGTTTAACATCCGGCCGATTTCTTGGCCCTGCTTGATTCGAACATCTGCGACGGTGCGGTCTAGCAGCCCGGTATCGCGGACTTTATACAACCAATTCTCCGTCTCATTTGTCTCGCCAAGCGCAATGTCGAGGCAGTTCAGGTATTTCCGTGTGCTCCGGTTGAATCCCTCTGCGAGATTGGCCGAAATCGAACCGCAACTCCGAAGAACTTGATCGGTCAAAATCATCGCCCCACGTTTCTGGGGAAAGAGTTCCACATCGTTGAACAGATCGAGAAAGAGACGATGGCTTTTCTGCCACACCATCAAATCCGTGAAATGACTGATCTTGGTCTTGCCGTTCACTCTGTTTCTGTCCTGCCAGCCTGACCCTGTCACCTGTCTCCTGCCATCTGTCTTCTGGGCAAGCTACCGCCACCCCGTTGATGGCCGGCGGTTTTGCGCTCGGCGGCCACCCGGTACAGCGCCCTGGACTTTTTTTCGGCGGTCGCGACTCCGTCCCGCTACGTGCGCGACTCCGCGGCAGTCTTCTCCTTGTCCGGATGCCGCTGGTAGTAGTGCGAGTAGTGGTACGGGTAGTAGTAGTAGCCTTTGGCCTGGGTGTTGATGTTGTTCAACACCGCGCCAATGACCGGCACGCCGCCTTCCTGCACCTTCCTGGCCGCGCGCGACACGAGGTCGCGGCGGATCTTGCTGAAATGCACGACGAAAATCACGCCGTCCACCTGCGGCAGAATGATCAACGGATCGCTCACCGCCGTGACCGGTGGACTGTCAACGATGACGCGGTCGTAATACTGCCCGGCCTCCGCCAACAACTCGCGCCAGCGGGCCGAGCCGAGCAACTCCGCCGCGTGCGCCGGCACCTGCCCGACGCAGATCACATCGAGCTGGGGCACACCGGACGGACGGGCGACATCCGTCAACGTCGCGCTGCCGGTCAGCAACGCCGACAAACCGGTCTCGACCGTGATCCCGAACATCTTGTGCTGGACCGGGTGGCGCAGGTCGGCGTCGATCAACAGGGTGCGCTGGTTGTTGTTGGCCAGCACGATCGCCAGATTGGCGGCGACGAGCGATTTGCTTTCGCCGGGGGCGGTCGAGGTAATCAACAAGGTTTGCGCGTCGCGGCCCGCTGGACTCAGGGTGAGACTGGCGCGCAGGTTGCGAAACGCCTCGGCCGGCAGCGAGTGCGAATCGCGGTGCACGACCATCCCGCGCTCCGCCGCCTCGGCCATGGCGATGGCCGGCACGGTGCTCAACAGCGGGAGACCAAGGAAGGTTTCCACGTCGTCGAACGACTTGATCTTGTCGTCGTAGAGATGGGCGGTGAAACTCAGCCCCAAGCCGAGGACCAGGCCGGCCACGGTGCTGAGCAGGAGATTGCGCAGCTTCCGCGGTTTGCACGGGGCCTTGGGTAGCTCGGCGCGGTCGATGACGCGAATATTGTTGAGGTCGAGCGTGCCGGTGATGCCGGCTTCCTTGAGGCGGGTGAGAATCGATTCGTAGAGTTGTTTGTCGGCTTCGGCGTTGCGTTTGAGTGCGGTGTACTCGATCATCTGCCGGCTCAGCGCGAGGGATTCCTGTTCCTGCTCGGTCAACGCCTGCGCGAGGATTTCCTCCTTGGCCTGGGAGGTCAGATAAGTCGTCTGGAGCGTCTCGGCGGCGTACTGACAGACCTGGGTGAGTTTGACCTTGGTTTCGTGCAACTCGGTCAACGCGGCGATCATGGTCGGATGTTTCTCGCCGTAGCGCTCGCGCAGGGTGGTGACGGCGATTTGCTTGGTCGTCAACTGCTGCCGCAACGCGCTGACCTGCGGGTCGGTGGCGATGGCGGCGATGGTCACCAAATCCTGTTTGTCCTCCAGGAGCTTGCGGACCTTGTTCCACTCGATCTCGGCGGCCAGCCGGTCGGTCTTGGCTTTGGTGACCGCGCTGCTGAGTTCCTGGAGACGGGCGACGACGATGTTCTGGTGGTCCTCCAGCGAAACGGCACGGGTTTTCTCGCGGTATTCCTGGAGCGCGGCCTCGGACTTTTCGACTTTCAGTTTGTACTCATCGGCCTGCTGCCGCAGCCAGTGGGCGGCTTCCAGGGACGGGTTGAGTTTTTGGTCGAGGCGGATATACTCGGCGGCGACGCCGTTGGCCAGCCGGGCGGCGACCTCGGCGTTGGGATGCTCGATGCTGATGTCAATCAGCCGGCTTTCCCGCACCAGTTCCGCGCTCAGACAGCCCTGCAACTCCAGCGCGAAATCGGTGCGGGGCGTGGATTTCGGGATGAACTCCCGGCTCTGGTCGAGGCTCATGGCTTTGACCGCCCGCTCCGCCAGCACCCGGCTTTGGAGAAGTTTGAGCTGGGTGTTCAGATACTGCGAATCGCGCGCGTCGGAGGCGACGACCTCCTGGATGTTGAGCACCCTGGCGCTCTCGGCGTCGGCTTGCAGGCGGGTAGTGGCGCGGTAAATCGGCGTGGCCCGCAGGTTCCACAGCAACGTCAGCATCACCACGGCGACGACCGCCGTGATGGTGATCCATTTGCGTTCGAGCAAAATCATTCCATACTCGCGCCAGTGGATCGGGGAGTCCGCCGCGGCGGGGGCGCCGCGCCTGGCGGCCCCGGCCGGCCGGGTCTGGTCCGAGGCCAGCCGGTGGGCGAGTTTTTGCGCGGCCTGACGGAGACTTTTCTCGGTCTCGTCCGTCCCGGCTTTGCGGGTGGCGGCGTCCTGCGCCCGCCGGCGTTTCTCGAAACATTTGGCGACGATCCCGCGGACCTCGTTGACATCCCATGGTTTGGAGAGGTAATCGGCCGCGCCGTGGCGAACGGCGGCCTTGGCGCTCTCGATGGTTTCGTGGCCGGTCAGCATGATGACTTCGAGCTGCGGGTCGCGCTGCTTGAGCTGGCGCAGGACTTCGGTCCCGCTGATGTCGGGCATCAGGATGTCGAGGATCACCACGTCCACCGGCTGACTGGCGGCGTATTGCAGCGCCTCGGCGCCGTTGGTGGCGGTGACAACGTGGTAGCGGTCTTTGAAGACGATCCGCAACGAGTCGCGCGGGCCGCCTTCGTCGTCCACCACCAACAGCGTGCCGCGTGGACCCGCGGCGTTCTTTTCAGTTCCCATGGCCAACCTCAAAAGATGGTTTCCGGCACCGAGACGACGTCGCCGGGTTGCAGTTCGATGTCTTTGTTGCGGTCGCGGCCGCGCATGATGGCGGCGACGTTGACGGGGATTTTCTGTTCCTTGCCCTCGGCGGAGCGAATGATGCTGACGCGGTCGGTGGCGGCAATGTCGGTGAAGCCGCCGGCGCGGGCGATGGCCTGAAGCACAGTGAAGGATTCATCCGGCTCCATCTCGAACGTGCCCGGCGATTTCACCTGCCCCAGCACGATCACGCGCCGGCTGCCCGTGCGGCCGACCACGATGCTGATCCGCGGCTTGACCAGATAGCCGTCGGCGAGCAGTTCGGTGAGTTTCTTTTCCGCCTCGGTGATGGTCAGCCCCCCCACCGGCACCGCGCCGAGCAGGGGATAGTTGATCGTGCCGGATTGGGTGACTTTGACCGGCACGGACAGGTCCGGTTCGCGGAACACGGTGACCTGAAGTGTGTCCGATGGTTGGATGCGATAGCTGTCGGCCGGGGCCGGCGTGGCGGTTTCCTCGGCTTGAGCCAGTCCCGCCCCGGCCAGCGCGACGGCCAAGACGATCCGGCAGATGGTGAGCTTGGGTGACATGGGGTTGCTCGCGCCCGCTAGTAGTGGAACAGCGCTTCGAAGATCACGACGTTCTGTTCAAATTCGACCGCCGGCGTAGTGGACTCGTTTTGGGCATACCGGTAGTGCACGCCGGCGCGGAACCATTTGGTGGCCTCGTATTCCACCCCGCAGCCGAGTTCCCAGTAGTCGTCCGACCGATCCACGCCGAAGATCAGGACGTCGTAATCGTCGTGTTCGTACCCGCCGCGCGCGATGAGGGTGAATTTGCTGCCCACCCGTTGGCGCAGAATCAGCCCGACGTGGGTGACCTCGTAGGAGTTGCCCGCCGCACTGGCCGAGGGACTGATGGTCCGGGTGACTTCCAACTCCGCGCTGGTGCGCTCGGTGAACTTCCCTTCCAGCGTGATGCCGGCCGTGACCATGTCCGCATCGTCTGACCCGGCGGCGGTGAAGTTGTGGTGGCGGTAGCCGACCTTGGCGGTGCCGTCAATCTTGCTGGTGATCTGGCCGCGGACGCCGAGGTTGACCTCCTGATAATCCGAATCGGCGCCGGTGGAGTCCTCGTCGATCCAGCCCTGGTTGAGTTGCACGAGCAAATCGGTCTTGGGCTGGATCCGGTAGAAGAACGACCCGCCCACCTCGAACAGGGCTGAATCCGTGAGGTTGGTGGCGTCATAGTCGTGGAACTCCTGCCGGTAGTTCAGGCCCACGCCGGTTTTCTCGCTGATGCGGTACTCGGCCTCCGCGCGCGTGATGTTGCGCTGCTCTTCGACCCGCGAACCGACGTCCACGTTGGCGCCCGAGATGTCCTGAAACACATGCGAGAGATCGAGGATGATGTGACCCGCCTCCACGTGCGTGTCGAACTTCAGCAGATGGTTGATGGCGTTCTGGTCGTCCAGGTCCACGAACCGCTCGATCCCGAGCGTGTAATCCAGCGCCGCGAAATTGCGCTCCTCGTCGCCGTAGAGCAGTTGCAGGCCCGGACTGATGAGGAACGAGACGTCGTTGGTCTTGCCGGTCGGATCGAGAAAGACGTTGTCGTCGTAGCGCACGGCGAAACCGAGATGCGGGTGCGGCTTGATTTTCTTCAGAAACGAGTCGCCCTCCGCTCGCGCCCCTGCGGGCCCGAGCAGGATTCCGGCAAGCAGCGCCAGCATCAACTGGTGACGGAACGGAACGGCCGGTTTTCTGGATATTAGGGTCATGATGTTTTATCTCCTATTAGGCAGGGCCGCGCATGAGCAGAGTCCTCCCGGCGCGCAGTGACGACTTCTCGCCGCCGTGCGTGAATTGCTCAACGGGTTCCCCACCCCATTTGGCATCGCGCCGAGGTTCTACCGGAAGCGCGGATTCCGACAATAAGGGCCACTACGTATTTCGCCGGACGGACACCCTTATTCTCCGAGAGATGGTAACCGGGTCAGGGCGCGCGCAGCGAGCGCAAATAGTCGGCGTAAGTGGTCTTGCCGAGCGCGGCGATCTGGCGGTCCAATTGGGCGGCGGTAATCCAGCCCTTCAGCCAGGCAATCTCTTCCAGACAAGCAATCAGCAGTCCCTGCCGGTGCTGGATCGCGCGGACGAAATTGGCGGCCTCCAACAGCGCATCGGGATTGCCGGTATCCAGCCACGCAATGCCGCGCCCCAGGACCGTGACGTGAAGCTGGCCACGCCGCAGGTACACCTCGTTGAGATCGGAAATCTCCAGCTCGCCCCGCGCGGATGGCCGCAGCGCCCGGGCCAGACTCACCACCTGCTCGTCGTAAAAATACAACCCCGGCACCGCAAAGTCGGACTTGGGCCGGGCCGGTTTCTCCGCGATCGAGAGCGCCCGGCCCTTCGCGTCGAATTCCACCACGCCGTACGCCGACGGATTGGCGACGTGATACGCAAAGATCGTGGCCCCCGCGGCCTGGGCGCTGGCGCTTTGAAGTTTGTGGGAAAGCTCGTGCCCGAAAAACAGGTTGTCGCCCAAAACCAAGCAGGCCGGGTGACCATCCAAAAACTCAGCGCCAATGAGAAACGCCTGGGCCAACCCTTCCGGTTTGGGCTGGGCGGCGTAGGACAGCCGCAGCCCGAACGCCGCACCGTCGCCGAGCAGTTTCTGAAACGCCGCCTGGTCTTCGGGCGTGGTGATGATCAACACGTCGCGGATGTCCGCCAGCATCAGGGCCGACAGCGGATAATAAATCATCGGCTTGTCGAACACCGGCATGAGTTGCTTGCTCACCGCGCGCGTCAGCGGGTAAAGCCGTGTGCCCGACCCGCCGGCCAAAACAATGCCCTTGCGTGGTTTCATGTGGTGAACCGACTGCCGGCCACTGACTATCAGGTTTGAGCCGCCACATCAAGGCGCGACTGCCATCCGGATGCCATCCAAAGTGTCGGTCAGACCACAGAAACAAAGTGGCGCGAGCTTCCAGCTTGCCAGCCTGTCAGCCCCATGGTTTGCCCGAAAGGCAACGGGGAGACCCCCAGCCGCAACCAGGATGGTTGCGCCACTTTGGATCACACCCGGCGAGGTTGGTGGCTTTCGTCATTGGAAGAATTGTAAAGCGTTGACCCTCACGAGACCCTCACGACTCACATCCTTCCGCCCGCAATGAAAACATGAATCCAATGCTTCATGTGTTCAACTCTACTAAGATCATCAATTATCATCAATTCGGAGGCGCGGGTTTCGCAGATTCTGCCGGTACGATTTCAACTTGCGCCGTGTTGGAAATGAGGTCGGGCGCGAATTTGTGACCCTCTGTCATCACAATGCGCCTAACCGTGACGAAGTATGTCCCCGTCGCACCGAGCCGAAATCTATCGTCAACTCGCAAGGTGTCCTCAGTTGTGCCCTGCGGTCGTACTGTACGTTTTGTCAGTTGCATAGCGCCCGGTTCGCCGTCGAGAACTCGCCCCCGATCTGTAAACGGTATTTGCTTGGACTGAGTGTCCACCACAACAAGCTTGTTCTCGAAGTTCGGATCGAAACTGGGAAGACTGAGAGTGTGTTCTGTAAGATTACTCACGACTACCGATAGGCTGATTGGTTCCCCGAGTCTGAAGCGCTCCCTTTCGGGTTTGACCGAGATGCAAAGACCATGTCGTTCGGCTCCCCAGCGCCTTTCGGAGTCCATGGGCGTCATCTGAGTTCGCGTTCTTGCCGGCGCCTGTCCGAAAACGTGAGCGAAGCCAAACAGCGACGGAACTGTAATTACGATGGCGTAAAGGATGTGCTTCATGCGTTTGTCTCGATCTTGGTCGTTGCCATGAAATGATGCGAAGAGATTCATATCTTTTCAAAAACCGTTCGTGTAGCAGCCCAAACTCATGTCCTGCCAATTGGAATTCCATGCTGGATAATTCGTCGTGGAATAGTTGGTCGCAGTGTTGCTGGGCGAGAGCAAGTTCCACACGCCGTTGCTGAGCAGCGCATGTCCCGACCAACTCCAGTCCACTTTCTGTAAGGGTACCCAGACGGAACCTGTCCCACCAGGTATGAACATGAGCCACGTAGAGAATCGGGGTAGAGAATCGGGGTCACCCATAAAAGGTTCCGATCAAGACAAAAAGTTCCCACGCACTGGCTTTCACAGCCAACCCGTTTCTTCTCGGTAACACCGCTCGCCCTACCGCAAGACCCCGTCCGCGCCTGGCTTGT
>Ga0247727_10005751_pt1 | contig 24848 bp, 26 predicted proteins | sample WisWelCaveWW1625_FD_202498 | JGI IMG/M metagenome (GOLD analysis project Ga0247727, IMG submission 202498) | Biofilm microbial communities from Wishing Well Cave, Virginia, United States - WW16-25 | ecosystem: Environmental > Aquatic > Deep subsurface > Groundwater > Cave microbial mat | place...
CCACGGCAAGCGGGCAGGTTCTGATCGAGCCGTCGGGTAACCGAACCCGGCAGCTTACGTTGGTGAGGATCGCGGCGATCACACCCCCCATTGCACCGAATGCCAGCGAAGGGACCGCGATCCAAGGGTTGGGCCGTCTCATGCCGGCTCACTGGGTTGGGGGCGACCGTCGTCGTCGATGCCGGCAGCATCCAGCACCTCGGGTGGCGCCAGCTCGGGCGGGAAAGCCACCGGTCGTCCTCGGGTTTGCCGAACCGAACGAGCGGTCGCCGGACGGAAGGCGATTAGGGCGGCCACCGTCCCCAAGATGGTGGTGACAATGGCGGCGGGCAGGTCTCGGGGAAAGGCCAGGACCGCGAGGGTGAGAGTGCCCACGGGGTACACAAGCCGAGCGGCCCATAGCGCCCCGGATAGCGTGCGGCTGAACCAGAAGGCGCAGACGAACGACAAACCGGTCAAGGCCAACAGGTTGGCGTCGGTGCCTTTCGCTGTCGAGAACGCCGCCACGAGGCCGGGTGATGCCACCTGCAGCAGTGGCAGAACCACCGCCTCGGTGGGGGGGCCGCCGATGAGTGGCCGTGTCCTCACCTGCCCACCGAGCAAAGGTCCCATGAGGAGGATTCCGGCAGCCGTGCAAAAGCCGAGGGCGCACCACCAAATCAACCCGATGGGAAGTACCAACCCAAGCAGCAGACCGGCTGCTGCCAGCAGATACCCCAACCGCCGAGCCCAAAGGGCCCGGGCGACCAGCAACCCGACCGCCGCGATCGTCGATAAGAGGAGGTAGCAAACGCCTAGCACTGCTGAGGCTGTAGCCGTGTGGGTGCCGGGTGTCACCGCCAACACGGCCGGCCAGGCCAAACCGCTCGCCATCACCAGCGCTGCCGCGGCCCCAGTCGCCCGCCATGACTGACGGCCTGCTCTCGACGTTTTCATCGGGCAACTCGATTAGGAGGAAAAGACAAGCCTTGGGCCGGGGGTTGCCAGCGTCCGACCTCATACCAGGGCACACCGGGGGTGAGAGTCCACACCGACCCGTGGGTAGGTTTTTCGTTGTGCAGGTCGGAGAGGGGTCGTCCGGTCAACGTCAGACGGACTGCTTGGACAGGGTCTTGGTGAGAAACGATCGCTACGTCGCCCCGTCGATATCGAACATGGAGAGCTTCGATCAGTTCTGTCATCCGACCTGCGCATTCCTCGAGCGTCTCGCTCAGGAATGGCAAAGATTCGGGGTTCGCCAGATAGGCCGCCAACTCACCGGGGCGCTGGGTTTCGATGTCGTCCCACACCAAGCCCACCCATCGCCTGCTGAGACGCCACTCCGTTAAGTCATCGGCGACCTTGACCGGCATACGGTGAGACATGGCCATCACTTGGGCGGTTTCCCAGGCACGCTGCAGGGGTGAGCTCCACACCGCAACGATCTCGCATTCGGCCAGATGTTCGGCTAGTTGCTCAGCTTGGTGTCTCCCTAGCTCGGAAAGACCAAATCCGGGCAGTTCCCCGTACACGAGGTGATGTGGATTCTCGACCTCGGCGTGCCGAATGAGGTGAAGCCTTTCCATGCGATCAAAATAACGGTCATTCGACCATGAGCGATTTCGATGAGCAGATTCTTCACGTCGATATGGATGCGTTCTTCGTTGAGGTGGAGCGTCTTCGTCGGCCCGAACTGAAAGGGCGTCCGGTGGTGGTGGGCGGCGCCGGCGCCCGGGGGGTGGTGGCCTCGGCCTCTTACGAAGCTCGCCGCTTCGGCATCGGCTCGGCGATGCCGATGTCGAGAGCTCGGAGGTTGTGCCCCGGTCTAGTGATCGTCGGCCCCGATCATCATGAGTATGAGCGAGTGTCGGCCAAGGTGTTCGACATCTTTCGATCCTTCACGCCAGTGGTGGAAGGTCTGTCACTCGATGAGGCGTTCCTCGATGTGTCGGGCCTCCGCCGCCATTATCCCGATGCCGTGACGGTGGGCAACCTGCTGCGGACGACCATCCGGAGCACGCTCGATCTGCCGGCTTCTGTTGGTGTGGCCGACAACAAGTTTCTGGCGAAGCTGGCCAGCGAGGCAGCCAAACCGGACGGACTCGTCCACGTACCCGTGGGCCAAGGTAAATCGTTCCTGGCAGGCCTCCCGGTGGAGGCTTTACCCGGGGTCGGTCGGGCCACGTTGGCCTCTTTGGAGAATTTGGGGGTAGTCACGGTTGGCGACCTTGCCCAGATTCCGTGCGACACCCTGCAAGCAAGGCTGGGTGTTTCCTTGGGGAGCCACCTTTTTGAGCTGGCGGCCGGCCGCGATCAACGCCCGGTGGTGCCCGATTCGGCGGCCAAATCGATATCTGTGGAGGAAACCTACCCGACCGATCTCACCACTCCCGCAGAGATAGAGATCGAGCTGATTCGTCTTTCAGTCCGGCTGGCCGGGCGCATGTATCGCATGAATGCCACCGGCCATACCGTCACCTTGAAGGTCCGATATCCCGACTTCACCACGATCAACCGAAGCGTCACCTCGCCGGTGCCGGTCGTTGGGGAGCACGCCATTTATCGCCTTGCCAAGGAGTTGTTGGCTAGAAGCGGTGCCAACCGGAGCCATGTCCGTCTGCTGGGTATCGGGATCAGCAAGCTGGATAGGAGCGGCGAACAGAGCCGGTTCGACCTTTCGGAAGAAGGGCGCTGGTCGGCGCTTTCTCCGGTATTGGAGGATGTTCGTGAACGCTTCGGGAGCGGTGCTGTTGGCCCTGCCAGCCTGACAAGCAGTGGTCGCACAACTAGGTCGAAAACGTATACTGAGCAAGGTCCGGTGACGAAGGAGTGAGATGCCGCTCGACGATCGTGAGCAGCGCATCCTGGCGGAGATAGAGCGCCAGTTCTATCAGGACGATCCGGACCTCGCCAACGCAGTTCGCAACATCAGCCGCCCCCTCCGATTCGGTGTCAAACTGCCGGTCGTTGGATTGGTTCTCGGGGTGGCCACGGTCATCGTGACCTTCCAGGTGACCGTGTGGCTGGCGTTGGTCGGCTTCCTCCTCATGGTCGGTTCGGCGACCGTTCTCGTGGGGGCTCTTCGGGCCCGCGGCGAGAGCGAAGGAAAGCCACTCGATATTCGAAATCGTTGGCCGTTTCGACGGTCCTGACAGCTTCTCCATCGGCTAGAGTTCCGCCCCCGCTTGGGTAGGGCTCGCCCGTTGAAAGGGCCCGCAGAATTTGTAAGTCGAGTCGTTGGCTCGACCCTGGAGCTTGGGAGAAGGGTTTTGGAGCGAGGATTCACGGCGCAACAGGCGTCGAAGTTGAGCAGTTGCACCAACCATCAGTTGCGCTATTGGGATCGCATCGGGATGGTGCCCCCGAAGGTTCAGGGCACCGGTGGTCGGCCGGGTGTAAGACGGTTGTATGCGTTCGAAGACCTGGTCGCCCTGCGCGTCATCAAGGGTCTGCTAGACAACGGCATGTCGTTGCAACGAGTACGTCGAGCATGGGAGTACATGAAACGAGCCGGCGACATCCAAGGCGGCTTGAGCTCCCTGAAGTTGGTGAGCGACGGCGTCTCCATCTTCACGGTGTCTGCCGACGAAGGTGAGATCCTCGATGCGCTACGGGAGGGTCAAATGGCCTTTTTCGTCGCTTTGGATCGAATCGCACGACAGGTGGAAGAGGACGTATCGCGCTTCGACCTCGACCGGGAACGGTTCCTCGATGTGCTTCGAAGAGTCGAAGACGACGTAAGGGAGGAAGGGCGCAGCGCCGTCAACGTCTAGCGTCGACGGAATCCTGGGCATTAGGTTTGCGGAGCGAGCGGAGACGGAAGGCGGCTCGCACTCGGTCCCCCCGGCTCCGACCTAGTTGGACGATCTTTTCTGCCATGAGATGGAGGTTGCGGACCTCGCCGCCTTCGAAGGTGTGGTCCCCGTACACCGCGGCGGAATAGGCGTTGGCCAAACCTTGCAACTCTGGGTGGTGGGCAGTCGCCAGTTCGTTGGCCGTCAAATGTTGGGGTTGCTCGCCATCGAGATCGCGCAACCGATCGACGATATCCGCCCAGGCCACTGTCACGTCGCCCTGTTTGATCCGCCGCAGCCGGCGCCTCCTGCGCAAGACCTTTAAACCGGGGAGGCTGGAGACGACAAGGATGATTCCCGCCACCCAACCGAAGGCACCGGCGATCCATCTACCGGCCAAGTCGAGCGGTTGTTGCGGATTGGTAAGCGGCGGATCTCCCCTGTCGAGGATCTCAGGAATTCGGGCAGTAGGCACTTGCTGACCGGGTCGAAGAGGATCCGGATCCGGGATGAAGAGGCTGGGATCAAAACCGATTTGTTGGGTCCGAGCGGGATTGTCGTTCTCTGGTCGGGGTGTCGGATCGAAGCTGACCCAACCGACCGTCGGCATCCACAGTTCGACCCAGGCGTGGGCATTGCGACCCCGCACCACGTGAACCTTTTCTCCCTGGGCATCGGTTTCGATCTTCCCAGGGGTGAAGCCAACAATGACCCGGCTGGGAATGTTCAAGGTTCTTGCCATGACGGCCATAGCGGTGGCGAACTGCTCGCAGTATCCGGTCCGGTAGTTACGGCTGGTGGGGTCGGTCAACCAGTCGGCCAGTTCGAGGGCGGTGTGGCCGGTAGAAACGGTGGCGTCATATTGGAAGGTCCGCAAGTACTGCTCGAGCAGGAGTGCCCGTTCGGCGGCGCTTTCGGCACCGGCCGTGACCCGCACCGCCTCGGCGGCGACGGCCCGGTCGAGGCGGGGAAGGTCGGTGTATTCGTCCAACACGTCGGCGCGGGGGATTTCGGTCTTGCTCTTTGGTTTGATGTTGAGCGCTCCTCGATTTACCGCTTCCTGGAAGATCCCGGTCAACGAACCGTCGCTGGTAGCGAGCGCAGCGATGTCGACAACGGGAATCTCGCTGCTGACTAGATAAGTGAGGCCATCACTGGTCGGCACGTCAAGCAGCGCTGACCCGTCGAGATCGCGAACTCGCAATGAGTCGTCGTAGTTGCTCGAAGCGAACCGAAGATTGATCGGGGAGGCCATCGCCGGCACGAAATACTCCCGCAGGTCGACGATGCGCACGCTTTGGGCAACCTCGATCGTGTCGCCGTCGTAATCGAGATCGTCCCGCTCCCAATCGTGATCGGTTCCCACCAACAGCGTCGATTCGAGATGAGGGCTCCAATAGGTTCCGTTGAACGTGTCGAGAGTGGTCAGCCGCCAGGAGAGGTCACTGGGGGCGCCCTCACTGACCTTGGCGACGAACAATATGCGGTCGCTCTGGTCGACCAGCCGTTGCTGAAGACCTACGGTGAAGTCGTAGCTCACACCGCCGAGAAAATTGGCGCCGAGACCTGTGCTCGCTCTCCAACGAAAGTAGCCCGACTCGGGGACGGCCGCAGCCAGGCTGGTAGTAACCAGCAGTGCCGCCAGTACCCCCGCACCGATGGTCATGATCGGCAAGGAAGCCGACCAGCGAGGTGCGAGTGCTCCGTCGGGCCGGCGCATCTGTCCCAGAGATCGACGTTTGCCCGAGTTGGTGCCGAGGAGAGCGAGACCAACCAAGGCGGCGATAACGGCCGTGGCCCACAAGGCAGGCGGGCTCCGGTCGATAGCCGCCGTTTGCAGATAAAACAAGGCGGGCGGGGCCACTGCCATCAGAGGACGACCCAACAAACCGGCCAGAGTTGTTACAAACGACTGACCCCAGAAAACGACTACCACAACAGCCAGCAGGCCAGGGTTGGCGGCAACGGGGGCGTTGCCGTACCGGATCAGTTCGGAGGCCTGTCGAAGATGCTCACCGAGCACCACCCAGGTCTCGGTGGTCGGCACCACACCTGCCACCAGCGTGGCGGGGGCGGCCACCCGCAGAAAGGCCACAGCGGCGCCGGCCAAATTCAGAATTGCGATCCAAGTCGGAGACAGACGGTAGGAGCGGGCTGCCCACGTCACTACTGCCGCCAGCACCGCAGCACCTACCATCAGCAACTGCCAGCGAAACTCGCTTCCCTCCGAACGTATGAGGAAAGACAAACGCCAAAGCGCCAGACCCAGTGCGCCCCAACCGGCGATCAGGCCGAGACGGTTGACCATCCCCGCTCCGTAGAACGCCGCCATGCTTCGGTCCACGATCCCCCCACCGTGACGGACACCACGCTGACGCCCATTCTCAGCAGGACACCGCTGGTGGCAGAGATCGCTTCACCTACCGTCATCACCACCACCTTGGGACGGCCCGACGACAGGTACTGGACGAGTTGCACGATGGACGGGTCGCCCATTCCGGTCACAACAAAGAGACCGCCTCCGATGTCCCGGTGCCGGAGATGGGCGGCGGCCGCCAGCAGATCCAACCCGTCGTCGGCTTTGACGAGGGCGAGAGCCTCCATTGCAGTGTGGTAGTCATGGAGGGGAAGGCTGGACCCCCCACCAATCCAGAGGTCGGCATCGAAACCGGCGCCGGCGAGCAAATGCACCAACGAGGCGGCCCCGGTGACCGCCTTCTCGAAGTCTGGTCCGCCTAGATACGACGACGTTCTGGTGTCGACGATGACGAGACCCTTCGACTGCCAAGGCGTCTCCAGCTGGCGAATCATCAGTTCGTCCCGTTTGGCCGAACTGGGCCAGTGCACCCGTCTCAGCTCGTCGCCGGTTTGATACTCACGGAGCGTGTAGAACTCCTCGCCTCCCCGGTGGCTGAACTCGGGTCGCGATGCGTGGGTGGTGGGGTCGTGCCCCCTCACCAAGGGGGTGGTTAGCAGGAGTTCCACCTGGGGGTAGACCACTAACCGGTCCGTCTCACCTACCGACGCCGAAGAGAGGGTGAGCCCCATGGCGTCGGAGACCGAAACCGAAGCCGGTCCAATCGGATAAACCCCCCGCGGCCGGCACACGACCTGATATCCGGCGGTCGCCTGATCCCCGGGGCCGAGACTCCCTACTCCAAAACGCGCCCGGCCGAGATCGCCCACCGGTTCATCGACCTCGAGGTTGAAGATATGAGATCGACCGGCGTTGGAGAGTTCCAACAAGACGGTGACTTTGTCACCCTCGTGGACTCTGGCTGGTTCCAGGTGCCTGGTAAGGCCAACGGTGGGCCGCGCCCGACGTGCCAAGCCAACACCGACACAAGCCGCCAGGAGACCGGCCACGGCGGCGAGCTCGATCTCGCCGAAAACGATCCAAAGAACGATCAGTGCGCACGCTGCCCCCAATACCGACCAACCCCGGTCGGTGATCATGATGAAGCGGCCCGGATTGCCGATGGAACCTGCAGCGAGGCGATGACCGAGTCGACAACATCCGCCACTTGGGCGCCTCGGATCTGTGCCTCGGGTCGCAAGATCAGGCGGTGGCCCAATACGGGATGCAGGTATTCCTTCACGTCGTCGGGCGTCACGTATTCCCGGGCCTGCGATGCCGCCCTAACGCGGGAGACTCGAAGTAGGTAGAGCGCCGCCCGGGGAGAAGCTCCCAAGAGAATGTCAGGATGAATTCGGGTTGCTTCGATCAGGTCGACCACGTAACCCTTGACGGAATGAGCCACCTTGATGGTGCGGGCCAGCACTATCAGCTCACCGATCTCGTGCGCATTGGTCATGGCGGTCAGTTGCGGATACGTGCTGGTGATCCCATGGGTGTCGAGAATCTCGAGTTCGTGCTGGCGGTCGGGGTAACCGACGGCCGTCCTCATCATGAAGCGGTCCAGTTGGGCTTCTGGGAGGGGATAGGTACCTTCGTGTTCGAGTGGGTTTTGGGTGGCAACCACCATGAAAGGAGCCGCCAACGGGCGGGTAATGCCATCGGTCGTCACCTGGCGCTCCTCCATGGCTTCTAGCAGAGCTGCTTGGGTTTTGGGGCTGGCACGGTTGATCTCGTCACCCACCACGATGTTGGCGAAAATGGCGCCCGGTTTGAACACGAACTCGCTTCGGGAGCGATCCCATACCGAGACACCGGTGATGTCGGACGGAAGCAGATCAGGCGTGAACTGAATGCGGTTGAACTCACACTCGATCGATCTGGCCAGCGATTTGGCGAGCAGGGTCTTACCTACCCCCGGAACATCCTCGATCAACAGGTGACCTTCGGCCAGCATGCACGACACAACTTGTTCGATTGCCTCTTGTTTGCCCTGAATGACTCGTCCGATGTTGGCGACGAGAGCATTGAATTGTGCCGCGAACCATGCTGCTTTGTCTTGAGAGATCTCCACTTGGGAATGCTCCCGGGTCGGGAAATCGGCACTTTACTGCGGGGTTGAAATTGCGCCCGTCCGAGTAGTCTGTCTAGCACTGGGGGAGTGGGCATCAAGGGGAGGAACTTCTCGTCGTGGCGGCCGGCGAAATCATTAGACGATTGACGCGGCGTCCTCAGCTTTGGCTGGAGGCGGGGCGCATGCTGTGGTCGGTGGGCGGCGGCGGTTGGTCGACCGCCAAGCGGTATCTGGCATGGCGCAGTTACACCGCGTACGGCACCTCCGAGCGAACGATTGATGGAGAGGACCTTGAACGTTTCCTGGTGTGGCGACGCAACCTGCGGAGGGTGCGGTGACCGACTGGTTACAGGCAATCGAGGCATTGGAGGGTGTCTCGGCGGCAACCCTCGACGGACGATCTGTACGGGTGACGATGACGCCGAGCGCCGATACCGAAGAAGTCAGGGCCGCCGTGCAGGCAATCCTCGAGAGACGTCATTTGCCGGGTCCGCCACCTCCGGCGGCGGCGGCGGCAGCAGCACCTCCGCTGCCACCTCTCGACGTGAGACGTCTCAGCACCATCGAGACCGACGATGCAGCCGTGGTTGCCCTTACGGTCGGCGCCCGCACAATCGAGAAGACATGTCGTCCAACCGATCTCGGCATTGCCCAGGCGATCGCCGACCTTCTGGCGGAGATGGTCGGATCGATACCGGTGGGGGTGATTGCTGTGGACTATCCGTCGGGTGGGATAGTGACGGTCGTCGTGGAGGATCCCCGAGGTGCTCGCAAGGCCGGTTCGTCCGAGCGAAGCGGCATCGGCGGTTTGGCGCTCGCCCGTGCCCTGGTCCGGGCAATGCGGACGTGAGAAAGCCTCAGGCCGAGTGAGGCAATAGTTCGACGACGAGGTCCTGGGCATCGAGATCGAGGGGGAAGATCAAATGGTCCTCGCTCGACTCGTCGACAAAACGACTCTGATACTCGTGAACCTTGGAAAGAACGTCACGCAGCGTTGCCCGCAATTCGGCAGAGCCCTCCTCACCCCGACACGAGATGATCCGGGTACCGAGTGCACCGATATCCCACATGGCGATCTCCTGGCGGACTATGTCGGGGGAGAAGGCTTCGAGCCGGTCGACGATCACCGCGTCTATACCACCACCGGCCAGGACTTTGCGCATTGCCTCGAAACCTGACAGGTCGGGTGGTTCGGCCGCACCGCGAGGGTCTTGAAACATGGCGATCAACCGGTGCCCATGCTGGTTCACCCAGCGTCTGACGTACTCCCCCTGGCTAAAGACCGACTCGCCGTCGTCGGCTCCTGGGACCTCCCGGGCGTAACCCACCACGCGCATAAGCGGAAAACTACGGAGAGTGGTGGGTAGATGTCAAGCATTCAACCCGACTCATGCCGACACCTCCAATAGGTAGGGGTGCCAGCTGGGGTCAAGCGTTTGGCCGGCCGAGGCATAAACCCAGCCAAATCGGAGCGGTCGCTGCGGTCGGCGAATAAGCGAGAGGCCGACATCGCCGGGCAAACGGTCGCCCTTACGGAGATTGCAGCGGCGACAACAAGCCACAACGTTATCCCAGCTGTGTTCACCTCCTCGCGACCGGGGCACGACATGGTCTAACGACTCGGCGGCGTTACCGCAGTACTGGCAGCGGTGTTCGTCGCGACCGAAGATTGCTCGACGGGTTACAGGGATGTCTCGTTCGAAGGGGACTCGGACGAACCGATGCAAACGGACCACGGTCGGGACCGACAGACTGTGCCGCTCCGAGTGCCACACCTCGCCGTTGACCGCCACCACCGCAGCCCGGCCGTTGAGCACCAGCACCACGGCACGGCGGGAGCCTACGACTGCTAGAGGTTCGTATGTGCTGTTGAGTACCAAAGCGCGTGCCATGTCCGTCCCAAAGGGGTTGCGAAATCGTACCAAGTAGGTGCCGGAATCAGACGTGCTTTGGGGTCCAGTGGACCGAGGTGGGGGAAAATGGTTGACAAGTGGGAGATAGTGGGCCATAGTGGGGGCCGATGGAGATTTCGGTTGATGGGTTCTGAGCCGTGTTCCTCGGTGAGCACTTCCACACGCTCGACGAAAAGGGTCGTCTCGTGCTGCCCGCCAAGTTCCGTTCGCTCCTCTCCGGTGGTTGCGTCGTCACCCGGGGCCGTGACGCCAACCTTGTCGTCTTTCCGTCTGAGCTCTTCGAGACCCAGGCGCAAGCGGTGAGAGAGAGGCTCGAACAGGGTCGGGTGGGAAGGGCCGAGGCGCGCACCTTTTTCGGAGGTGCCGATGCCATCGAACCGGACAAACAGGGCAGGTTGACGCTTAGAGCCGAGTTGCGCGAGTACGCCAGCTTGGTGAAGGACGTCGTAGTGGTGGGGATGGGTGATCGGTGCGAAGTGTGGGCCTCCGACCGCTTTCTATCCGCCCGTGAACTGGGCACGCGGATGTACCTCGAAGAGGAGGGTTGATCGAAGGCTCTGGTCCATTGCCAGCCCCCCGGATACCGAATGGAAGGCCCCTCACTCCGCCCGCTTCCATTTTGGTGCCAGCGCCCGGGGGGCTGGCAATGAGCCAGGACCACGGTTACCACCGAGCGGTCATGGCCCAAGAGGTGGCTTCGCTCCTGAAGCCGATCGAGAAAGGGGTCGTGGTCGACGCCACTTACGGCGGCGGCGGCCATACCGCCGTTTTGCTGAGAGAGTTGGGAGTTGAGATAGTGGCCATCGATCGGGATCCGACTGCCATCGAGCGAGCGGTCGCCCACCGTCGGGTCCGATTTGTCGTCGGCAACTACCGAGACCTGGCAACGATCCTCGACGGTCTCGGTATCGATGACGTCATGGCAATTCTCTTCGACTTCGGTGTTGCCAGTACCCACTTCGACGATCCCAAAAGAGGTTTCTCGTACCGATCGTCCGGCCCCCTCGACATGCGCATGGGACCCGACGCCACCTTGACGGCGGCGACTGTCGTCAACGAGTTCTCGGAGAATGAACTCGCCGACCTCATCAGGAGGTGGGGCGAGGAACCGGCTGCACGCCGGATCGCGACAGCCATAGTGGCGGCCCGACCACTGGCCACGACCGATGAGCTGGCTCTGGTCATTGCCGCCGCTGTCCCGGCGTTTCGCCGGCGAAACGCACATCCTGCCCGGAGGACCTTTCAAGCCATCCGGATGGTCGTCAATGACGAATTGAACGCCATCGTCGCCGGTCTCGACCAGGCCATCGACCGGCTGGCTCCGTCCGGCCGGTTGGTCGCCATCTCGTACCACTCTCTCGAAGACCGCCTGGTCAAACGCCGCATGGCGGCTGGTTTCGGGAAATGCACATGCCCGCCCGACCTTCCGGTCTGCGGGTGCGGAACCGCCGCAGGTCTCAAACCACTGACCAAAGGTGCCATCCGGCCGGCCCCTTCAGAGATCGAAATCAACCGACGGGCTCGGTCCGCCAAGTTACGAGCTGCCCTCAAGGTGGCGGCATGACCACCCAGCCGCTGCGCCATCCTTCCCTGCGGCCCGGTTTGCGGGTACTTCCCGGCCGCAAGGTACGGACGCCGCGGTTGGCTCCTTGGGCGCTATTTGTGGCCGTGGCTCTGATTGCATTCTTCGGGCTGATCTATGCCCGTACAGCTCTCGACCGAGCCGCGGTCGACCTGGCCGACATCAGCCGCGAGATTGCCGGTTTGGAGGCCGCCAATCGTCAACTAAGCCTGGAAGTGGCCCGGCTGCAGAGCCCGGCCCGGATTGCTCCTCTGGCCCAGGAGATGGGAATGGTTTACCCCGAGAGGCAACGGCGAGTCGTTACGTCCGGGGTATACGAGGAGGCGCCGGAACGGGGGGCGGCGTCTGATAGTCCATGACCGCCGGACGACGCGCTGGTTCCCGGTGGGTTGACGATCTCGTCTTCCCTCCGAGGGGCCGGCCCCGCAGGTAGACGTGGCGACCCGGACAATCGGTCGCCGCCCCATACCCGGCCGGAGCCGTCTGGTTCTGTTTGGGTTGGCACTCGCTGTCGCCTGGTTGGGGCTCGGTTACCGGCTCTATCAAATTCAAGTGGTCAAGGCGGAGGACTATGCCGAGCGGGGTCTTGAGCAGCGGTTGATCAGCCGAAAGCTGGCCGCCAGCCGTGGTGCCATCTTCGATCGCAATGGCGAGCTGCTGGCAGTCACCGTCGATTCCGAAAGCATCTACGCGGTCCCCTCGCAGTTGACCGATCCCGTGCTGGTCGCCCAACAGCTCGCTCCGATGTTGGGCGAGGATTACGAGACGCTCGCAGAACGGCTCGAGACCACAGAGCCATTCGTGTATATCCGTCGGCAGGTCGAACCCAAACTCGCAGACGCAGTCCGAAACCTTCAACTGCCGGGGCTCTTTCTCCAGAAAGAGCCCAAGCGGGTTTATCCGTCGGAGAGTGTGGCCGCCAACGTCGTGGGCATGGTCGATATCGACGGCAACGGGCTCGAGGGGCTCGAAAAGTTCTACGACGAGCAACTACGAGGGGTGCCGGGAGAGGCTCGTTACGAGATGAACCGGCATGGAGATCCGATACCTCAAGGCCGCAACGATATTCGTCCGGCCGTTCCCGGGGTGGACCTCTTCACGACCATCGATTCGCGGATTCAGTTTGCTGCCCTGGAAGCGTGCCGCGACCAGCTAAAGGTCACCGACGCCGAACGGTGTTCGGTGGTGGTGCTCGATGTCGAATCCGGAGAAGTTCTGGCGATGGTCACCTATCCCGATTTCGATCCAATGACCCGTAAAGGAGCGAAGGGCACCGAGTTCGACAACTACCCGGTGCGGGCCGTATACGAACCGGGTTCCACTCAGAAACTTGTAACCCTGGCGGCGGCGTTGGAAGAGCATGTGGTCGAACCGAAGACCGTCATCAGCGGAGTGGCCGACCGGCTCGAATTGCGCAATGGCGCCTGCAAATCGGATTCCGATGAGGTGCACGGTTGTTACCGAGACTTCAAGTCGCACCGCACTGTCGACTTGACGGTGCAGGACATCTTCACCCAGTCGTCCAACGTGGGCACCATCATGATCTCCCAGCTCCTCGAAGAAGGAACCCTCGGCGAATACATGGATCGCTTCGGTCAGGGTCGCAAGACTGGGATCGACTTCGGAGGCGAGGCACCGGGGGCGATCAACCTCGGCTCCGACTGCCTCACCTGCGCCGCCTCGGCGGCCATTGGTTACTCGGTGTCGGTTTCCTTGACCCAAATGGCGGCCGCCTATGCCTCGGTGGGGAACGACGGTGAATGGTTGCAACCTCACCTCGTCGCGGAGGTGGTCGATACTTCCGGTCAGCGGCATACCGTGGTTCCCAAGGTTCGGACGGTCGTTTCGGCTGATACCGCTTGGTTGCTCCGCCAACTGCTGGGAAACGTCGTAGAGGACGGCACGGGCCAGCGCGCAGCCGTCGAAGGCTATACGGTCGGCGGCAAGACCGGGACCGCCAACAAGGTCAAGCCGGGCGGGGGCTACTCCGACGTGACGGTTGCCAGCTTCGTCGGGATGGCCCCTCTTGGCCACCCTCAAGTGGTGGTAGCGGTCGCAGTGGACGCTCCTTCATTCCAGTTCAGGACCGGTGCCAGCGCCGCCGCCCCGGTCTTCGCCGCCGTCATGGAGCACGCCCTCCATCAGATGGGCGTCCCACCGGATCTCGGTGCCGGCGATGGCTGATCGTGTGAACTTGGCCGACTTGGTGCCGGTAGCCGGCGGGGAATTGGTGGGGTCCGGCAACCCAATTCTTGACGACGCCACCCACCAGAGCAGCAAGGCGGGACCAGGAACGCTATTCATGGCATTTCGAGGCGGCACCCATGATGGGCACGATTTTGCGGTGGCTGCGGTGGCGGCCGGTTCGCCCGCGGTAATGGTGGAACGCCGGCTCTCGGTGGCGGTCTCCCAGCTGTTGGTGGCAGACTGCCGGAAGGTGGCCGGTCCAGTGGCGGCCGCCATCCATCGACATCCTTCCCGGGTGCTCCGCTTGGTGGGTGTCACCGGCACCAACGGCAAGACGACGGTTACCCACCTGATCGAGGCGATCTGCCGGCGCAACGAGGTTCCCAGCGGACTCATTGGAACCATCGAGACCAGAGTGGGAGATCATCATCTTCCCAACCCACGAACGACGCCCGAGGCCGGCGACTTCCAACGCACGCTCGCCACTATGGCTCGAATGGGTGCCGACGTGGTGGCGGCCGAAGTCTCCTCGCACGCTCTCGAGTTGGGACGGGTGGCCGGCACCTTTTTCCGAGTGGCCGCCTTCACAAATATTGGTCAGGACCATCTCGACTTCCACGGAGACCCCGAGTCCTACTACCAGGCCAAGGCCTCTTTGTTCACACCGGCGCTGGCTCAGTTGTCGGTAATCAACGTTGACGACCCTATTGGTGAGCGGCTGGCCGGTGAGACCTCCTTGCCGGTGATGACGGTGGGAAGCCAAGGTGAGCTGCGAGCCGAAAACGTCAGGACGGGGCTCACCGGAAGCAGCTTCCGGATATCGCTCGCCGGCCAAAGCTCGGAGGTTCGCCTCAAGCTGGGAGGAGACTTCAACGTCGGCAATGCACTGATTGCGGCGGGTTGTGCGGTGCAGCTTGGCTTCGATCTTGATCAGATTGCCGGCGGTCTGGAAAGTCTCGACCGGGTCGCCGGTCGCTTCGAAAGAATCTGCGACGAACCTTTCACGGTGATCGTCGACTATGCCCACACGCCGGAGGCCATCACCGACGTGATCAACGCCGCCGGTGGAGACGGTCGGGTGATCGTGGTCGTTGGGGCTGGTGGCGACCGGGACACAGCCAAACGCCCCTTGATGGGGGCTGCCGCCGGCAAGGCGGGACTGGTGGTCGTCACTTCCGACAATCCTCGCAGCGAAGATCCCGAGTCGATCATCGACCAGGTGGTCTCCGGTATCCCGCCGGCGGTCGAATGGGTCCGATGCGCCGATCGACGGCAGGCGATCGAACTTGCGCTGGCAACGGCTTCCCCCGGTGACGTTGTCTTGATCCTCGGCAAGGGCCACGAGACCGGACAGGACATCGACGGCGTTGTCCACCCCTTCGACGATCGGATCGTGGCCGGCCAGGTTTTAGCTCAAAGGTTCGGCCAATGATCCGCATGTTGACAGCGGCGGCCATCGCTTTGGTGATCTCGATCACGGCAACACCCTGGGCGATCCGATTGCTGCGGCGCCGCGAGATCGGTCAGTTCATCCAGGAGGAGATCCAGGGGATGCACTCCCACAAGCAGGGAACGCCGACCATGGGCGGGGTGGTGATGGTGGTCGCCACCCTCCTCGGTTATCTGGTCTCACAAGTACGGATCTGGGCACCCGACACCGGTTTCCGGCTCGGGTTGCAACCGGTTGAACCGGCAGCCTTGCTGGGGTTGTTGGCGCTCGTTGGTATGGCCGGAATTGGGTTTCTCGATGACTACATCAAGTACACAAGGCAACGCAGCTTGGGTCTGTCCAAACGGGCCAAATTCGGCGGCCAGGCCTTGGTAGCGGTGCTGTTCGCCTGGGGAGCAACCGCGGCTGGCGGTTCGACCCAGCTTTCCTTCGCCAGACCTTTGGGTATCAATCTCGGGTTCTTTTTCGTCGTCTGGGTGTTGATCATGCTGACCGGCGCCACCAATGGCGCAAATCTGGCCGATGGCATGGATGGGCTGGCGGCCGGTTCGGCGGCATTGATGTTTGCGGCTTACACCGTGATTTCGTACTGGCAATTTCGCAACGGCACTGTCTACGTCGCAACGCTGAATCCCCTCGGGTTGGCCGTGATCGCGATTTCGATGTTCGCCGCCCTGCTGGGGTTTCTTTGGTGGAACGCACCACCGGCCCGGATCATCATGGGAGACGTCGGTTCGCACGCCATCGGCGGTTTGCTGGCAGCTCTCGCTCTTCTCACCAACACCCAACTCCTCTTGATCGTGATCGGTGGTCTCTACGTGGCCGAGACGGTGTCGGTCATCCTCCAGGTTGCGAGCTTCAAGCTGTCGGGAAAACGGATTTTCCGGATGGCGCCGATCCACTTCCATTACGACCTGGGCGGCTGGCCCGAGACGACGGTGGTGGTTCGTTTTTGGATCCTGGCGGGGCTCGGCGTAGCTCTCGGTCTGGGGATTTTCTACGCGGACTATCTCCCCACCCTGGGGGCGGGATGAAGATCCTGGTGTTGGGTGGGGCGGTGTCGGGATTGGCGGCCGCCCGGCTCGCCCACTCGCGGGGGCACCAGGCAACCATCTACGACGCCGACACGGCCCGGGTGGCTGCTGCTCTCCGCGAAGGTTTTGCCACGGTGGCCGGATCGTGGAGTGCCGACGTTCTGGCGGGAGTCGACCTCGTGGTCACCAGCCCCGGTTTTCCGGAGAGAAGCCTGCCGATCGTCGAGACCCTCGAATCGGGGGTGCCGCTCGAAAGCGAGCTCGAGTTCGGTTGGCGGCACCTCGACTGTCCGGTGGCCGGTGTCACCGGCACCAACGGCAAGACGACGACGACGCAGGCGGCCGCCGAAATGCTTGAGATGACCGGTTGTCGGTCGGCGGCGGTCGGCAATGTCGGCTATGCCATTTCCGACGCCGCCCTCCACAGTTGGGACTCCCTGGTGGTGGAGGCCTCATCGTTCCAACTCAGGTTCTCCGACACCTTCCACCCGAAAGCGGCGGCCTTGTTGAACATCGCACCGGACCATTTCGACTGGCACGGTTCGTTCCCCTCTTATCAAGCGGCCAAACAGAAGATCTTTCAGAATCAGACCTCAGACGACCTGTTGGTGTTCGACGCCGACGATCCAGGCGCCCAAAGGGCAGTTGCCAACGCTCCTTCGCGGGTTCTGACCGTTTCCGCAAAGCATCGAAACGAGGGTGGTTGGGGTGTCGAAGATGAGGCGCTCCATTTGCCGGGGATACGGGTCGCCGTCGATGAAATGGCTACCAACGACCCCAGTTTCTTGGTGGACCTGGCAGCGGCCGGACTATTGGCGCTGGAGTTGGGTGCGGGTCCTGAGGCGGTGACCCAATGCCTCCGGAACTTCCAACCGGGTGCTCATCGACGGCGGACAGTGGCGGTGATCAACGGTGTCGGCTACGTCGACGATTCGAAGGCCACCAATCCCCATTCGGCACTGTCGGCTGTCGCTGCCTTCCCTTCGGTTGTCCTTATTGCCGGTGGGTTGGCCAAGGGTCTCGATGTGGCTCCTCTGGCCCAGGCGGCGAACCTTCGGTACCTGGTGGCGATCGGCGAGGCGGCACCGGTGCTCCTTGCTGCCGCCCGAGTTCCGGCGGTGGCGGTCGCCACGCTGGAGGCGGCGGTGCAGGCGGCAGCCAAGGTGGCGAACCCCGGCGATGTCGTGCTGCTGGCGCCTGGTTGCGCCAGCTTCGACATGTTCAGCGACTACGCCCACCGCGGAGACGAGTTCATCCGTCTCGTCAACGGTCTGACGGTTGGGGTGGCGCAATGACCGGCAACGTGACTTCCATCGCCCAGGTCCGAGCCGCCGTTAGGCACCGCCGGGATCGATTGTCGGTCAACAGTAGAGCTGCCACCACCCTCTTGGTGGTGGTCGGTTTGCTCGTGGTAGTTGGTCTGGGCGCCACGATGTCGGCCTCCTCTACACAGGGCATCGCGGTCGGCGACCGTTTGTTCTATTTCAAGAAACAGCTACTCGGCGTGGGTCTCGGGTCGCTGGCGCTGTTCGTGGCGATGCGTTTCGACTATCACCGCTACCGAGCTTTGGGTTTTCCCATCTACCTCGGCTCCCTGGTCGCCCTCGTTGCCGTTTTGGTAACCGGCCATACCTCAGGAGGTGCGATTCGCTGGATCGACATTGGTCCCATCACCTTCCAACCTTCGGAGGTCTCCAAGTTCGCCGTTGTTGTGCTGCTGGCCGCCGTCATGGCCAAGAAAGAACGCCTCTTGGAGGACTTTGGCCATTTCGTAGCGCCGGTGATCATGATCTTGGGTGTTGTCGGAGTCCTGGTCATGTTGCAGCCAGACCTGGGCACCACCGTCATCATCTCGGCAGCCGCCCTGTCGGTCCTGAGTGTGAGTTCGGCACCGGTCCGTCATGTTGTCTTGACGGTGCTGATCGCGATGGCCGCCGCCGGTGTGCTGGCGATGGTCGATCCCGAGCGGTTCTCCCGGATCGAGAGCTTTCTCGACCCCTGGCGAGACCCCCAAGGCGACGGGTTTCAGCTGATTCAGAGTTACCTGGCCTTGGGCACAGGAGGCATATTCGGGGTCGGCCTCGGCGCCAGCCGGGCGAGATGGTTCTACCTCCCCAACGCCCACACCGACTTCATTTTCGCCATCATCGGTGAAGAAACCGGACTGGTCGGTGCGCTGATAATCGTGCTCCTCTTCATCATGCTGTGCCTGGCCGGCTGGGTTATCGCTCGAAGGGCCCCCGACTCCTTCGGACGGATGCTGGCCGTTGGGATCATCGGTTGGATCGGTTGTCAGGCGATCATCAACATCGGCGGGGTGGTAGGTGCACTTCCCATCACCGGAGTTGCACTGCCCTTCATCTCGTTCGGTTCGACTGCATTGGTAATGGCCATGGGTGCCGTGGGGGTGCTGGTCAACATCGCCCGGCAAGGTGCCGGCTAAGTGAGCCGCCTGGGAAATACTCGCCCCGGCTCGGCGGCCCTCGCCGCTCCTCGCCACGTCCGCCGCTCCCGACTGCGTTTGCATTGTGCGTCCTTGCCAGGAACGCCTCAACCATTCGAAGACGCTATTCGCCAAACGGAGCACTGGTGACCTACGCGATCGCCGCCGCCGGTACCGGTGGGCATGTGTATCCCGCTCTGGCTGTCGGACAGGCGCTGCTGCGGAGGGGTGTGGCGCCGGGTGAAGTCCTCTTCATCGGAGGCCACCGTATCGAAAAGAAAGTGATTCCGGCGGCCGGCTTTCCCCTCCTCTCCCTCGATCTACGCGGTCTCGAACGTCGTCTTACAGCCCGCAACCTGACCCTCCCCTGGACCATTCTGCGAGCGGTCGGTGCGATTCGCCGGGAGATGAACCGGCGACGGATCGGGGTGATGCTGGGTGTGGGCGGTTATGCGACAGTGCCGGCCGCTTGGGCGGCCCGCCGGCAACGGGTCCCGGTAATGATTCACGAACAGAACGCGATCGCCGGTTTGGCCAATCGTTTGACGGGACGGTTCGCAGCTCGGGTGTTCGGATCATTTCCCTCGACCACCAATCTTCCCAAGGCCGAATGGGTCGGCAACCCTCTGCGAGCAGAGCTGGCCGACTTCGATCGAAGCAGTCTTCGCCGGGAAGCACTGGCTCGATATGGGCTCGCTGAGGGTCAACCGGTGGTCGGACTTTTGGGCGGGAGCCTGGGGGCGGGCGTCCTCAACCAGGCGGCCGGTCGGCTCGTCCGGAAATGGAGTGGTCCTCCGATCTCGTTGATTCAACTGGCCGGACGCGACTCGGTGGCGGTGTCGGAGGACAGGAGTTTGGTTTGCCTCCGAGTGGTGCCATTCGAGGAGCGAATGGATCTCTTCTATGCGGCAACCGATCTCGTGATTGGCCGATCCGGAGGATCGGTGGCTGAGCTCACCGCCACCGGCACTCCGTCGATCCTGGTCCCGGGGCGGTTTGGATCCGGAGGCCACCAGGCCGCCAATGCCGACATGCTCACGGGGCGGGGGGCTGCTCTCACAATCCCTGAGGAAGAAGTCGATCGGTTGACTGAAGTGGTGTCTGGGTTGGTCTTCGATCGAACAAGGCTCCAGGCCATGAGCGCTGCCTGTTTGACCTTGGCGAAACGAGATGCTGCCGACGTGATGGCGGCGGCCATGACGGAATCCCATGTTTGAAGGAGCGCAGCACATTCATCTGATCGGGGCGGGTGGCGCCGGGATGTCGGCCATAGCCAAGCTCTTGATCCAAATGGGCCGTCGGGTGACCGGCTCCGACCTGAGGCGTTCGGAGAACCTCGTTGCCCTCGGCGACCTGGGGGCCACCGTGTGGACGGGCAGCCGTCCCGAGGAGGCCAGCCGGGCCGACCTGGTCGTGGCATCTTCTGCGGTACCGCCTGGCGATGCCGAGCTAAGAGCGGCTCGCGAGGCCGGTGTCGATTGCTGGCAGCGGCCCGAGCTGCTGGCCGCACTCACCGAGACCTTTCCCACGATCGGCGCCACCGGCACCCACGGCAAGACCACCTCCACTGCTCTGCTGGTCACCGGGTTGCGGGCCGCCGGCCTCGACCCCTCGTTCGTCGTGGGGGGAGAGTTGCTCGATCTCAGGACCAACGCCCACAAGGGGGCAGATCCCTTGTTGGTGCTCGAGGCGGACGAGGCCTTCCGGACATTCGAGTCGCTCCGGTTGGGTGGTCTCCAGGTGACCAATGTCGACAGCGACCACCTCGAACATTTCGGGTCGTTCGCGAACCTGGAGGAATCTTTTGCCAGTGTGGCAGCCGCTGTCGACGGGCCGGTGGTGGCCTGCCTCGACGACCCGGGGGCTGCCCGGTTGGCCCAGCGATGCGGGGCCGTCACCTATGGGACCGATCCCGATTCCGTCTGGAGGATCGGTGCGGTTGAGAACACCAGCGCCTCGGTCGAGTTCGTGTTGGAAGGCCCGCAAGGTTCGAACAGAGTCGTGGTCGGCAGGCCCGGTTTGCACACCGCTCGCAACGCCGGAGGCGCCCTGGCGTTGCTTGCCGAGCTCGGACACGACTGGAGAGGAGCCGCCGCCGGTTTGGCCGGGTTCGGTGGAGTTCGTCGTCGGTACGAGTTCATGGGTCGGGTGGCTGGTGTCACATTGATCGACGATTACGCCCACCATCCCGAGGAAGTGGCGGCCACCGTTGCCACTGCTCGGTCGGGGCACACCGGTCGGATTTGGGCGGTTTTTCAACCTCATCTCTATAGCCGCACCGAGCTTCATCACGAGGACTTCGGTCGGGCGCTCGCCGCCGCCGACTTGGTGGTGGTAACCGACGTCTACGGGTCGCGGGAGCTGCCGATACCGGGTGTTACCGGGGAACTGGTGGCGGCGGCCGCTGCTGCCAGCGGGGGAAAGGCCACTTATCTGAGCCATCGATCCGAGGTGGCGCCCTATTTGGCGGCCCAGGTGGAACCGGGCGACCTGGTGATCACCATGGGAGCGGGTGACATCAATCTGGTGGCAGCCGAGCTGGGTCCTCTCCTGGTGGCGAGGACGCCGCCATGACCGGCTGGGAGCAGTTGCTCGAGTCGGGTGCGGTTCGCACCTCGGTGGATCTGGCACCGCATACGACCTACAAGCTGGGCGGTCCGGCCGCCTTCTTCTCCGAACCGGCCGACGAGGCCGAGTTGCTGTCATTGGCGAATGCCTGGCGGCACACGCCATATCCGTTGCTGGTGTTGGGCCGGGGCAGCAACCTAATTGTGGCCGACCACGGCTACCCGGGGTTAGTCGTTCATCTTGGGCAGGGTTTTCGGAATGTGGTATTTGAAGGGAATGTGGTGATCGCCGGTGGAGCCGTTCACCTGCCCGCTTTGGCCAGGACCAGCGTCGAGCAGGGGAGAAGGGGTCTCGAGTTTCTGATCGGCATCCCCGGTTCGGTCGGAGGGGCGGTTCGGATGAACGCCGGCTGCCATGGTGCGGAGACGGTCGACGTGCTCCTTTCGGCCAGGATTGTCGACATGGGGATGGCGGCGGCCGCCGAGCGTGTCGCCGCCGACCTCGATTTGGGTTACCGCCACTCGAATCTGGCCTGTAACGAAGTCGTGGTCGAAGCCCGTTGGGCTGCTCCGTCGGGGGAACAGACGGAGGGTGAAGCAGAGTTGCGGGAGATCACCCGATGGCGGCGAGACCACCAGCCGGGGGGCACCCTCAATGCCGGCAGCGTCTTCAAGAACCCGCCGGAGGAGCCGGCGGGTCGGTTGATCGATCGCCTCGGATTAAAGGGTTCGAACGTTGGCGACGTGCGGGTTTCCGAAAAACACGCCAACTTCTTTGTGGCCGGACCGAACGCCACTGCCGAACAGGTGCGCCGACTCGTGGAACAAGTGCAAGGTGCCGTCAAGGCTGCCACGGGTCTTGAGCTAGAGACCGAAATCCGCTTCGTCGGATGGGAGGAACCATGACAACGATCGATCCCCGTCTTGCTGCTCGAAGAGTCGAGGTACGGGAACACTCGGCACAGAAACAGATTGGACGACTGGCCAAGCTGCTGGTAGCGGCTTCGGTATTGGGGTTCGCAGGCTGGGTCGTACAGTCGCCCCTTTTCAGCATCGCTGCCGTCGAACTGGAGGGTGTCTCGGCATCGAGTGCGGAGGCGATCCTGGAGAAGCATGCGGTGACCGTCGGCTATCCAATCATCAAAGTTCGATCGGCGAGGGTCGAAGAGGCGCTGTTGACCGACCCCTGGATTGCCCAAGCAGATATCACGATCGACCTTCCGGATCGAGTGACCGTTACGGTCGTTGAAAGGAGACCAGCCGCTTGGGTGGAATTCACCGACGGTTGGGCGCTAATGAGCGACGACGCGGTCATTCTCGGCGTCTTCCCCGAACCGGACCCCTCGCTGCCGCGGGTGGTCGATACCGGTCGCTCCTCGAGGACGGCGATCGATCCACTGTTGAGCGGCGGGCTGCAATTTCTGTCGAGCCTTGAGGCGGGTCTAACCGATGGGACCAAGCTATGGGGTTCGGACGGTGAGCTATGGGCTTCGATCGACCGGTTCAGCGTACGTCTCGGAAGACCCACTCTGCTTCCCGAAAAGGCGGCAGCGCTGGCTGCAGTTTTGAGCGACGACCACCGGCCGGGCTCGGAGATCAATCTCATTTCGCCGACACGACCCGCCGTAACCTTCCCGTACGTCGAGAAATCTAAACCTAAAGAAGAGGTTGAATCCTAGGGGCTTTACGTAGCCGACCCTTTGTGTAAAGCTCAAGTTTACGTTCAAGACTTGGGAGGTACCCGTGGCCGTCCGTTCTGGCACATCGCCCCAAAACTATTTAGCCGTAATCAAGGTCGTCGGTGTCGGCGGCGGTGGAGTCAATGCCATCAACCGCATGGTCGACGCTGGTCTGCGAGGCGTCGAGTTCGTGGCCATGAACACTGATGCCCAGGCCTTGCTGATGTCCGACGCCGACGTCAAGCTCGACCTCGGTCGTGAGATAACCAGGGGCCTGGGGGCCGGGGCCAACCCCGAAGTTGGCAGGGCGGCCGCCGAAGCTCACCGCCAAGAGCTGGAAGAGGTTCTGAAAGGCGCCGACATGGTCTTTATCACGGCCGGTGAGGGGGGAGGCACCGGGACCGGCGCTGCCCCCATCGTTGCCGAGGTGGCCCGCAGCCTTGGTGCGCTGACGGTCGGAGTGGTGACCAGACCTTTCGGTTTCGAGGGGCGGCGGCGTTCGCTGCAGGCCGAACAGGGCATCCAAGGCTTGCGGGAAGCCGTCGACACCCTGATCGTCATTCCCAACGATCGGTTGTTGGAGGTCGGTGACCCGAGGGCACCCATGACCCAGACCTTCCGCCTGGCCGACGATGTGCTGATGAGCGGTGTTGCCGGTATCACCGACCTGATCACCACACCGGGTTTGATCAACGTCGACTTCGCCGACGTCAAGACGATCATGGCCGACGCCGGCACTGCCGTCATGGGCATTGGCAAGTCTTCGGGAGACGACCGAGCGATGCAGGCGGCCCAAAAAGCCATCAGCAGTCCGCTGCTCGAGAACTCGATGGAGGGGGCACGGGGCGTTCTGCTGTCGATTGCCGGTCCCTCCTCGATGACCCTGCACGAAGCGACGGCCGCCGCTCAAATCGTTGCCGAACATGCCGACGACGATGCCCAGATCATCTTTGGCGCCGTAGTCGATGATGCCCTCGGTGAAGACATGAAAGTGACCGTGATCGCTGCCGGCTTCGAAAGGAAGCGCGGTCGGGGGAGTTACGCGGCTCCTTCGAGCGTGGGAAACGACGAATTCGACATACCGAGTTTCGTTCAGGCTTAAAAGCCCAGCCCGAACCCACAGAACCTGATCGCATAATCTGAGATCGATCATGGTCCTCAGCGCGGTCGACGTTCAACGTAAGACCTTCATTACGGAGTTGGTCCAAAGCGGCCCAGATGAACCCCTGGAGCTGAGACTTCTTGACGTGGAGCAAATCAGATTCTCGACTCGGTTCCGAGGCTACGACGCGGCTGAGGTTGACGCATTCAGAGAAAAGGTCAGGAAGACGATGTCTCAATACGAGAGGCGAAGCGCCCGAGTGGACGGTCGTTTGCGCGACGCCGAGCGAAGGTTGCGCTCATTGAGCGAAGACGAATGAGCACCCAGCGGCACGTCATCCCGACCGCCCTTTCCGGGTGGGCATGAGCCTCGCCCCCACGGCCGAGGGAGCGGCGTTCAGCAATAAAGGTGACGGCGACCTACGAACCGATCACGCCGCCCGAAGAGCATTCTCCGCCGTGCGGGCTGTCGCACCCGAGTGGGCGGAGATGACCCAGGTGCACGGCGGCACCATACGTTGGGTGGAGGCGCCCGGTACCTACGGCGAGTCGGACGGCTTGGCCACCGAGAGTTTGGGTCTGCCCCTGGCCGTGTTCACGGCCGATTGCTTTGGTGTTGTCATCCGTGCGCGAGATGCTGTTGGGGTCGCTCATGCCGGTTGGCGGGGGGTGGCGGCGGGGGTGGCGGG
>Ga0247727_10005752_pt1 | contig 24848 bp, 15 predicted proteins | sample WisWelCaveWW1625_FD_202498 | JGI IMG/M metagenome (GOLD analysis project Ga0247727, IMG submission 202498) | Biofilm microbial communities from Wishing Well Cave, Virginia, United States - WW16-25 | ecosystem: Environmental > Aquatic > Deep subsurface > Groundwater > Cave microbial mat | place...
TTCGTCACTTGATGGAAGATGTTCGGCGATTCATGGCTAACTGCCAACCATTTCCAGGCGCCAATCCGGGATTGGCAAAACTGTAGGGGATTACCGATCAGCTATTTAGTAGTGATGCCGGCAGCCAATTATCTGCAACTGGCCCTTCTCAACTTTGTAAATCAGGCGATGTTCCTGCGTGATACGGCGCGACCAGAACCCTTTCAACTCATACTTTAGCGGCTCGGGCTTGCCCAAGCCGGTGAAAGGGTTTCGGCGCACATCTTTAATGAGGTCATTGACCTTGCTCAGCATGGCGCCATCATTCTGCTGCCAATACAGGTAATCGTCCCAGCCGTTAGGTGTCCAAACCAGAAGCAAAATCAGCGCTCAATCAGTTCGCGTGCGTCCACTCGCCCGCTTTGCAGTTGGGCAATGCTTTCACGCAGGTGTGCGGCGTTGGCTGGCGAGCCCATGATGCTCAAAGTCTCCATCCAACCGTTAAAGTCGTCCAGTGACACCATCACCACGGCGCGCGCTTTCTGCCGGGTAATGATCACCGGCTCGTGGTCGTCGCAGACCCGGTCCATAAGGCTGGCTAATGTTGCCCGTGCCTCGGTGTAGTGAATGGCGTCCATCGCAAGTCCCTCTTCATGGTTGTACAGATATTAGTACATGCCAACCTGTTCCGCAACCCGCAGCCAATAACCGGGACGGCCATTCCGCTGCTGCTAAATTTGTGGACCAGCAGCAAACTAGCGGACCCCCAATCCCAGACTACCCTGTATAATTGCCGGCTTTTTCCGGAACCCCTGACCAAGCCTCGTGGTCTGTCTTCTGTGTCTGGTTATTGAAAACCACGTTACAGACGCAGCAAGGGGCTTGGTCAGCGCTTCCCCCCGTTTTCTCTCCTCAGCAGCAGGTCGCACCGGCATGGCATCCACTGAAAATTTCGACGCCGACAATTCCCAACAATCGCAACTCAAGTTGCTGATAGCCAAGGGCAAGGAACAGGGCTACCTCACCTACGCCGAGGTCAACGACTTCCTGCCGCCGGACATCATCGATCCGGAACAGATTGACGAGATCATTCGCATCATCAATGACATGGGCATCCAGGTGTTTGAAGTTGCCCCGGATGCCGATCAATTGATCATGAGCGACGCCGCGCCAGTCGCCGACGAAGACGTCGCCGAAGAAGCCGCCGCCGCGCTTGCCAGCCTCGATGTTGAAGTCGGCCGCACCACCGACCCGGTGCGCATGTACATGCGCGAAATGGGCACTGTTGAGCTGCTGACTCGTGAAGGCGAAATCCAGATCGCCAAGCGCATTGAAGAAGGCTTGCGCGAAGTTCTGACTGCAATCACCGAGTACCCAGGCACCACCACTCACCTGCTCGATGAGTTTGATCGTTTCCTCGCGGGCGAAATCCGGCTCGCCGATATTCTCAGCGGATTTATCGATCCCAATGCGGTCAACGAAGTGCTGCCGCAAGCGGCGGCCCATATCGGTTCCGAACTGCCCGCAGAAGAACTCGAAGACGAAGACACCGAAGCCGGCGACGACGAAGAAGAAGTTGATACCGGCCCGGATCCGGAAGAAGCCAAAGCGCGATTCATTGCGCTACGCGAACAGCAGGAAAAAGCCGTCGCGGCGCTGAAGAAATACGGCAAGAACCACAAGACCACCAAAGCGGCCATGACCGAGTTGGGCGATCTGTTCATGCAGCTCAAGCTGGTGCCGAAGCAGTTCGACCGCTTGGTGCACAAAACCCGCAAACTGATGGAACACGTTCGCACCCAAGAGCGCTTAATCATGCGCCTGGCCTGCGACAAAGCCGGCATGCCGCGCAAAGCGTTCATTGCCAGCTTTCCGGGCAATGAAACCAATCTGAAGTGGCTCGATGCTCACCTGAAAGCCAAAAGCGAATTCCGCGACAAGCTGGAAGCCAATGCCGAAGACATTCTGCGCGCCCAGAAAAAACTGGCCCAGATTGAAGAAGAAACCCATCTGGCCGTAATCGACATCAAAGAGCTGAACCGGCGGATGTCGATTGGTGAAGCCAAAGCTCGCCGCGCCAAAAAAGAAATGGTCGAAGCCAACCTGCGCCTGGTCATTTCCATCGCCAAGAAATACACCAATCGCGGCCTGCAATTCCTTGACCTCATCCAGGAAGGCAACATCGGCTTGATGAAAGCGGTCGATAAATTTGAATACCGTCGTGGTTACAAATTCTCGACCTACGCCACCTGGTGGATTCGTCAGGCCATTACCCGTTCGATCGCCGATCAAGCCCGCACCATCCGGATCCCGGTGCACATGATCGAAACCATCAACAAGCTGAACCGAATATCGCGGCAGATGTTGCAGGAACAGGGGCGCGAACCAACCCCGGATGAACTGGCAGTTCGTATGGAAATGCCGGAAGACAAAATCCGCAAAGTGCTCAAGATCGCCAAAGAACCGATCTCGATGGAAACGCCGATTGGCGACGACGAAGATTCCCATCTGGGGGATTTCATCGAAGACACCGCCACCGAATCGCCGGTCGATATCGCCATGGCCGAATCGCTGCGCGAAGCCACCCGCGAAGTGCTCGGCGGCCTGACCGCGCGCGAAGCCAAAGTGCTGCGGATGCGTTTCGGCATCGATCTGCCGACCGACCACACCCTAGAAGAAGTCGGCAAGCAATTCGACGTCACCCGCGAGCGGATCCGTCAAATCGAGGCCAAAGCACTGCGCAAGCTGCGCCACCCATCGCGTTCGGAACGGCTGCGCAGCTTCCTCGACGAGCAATAAAGAATGCCGTTCGTGGTGAGCCTGCCGAGCCATGAACGGAAAATGAAAGGGGGCGCTTGCCAGCGCCCCCTTTCGTTATTAACCTTCACAACGTCGGATCAGAATGGAAGATCGCAACAGCAAAATTTTCGTATCACGGGCCCATAGCTCAGTTGGTTAGAGCAAGCGACTCATAATCGCTGGGTCGCAGGTTCAAGTCCTGCTGGGCCCACCATTTCACTACGTTATTGCGGAGCGTCACACTCAAGCCCGCAATGAACGCACGGCAAATCCCATGTAGGCAATGGAAAGGTTCGCGCTTTGCCTCAGTTTCAGTTTTGAGCCGAGTTCTGCGAAACTGATTCTTCCCAGTTTTTTCTGGGCCAGCGCCGCAATGGCAACCACGCTCATCGTTGGCGAGAGCCCTGCGAGCTCGCAGTTCGGCAAGCCATGTCGTTCCAGAAATTTCATCAGTTCGGCGGGTCGAATGAATTTCTCCCAGACGTGGACATCGCGCGGAATAAGGCGAGTTGGCCACCAATCTTGCGCGAGTTTTATCGCGACCAATTTACTGGTAATCGTTCGATTGATGGTGTCGAAAAGAAACACACCGCCCGGTTTGAGAACACGCGAAATTTCAGCAACGACAAGCTCTAAATCATCGACGTGTTCCAGCACGTCGCAACAACATACAACATCGAATTCCTGGCCATCGAACGGAAGCGATTCGGCGCTGGCTTGCACATAACGAATAGCCAAGCCGGACGTTGCGGAAGCCGCTTATTGGGTGAAAAGGAGCGAAGTCCTACCAATACAGAGGAGCCGGTAAAACTGTGAGGTTATTTTACTGCACGTGTTTCAGTTTCTTTACATTCGGCAGGCTCGGCGTGCGTTACGCCGACCGCTCGTAAATTATATTTTTGTTTCGAGGTGGCGAATTCTTTTGCAGCCACTACGCTTGTTTGCGCAAGTCCTGCATTCATTCCAGTGTCTTTCACATAGGAGCGTGAACATGGCAGCCACCTTTCAGTTCGCCCCACCCGCCAAACAACTCGACTTCCCCAAGGATTCTTCCAAGCAGTCAGCGCTGAATGCCCAGTGGAACCTCAATCTGACCGGCTTTACCGAGCAAGGCATTGTCGGTGATCCGTGGAACAGCACCAACAATGCCAATGCCAGCAACTACATCAACCCGGTAGAGAATCCGCCGCCGGCCAGTTCGACGGTCACGAGCATTACCTGGGCGGCGTTTCCGGGCCGCATTGGCTATTACTTTCCGAAGCTGACCGCAGCACAACAGTTGCAACTGGCCGATACCGGCTATTTGCCCGATGGCAGCTCGTTCCCGAATATCACCACCGACCCATGCAGCGGTGCTGCCATCAATTTGCCCTACGGCCCCTATGGCCCGCGTGGCTGGCAGGATGAGTATTGCGAGTGGAGCGTCACCCGCAATAGCAGTGGCAATATCGTTCGGGTCGATTTCACGTGCGAGAATCCGGAGTACTTCAATTCGCTCTGGTTGATTGACCCACAGCGGGTAGTAGAGCTGTATCAGACGGCCTTGAACAATGCCGCGATCCCGTTGACCGATTTGTATCTGTATGACAAAGCCGGCAACGCGATCATCGATCCATCCACCGGGCGGCCTGCTTACAACCCACTGAACAAGTGGAATGCCGGGACAACGTCCACGGCCGGCGTCGGCGGCGCGATGCACCTGACCAGCACGCCCAATACGCTGCAAACTGAGATTGGTCTGGCTTCGGCCTCGACCACCCAGCGCAACATCAGCAACCCGAATGATCCCAATGCGTTGATATGCTGCGCGCAATACGGGCAACCACATCGCAACAGTGATCCACATATCGGTTACTCGTCTAACAAGCTGGTGGCACTCGGTAATGCTGTGACGCTGACCAATCCACCTGGCCTGTACATTCAAACACCGGATTTCAGTAGTTATGTCACCCCAGATGGCAGCGACCCGTCCAGTTACTGGCAGATTGTTCGCGGCTCCAGCACACTGAAAGGCGATGACGGCAATGCCCTGCCGGGCAATTTCATTTTGCACGCGGTTTACGAAGTGCCAACAAGCAAGGGCTTTACCGTTTCTGATATCAAAATCAACAGCAACCCCATTCAATGGGGCGGGCAAATTGCCCAAACATTTTTGATGCAAATTGTCGCGACGGCGGTGAAGGCCACCACACCATCGGCGATGAGCTGCGTTGGCAGCACGCCACCGTCACAAACCCTGGCGCAGCCACTGCAACTGTTCCACGCCGCCGTATTTAAAGGCATGGCAGCGGTGACGGTACCGAACCCGGTCAACCAGCCGATGAACTTGCTCAGCAACAGCACCTTGATTGCGCCCCTGGTGGCACAAGGCGCCAACAATGTGCCGATGGTACTGGTGGCAGCGACCATACAGCCCGGACCGCAGCAGCAAATGCCACAAGTGGCGTTTGAGAACTGTTTGCTGACCGCCTCTGTGACTGACATGACCACGGTGACCTATGCCATTCCCGGCAACTCCTACCCCTCGACCTCGACCGTGCTGTATCTGAATGTCAGTGTCGCCGACGCAACGCCACCGGGGCTGCATGCTGTGATGATCACCAACTACGGCCAAACGCCGGGTGAGGCGATGCCGGCGCTGATCAATGTGGTGCCCGCCGGCAGTATCCAAAAATAGGAAAGCGGCGATTAAGGGGAGTGAAAAATCAGACCTGTCGCCCCGGCGAAAGCCGGGGTCCATTTTCCCCGCTTGAAAATGGCTACCGGCTTTCGCAGTCCTTTATACACATCTCGAAATACCGCTGAATTCGAGGAAAAAAAGAACTCGTCATCCCCGCGTAGGCGGGGATCCAGTGACTTCAAAGCCCTGGATTTCCGCCTGCGCGGGAACGACGGTAACATTTTACTCTGCTCGTTTTTCCTTACAAGAGAGTTGGGTATAGGGAACAGCGGCTTGCGCCGGTAAGACAGCAATTGGCGTTGATGAATACTTTCATAGCCCAGGGAGGATGCTGGCATGGTTAGGACTCAGGGAGTGAACCAGCGCCTGCGTATCGCGCGCGTTGCTGCGTTGTTGGCAGGCAGTTTACTGATGGTGGCGGCCTGCAGCAGCGATGATAAAGACGACGCGGCCACGCTCATCGCCAACGCCGGCAACAGCACTGCCAATTTTTCCTGCGGTTTGTTGACGGTACCGTTCGGTGCCAACGTACCCGGCGACGCGCCAATTCTGACCAACCAGGTTGACGCCAATTGTTTTGCCTGGTGGGAATTTATTTCGCTGAACTGGCCAAACGACAGCGGCGCTGGTTTTGGCGACCCTGGCGATTTGAATGGCGTGCAATGGGAAACCTATATAGTCAAGCAGTTGCTGTTTCCCAGCGGCGGCAGCGCGCCGCCGGCGTGGGGTACACAGCCGCCGGTTCCCTCCTACTGCGATGCCAGCACCTTGAAGTCGTCACCGCGCGGGGCGCCGGCACGGCAATTGTCGACGTCATCAAAATTGGCGGCGCCGCAGGCCGATGAATTCGATTTTCCTGATGACTCGCAACAGGCTGCACCCACTGACGCACCCAACTGGTTGGGCGCACAGAACGGCACCAATGTCTGGTACGAAATCCGCTTGAATCAGGACGAGTACCAGTACATCGTCAATCAAAAATTCTACGATGCCAATCAACAGCAGGCATGGACCGACAACGGCCAACCGATTGTGCTGCCAAAAGGTACTAGCACTGGAACTACCGGCGCCATTGAACTAAAAGCCTCGTGGCTGGAGGTGCCCGACCCGAGCGATGCCAAATGGCAACGCTATAAACTCGCCGATACCTGGGTGATCGATCCGATCAGTCAGGCTTGCCGACAGCTCACCGTCGCGCTGGTTGGTTTGCATATTCTGCACAAAACCGAATCGCAACCGACCTGGATCTGGGCGACATTTGAACACGTCGATAATGTACCGGGCTCAGCGGGCGGCCAGGCTCCGTATAACTTTTACAACGCTAACTGTCAGGCCCAGCAAGTTGAAGTGGGCGAGGCCGCGTGTCTTGCCAAAAACATGAGCTCCCCCGTCACCGTGAGCTGCACACCGAACACGCCACCACCGTATTATCTTGGCGAAAATTGCCCAGCACCGGTGCCGATACAGGTCAGCCGACAAGTACCGCTGGACAGTTCCGCGCAACAAGCCAACACCATCGCGCAAAAAGCGATTGCCAGTACCTACCCGAAATCGGTGTTCCAGAACTACCAACTGGTCAATGTGATCTGGTCCACCAATCCGAGTCAGGACCCGAGCAAACCGGTCGCCGTTCCGATGCCGCTGACCAGCATGTTGCCGACCAGCAAGGTCGCCAACACCACCCTGGAAACCTATGTGCAAAACCTGACCTGCACCGACTGCCACCGTTACGCCACGATTGCGCCGACGTCGGCCGCACCAGACCCGCAATGGGACAGCGATTTCAGCTTCGCCGTTGGTGCAGCGACACCGGCGGCCAGTTCCGCCAGCAGCGCGCTGCCCACGTCATTTGCTGGACCTGGGCGCGAGTAGCAATCGAACAGTCAGCGCTGCCCGCCACCGCCTTCATCACACACGCGTACGGCGCTGACGCCACAACCAAAAACCGGCAAACAATGCCAGTCCCGCGATGCCAGCCAGCACTGGCAGTTTGTACGGCCGCAATGCCAGTCGCGTCGCCAGCAGCGTGTCTTGCCATTGTTGCTGTTGCGCCGCAGCGAAATCGGGCGACTGACAATGCTGACCAAAGTTTTCGGCCCAGGCTACATAGGGGCCGTGTTCGACATAGCGCTGATAGAGCTGTTTCGCCTTATTGTGGTCGCGATAGAGAATCCAACGAGTGGCATGACATAGCGTTGCGGCAAAAGCTTGACTACGCGGCGATAGCTGATCGGCCGCTTCGCTCGCCAGGTTGACCGCTACATAGCGATAGTGAAAGCGCTTGTCTGGATCGGCGGCGCTGTCCTGTTGCCGTTGCAGTTCGGCCAGGTTGCGCCAGATATCCGGCTCCTTTGCTTCAGTCCATTCGAACAGGCCATCAATCGACAGGTAATCCGGCGCCATCTCGTAGCCGATCAGCTCCATGCCGGATTGATGCAGCAGCGTCGCCGCTGCAAACGCCGCTTCGGCGCGGCCCGATGCGGTCCAACGCGCCACCGCCTGTTTCCGTGCACTGGCATAGCGGGTTGCCACGTCGAGCAATTCAGGGTCGGCAAAATAGCCGAGCGCTTCATCGTACCGATTGGCGCGAAGCAGCCGCCGCGCGAGCAATTCTCGCAGAAGCCGGTTGTAATCCTGCGGACCCCAGATATGCGAGCCGGCGGGCTCACTCGATGCCAGCATTGGATAAATATGCTGCTCGACAAAGCCTTTAAGCTCGTCAATCGTCAGCACCCGCTCCGCCACGACAGCCGCATCGAGCCAGTAGAACTCAGCGCCCTGCATCAGCAAATCCAACGCGTCGGCGTAATCGCCGCGCTCCAGCGCGAGAATGGCGGACTCGCCGTTGACCCGGCATTTCAGATTGATCACTTCGTAATCACCGGAATCAGTTTCATAAGAACCCCAGGACTCGTCCTGCGGAAACGTTTTTGCCGCTCTGACATAGGCCGCTTGTGCTGCCTGCTTGTCGCCGGCACGCAAGGCCAACTTAGCGCGCAACCACCAGGCCAGCCCGCTGTCACCAGCGTTCACCAGAAACCGCTCGGCACTCAAGTAATCGCCATGCTGGTAACTGACTGCAGCAAGGCGGTCAAGCAACGGCCGTGCTGGCGTGTCGAGTTCGCTAAATATCGTGGCAACTCTCCGCGCACTGCCGGAGAAAGCAATGCCAGAGAACAGATACGCGACCAACATCTGCTGAACTTCATCCGCTTGCATGGCTTGCTTGAGATCGGAATCCGGCAAGGCAAGCAAAGCGTCCGCGACGCGCAATAGCGAGGCATAGCCCGCTTCCGATTGATGGGCCAACTGACTGTTATAAAGTCGAACCACAGCGCCCCAATCGCCTGTTGACATCGCAGTACGTGCTTCTTCGCCCAGGCTTGCTACCGCCAACTCCAAGGGATCGGCCGCGCCTTTTACAACGCTGGAACGCAGTTCGGTAAACGCGGCGCGTGCAGCCTCCCAGTTTTGCTGGTTCGCCAAACTCCGACCCAGCGAGTACTGCGCCCAAGTTGTCCGCATCGCCCGCTCAGCGCCAGGCAGCGCCAGCACGCGCTGAAAATAGTCCTGCGCCAGCGCGTAATCCGCTTGACCAAACGCGACGGCGCCGGCGGTATACCAGCGCAGTTCAGCGGGCAGACTGGCACCGGTTTGTTCTGCCGCGCGGGCGTCGGTCATGCCACGCATGGCTGCCACAATTGCCGCGTGTTCAGATGACAATGTTTTTTGCTCGTGCTCGGTTCGTAAACGCACCTGTTCCGACACGGAGCGCTCGCCTTCGTCCATATAGTAATGAGCATTGGGGTTGATGGTTGCCGCCGACACTGGCGCCAATCCTGGCACGGTCTGTGCGATTCGACTCATTTCGTAATGGAAGTTTCCGTCCGGCAGCCCGCTCAACGTGGCAAGGCGGTCATCCAGTAACTGATTGGGAAAGCTGGCACCGCAGGCATCAACGCGCGCCGGCGTGGTCGCAGTCAAAACTGCAATCGAAACGGCAACGGTTGTCGCCAGGTATGGGCCGCTAAAGTTGGACATCGAACACATCCTTATTGAGGTTTTTGCAATTCAGCCAGCCCAGCGCCCGCTGCTGTCCGGCTGGTAATGTCGGTAAAGCGCGATGGCGGATAAACACGACACGCCCGGTTTCGTAGTGGTAACGGTAACCAGCAACGGCATCACCGGCATCGCAACCCGTCGCCGCCAACTCAATGCGTTCCGGCAGAATCGCCGGGGCGTTGCCGATATTGTGCAGGACCAAATCGGTACTGGTCACAGAAGCTTGGCCACGCACCTGCAGCCGGGCTTGCAAGCGTTGCTGGCTAATCACCGCTTGCAGTGTTGGCCATGGCCAGGCACGTCGATCATGCGCCAATGGCAGTCGAAACCAGATGACACCGCGTAACGATGCCGGTTTGTTCACCTGCAAAACGGATAGCAGTTGAGCAACGTCATGCGGATCTGCCGACACCTCGCGGCGTAGTCCGGCGATGGCCAAAGGCACCTCGCTCTCGACCACCGCACCGCCGCTTTTATTGTCTCCACCATCGGCAATGACGGCAACGCCGTAGGCCGGCAGGGCGAGGTAAAATGGCGGCGCGGTGCGCGCCGCCCAACGCTCAGTCCAGCGCCAGGCTTGTGCGGGCGCGAACAATCCGGCATCGGGATGTTGAACCGCGTGAACTTGCAAAACGGAATGATCAACTGCGGCAAGCACCGCATCGAGCGCAACGCTATCAAGCCACGCCGGCAAGGCCGTGATGCTAAGACTCAAGGTGGTCGGTATCTCGGCTCGCCACTGCCGCAACGCCTCGGCGTAGTGAGGCAACATGGCTGTACCACAGTCGTAATCGATCTCGACACCCGTCAGAGCAACGCCCGCAGCCTGCCAATGCGCAATGGTCGATTGCAACTGCGCCAGAATACGCGGCGCATCCAAGACGCCAATTGCACCATCCAGCCGGATGACCACAATCACGGGCCGACCATCCTGCGCCAACAGTTGCAGATCGACTTGCGCCGTCACCCAACCAGTTTGCTCGTGCAGTTGGTGCGCCAATACCCGCAACCCCGAAAGTAGCGCCGACGATTGATGCAGCGCTTCGCGATGAGCAGGCCGCCATTGCCGCTGCCATATATAGATTTGATGCTCGAGTGCCGTGTCTCCACCACAGCCAACAAGCATGATAGACAGCAGCCACAGCGCAGCGACTCGACGCCAAAGCAGGGGAGCGATAGGCACGACCGGCACACCAGCATGAATCGGGTTTGCCATGCTAGCGGAATGCCTCGGGAGTGCCTAGCTGTGCCGACTGTGGGTGCCTGAGGTCGCAATCCGATTGGCGCAGTGCTGTCACGAGTAGTATCTTTGCTGCCTTGATGATCGCTGCGCCGACACATGCCCTCCTCCATTCTGCTGGTTGAAGACGAACCCGCCATTGCCGATACCTTGATCTACGCATTGGAGCGCGATGGCTATCACGTCCACCATTGCCTGACCGGTCAGGCGGCGTTGCACCGGGCGCGGCAGCAGCGTTTCGATCTGTTTGTTTTGGATGTCGGCCTGCCAGACCAGACCGGATTCGCGTTGTGCCGCGCCTTGCAGCAACTGCGCGCAACGCCGGTATTGTTTTTGACCGCGCGCAGCGACGAAGTGGATCGTATCGTTGGCCTGGAATTGGGCGCCGAAGATTATGTGACCAAACCGTTCAGCCCGCGTGAACTGGTCTTGCGCATCAAGGTGATTCTGCGGCGTCAGGCAAATGCTGCTTTAGCTGAACCCACAACCGCATTTCAGCATGATGAAAGTCGGGCACAAATCCAGTTCCGGCAACAACCACTGACGCTGACCCGTTCCGAATATCGTTTGCTCGTTGCATTGATCGCACAGCCGGAACGGCTATTCAGCCGCGAACAATTGCTCGATGCGCTGGGCCCGCAAGCAGAGGACAGCACGGATCGCACCATCGATACCTTGATCAAACAACTGCGGGCAAAACTGCGGGTGATTGACCCGGATTGTGAAGCCATTACTACCCATCGTGGTTTGGGCTACAGCCTGAAGCGCGGCGCTTGAGTGGGCGGCCATGAAACGAAATGGGAGCGCTCGTAATTCGAACACACAATCTACTTCCGCGTGGCCTGACTATCGTTGTAGGAGCGGGCTTGCCCGCGATTTCCACGCCTTCGCGGGCAAGCCCGCTCCTACGGGGAGTGGTGTAATCGTGCTCCGGCATTTAGCGCCATGAAACTGGGACTGCGACTTTTCCTTGGCTATTTCTTGATTGTCGGTTTGACCGCCTGGTTCAGCCTCAAACTGGTCACTGACGAATTGAAACCGGTGGTGCGGCAAGTCAGCGAGGAGGCGCTGGTGGAAACGGCGCAAGTACTCGCCTTGTTGGTCCAGCCCAGCATGAAGCGCGGCGCATTCGTTGGCAGCGAACTGGCCGCGCAGTTACAGCAACTGAATCAGACGCGCATCGACGCCAGCATATGGCGTCGCCATAAACGTGCGTTGAATTTGCGCGTCTATGTCACCGACGACCGTGGCATCGTTCTGTTTGACAGCAGCGGCAAGGATGTCGGTAAAGACTATTCGCGCTGGAACGATGTTTATCTTACGCTGCGCGGCCAGTACGGCGTGCGCTCCAGCCGCCTCGATCCCGCCGATGAAAGCTCCACCGTCATGCACGTCGCGGCAGCTATCCGTGATGACAGCAAGTTGCTGGGCGTGTTGACGGTTGCAGTGCCGAATCAAAGCAACCAACCCTACATTGACGTCGCGCGCGAGCAACTGCTGCAATACGGTACAGCCTTGCTGCTGTTCTCCTTGTTGATTGGCGGCGGATTTACCGTGTGGCTGATCTGGAGTCTGCGCCAGATCAGCCACTATGCCTTGTCAGTCAGTGACAGCCGCAGCGTGCACGCACCGCAGTTCGCACACGGTACCGAACTGGAAAAATTGATCGAAGCGCTGGAAACCATGCGCAACCGACTCGAAGGCAAAGCCTATGCCGAACAGTATGTCCATACCCTGACCCATGAACTGAAAAACCCATTGGCCGCCATTCAGGCCGCAACCGAATTGCTCGGCGATGACACCATGCCAGCGGAGCAACGACATCGCTTTTTGCAGAGCATCAATGAACAAAGTAGTCGGCTGCAGCAGTTGATTCAGCGGCTATTGCAGCTAGCGCGACTGGAGCAACGACGCGCCCTTGAACAGGTGGAGGTTATTGCCGTGAGCGCCATGGCAACCGCAGCCAGCGCGCAAATGGCAACGCTGCTATCGACGAACCAGGTGACCCTGACCGTGAGCGGTAACACCCGCGCCACTATCAAAGGCGAACGCTTTCTGATCGTTCAGGCATTGGTCAATCTGCTCGACAATGCCATGGCCTACGCGAGTCAGGGCAGCGCCATTACCCTGCAAATCACGGCGACCGATACCGTTGCCCAATTCCAGGTGCGCAACAGCGGTCCGCAGATCCCGGACTATGCGTTGACACGGATAGGGGAGCGCTTCTATTCGCTACCACGACCCGATGGCCGCAAGAGCAGTGGACTGGGTTTGAGCTTTGTTCGGGAAGTGATGAGTCTGCATGGCGGCAAACTCATTATCCAAAACCATAGTGAAGGCGTTGTTGTGACGCTGACCTTTCCACTCACAACAACGCCAGCGCGTGAACACCGCCCGTAGGGGCGCCGCTTGCTGCGCCCGCGCTTTCGGCTGCGCCCACTCCTCAGACCGGACAATCGAAATCCATCATAGAAACAGGCGCAGCAAGCGGCGCCTCTACGGCTCACACGATCCTCACACAACGCACATGCTGCGCTCACAGCAGGCTCCGACAATGGTGCTGTCCCTTTCCCTTGGAGCCTGTCATGCAAGTCAAACTGTTGGTCAAAGGTCTGGTGTTGTTGCTGTTGTTTCTGCTGTTACAAGTACCGCTATGGTGGACCCGCGATGTCGTGGATGAGCGCGCCGGTTTCCGCGACCAGGCGGTCACCGATGTTGCGCACAGTCAGGCGGGCACTCAGCAGCTAATCGGCCCGATTCTGGTGGTGCCATTTCGTCGCCAGTGGCAGGAACGCAGCGTCGATGCCGACGGCAAAGTCGTGCTCAGGGAATGCAGTGCCGAGGAGCAACTGACGCTGCTGCCGGAGAACTTGCAGGTCAACGGCAATCTACAGGTGGAGACCCGGCAGCGTGGCATTTTTCCAGTACCGGTATTCCGCAATACACTGACGCTGACCGGCAAATTTATCTGGCCGGAATATTACGGTCGGCAGCCACGCGACGGCGAAACCCTAAGTTGGCGGCAGCCCTATCTGGCACTCAGTGTCAGTGGCCAGCGCGGCATCAAACAGGTCGCGCCCTTGCAGTGGAAAAAATCAGAACAACGCTTTCTCCCAGGCAGCAAACTGGGTGATCTACAAGATGGCCAGGGCTTGCACGCACCGGTCCCGCTGACAGTGGCGGGCGATCAGAGCGAGTTTCACATCACGCTCAGCTTGGCCGGAACCCGACAGTTTGGCGTGATCCCGGTCGGCAGCCAAACTGACCTGCAACTACAAAGCAACTGGCCACACCCGCAGTTCAATGGCGGCCAATTACCGGATGAACGCAGTGTCAGTGACAACGGTTTCACCGGCCACTGGCAAACCAGCCATCTCGCCACCAATCTCGGCGACAATTGGGCGCGGTGCCGCGCCGATGCCGATCGCTGCGACAATTTGTGGCAACAGCAATTGAGTGTGTCGCTGTTCGAGCCGGTCGATATTTATTCGCTGTCAGAACGTGCGCTCAAGTATGGCTTTCTATTTCTTGGCATCACCTTTGCTGCATTCTTCCTGCTGGAAATGCGTTTGGCGATACCGGTGCACCCGGTCCAGTACGGTTTGGTTGGGCTGGCGCTCGGGCTGTTTTTCTTGCTGCTGATTTCGCTATCGGAACAGATCGGGTTTACGGCGGCTTACAGCATCGCAGCCGCCGCCTGCATCAGCCTGATCACGTTCTACCTGAGCGCCGTGCTACGCGAGAAAAAAACCGCGCTAGGCTTCGCTGCGCTACTGGCGGCGCTCTACGCCGCGTTGTATGTAATTTTGCAACTGGAGGATGTTGCCTTATTGATCGGCGCGCTGCTGCTGTTTGTACTGCTGGCGGTCGCGATGGCCGTGACCCGACGCTTTGATTGGTATGACTGGCGCGCACCGCCTGTTGCGGGGTAAGCCGAACAGAGGGTTTGTGGCACTCACGCAGGCATGAATTTCAATTCTAAATTGCCGCTAAAAGGGGGCCTAACGGCCCCTAACCACCCCTAACCCCTCCTTGAAAAGGAGGGGGATTTGTATCGCATTCCTGACACGCACAGCAGACAGTTTGCCGGTCATTTGCGCAGCGATCTGAATGCGCTGACTGACTACCGGCTATGACGTGTTTTAGCTTGCTGACTGGTTGTTTTTTCGCCAGAATGCGCGCCCGTGCGAAAATGGCACCACCGCCACCGCGTTGAACCCTGTAATTGGTACTGTTGTGATCTGGCGTTGCGTTTTTTGTTTCAGGACGGTTGTCGTCCTGCTCATGCTATCGATGTTCTCCGTTTCTGTTTCCGCCTCGATCCGTGGCTGCGATCCCGGTTATCTGGAAAAAGCGTACAGCGAACCCCATCGCTTGGCGGCCGTTGAAGGTGCGATCTACGCGCTGCTCGCCAACAATGCTTACGATCACACCGATCAACCACAATTTGCCCTGCCCGCCGATTGGCAACTTGGCCACCGCGCCAGCCATGGCGACCTGCAATACAGCCTGTTTGAACAACGCGCTGACGGCGCCGTGCAGAAAGTGGTGCTCGCCTTTCGCGGCACCGACAACCAGCGCGACTGGTGGACCGGTAACATTCTCGCAGACCAATACGAACGCGCGGCGCAGATAGTACAAACCATGCGAGCACGCTATCCCGGCGTCGTGCTGGTTGCGACCGGCCATTCACTCGGCGGCGGACTGGCCTTGCATGTCTCGATGCGCTTTGCCGGCGTCAGCGCCTACGCGTTCAACCCGTCACCGCTGGTGCGGCAACCGGAATCGGTCCAGCGCAATCGCCGGGTCATTTATTGGGAGGCCGAGGATGTGTTGCACTGGGCGCGCTGGGCCTGGGAGAAAACGCCGAACGCCGTGTACTGGCGGTTTTCCTTTGTTCGTGGCAACGGCCACAATGCGCTGGTGCTGGCAAAAGGATTATTGATGCTGGGTGCGCTCATGGATCCGGATCTGGCGACGACCTTGCAACAGAATTGCCGGATCAATCCGCTGCAAGTTTGAACCGGCGAATATCGCGCTCTGCCGGGGTGGACTGGGTGAACAACAATGCGGGAATTTCCGGCAAAAAAGATAACCCGGCATAGGCATCCACAGCGTCGGCCGGCATTTCGAGCCGAACCTGTCGCTGCTGCGTGCGCAAATCGTAAGCGATGACCTTGGCGAGGTCATTTTCGTGGTGCCAATACCACACCACCTCACTGGCAACGGTCCAAGCATAGTGCTCGGAAAACTGATGCGCAGGTAACAGTCGAGTGGGGCTTGAATCGGCTGCCGGCAATAGCCATAGCCCGTTGCTCGAACTCAGCAATTGCCCGTCCGGCATTTCGATGGCCATTCGAACATTACGCGCCATGACTGTCAGCGGTGGCCGGCCATCGAAGAATAATCGATACAGATTGTTGTCACGCATGTTGCCAGCCGCGACCAAGAGCGTTTGGTCATCACGGCCCCAGGTCGGTCGCTTGTGATGGCGGAACGGTGAGTTGAGCTCGGTTATCTGACCGCTGGCGATATCGAGTACTTGCAGTGAATTGCCAACTTGATTACCACTACTCTGTACGTACGCAATCCGGCGGCCATCATGCGACCAACGCGGGAAACGTACTGCCGCCCTGAGTCGTGTCCGTTGGCGGCGATCACTGCCATCCGATTTTGCCGTCCAGAGCTCAAGCTGACCCGACTCGTTCGAGACGAAGGCCAGGGCGCCACTCACCGCCGAGTAATCGGGATCCAGGTAGTGAAAGCCAGAACGAAGCAGCGGGAAGGGCGCTTGAAGCGACGCCCCCGCCACCGACAGGGACGCAATGTACGGTCGGTTTTGTCCACTCTCGAAGTAGAGGTAGTCGCCATTGCGCGAAAACGCGGGATAGGAAAATGCCTCGGCGGCAAGCAACTGCGGCTCACCGCCGGCCAGCGCAATGTGCCAGCCTTCTTCAATGGTCGTGCGCACCGCGCCAATGACGATGGCTTGACTGTCAGGCGTCCAGGCCATGCCACGAACATCACTGAACGCATCCGTGAGTTGACGCTGTTTGCCTGACGCCAGTTCGACCACATGCAAACTCTCGGTTTGATCACTGCCACGACGACTGATCGCGAGCCAGCGACCATCCGGTGAAAATTCGGCATCACGATCCCGCATCGTCGGCGTACAGCTCTCGACACAGGGCACGCGCCTGGTCACGGTATTCTGCTGGAGATCGAATAAGCCAATTCGTCGCCCGACAGCCGGATCATCGGGTGCGAGAAACGCAAGTTGCTTGCCGTCGGGTGAAAGGCTGATTTGGCGCGGGCTGCTGCCTTCGCAATCCGTCAACGGCAAACGCGTTTGATCGGCAAGGCTTACCTTGAGTAACTGGCAACGGCCGGCATGGATCGCGAGCACATAGAGTGCCTTGCTATCGGGCTGCCAGACGGGCACGCCAATCGTGCTTGCAGCAACGGCCACGGTAGTCGCCGGCTTATCGGGCTGCGCCAGCGACAGCAGTCGAATGACATCCTGGCCCTGCTCATTTGCCGACACATACGCCAACCAATTGCGATCGGGAGACGGTCGCGGAAACTGCTCCTGGCCCGGCTCACTGACCACCGTTTCGGAGCCAGACCTGACCACCAGTTGAGAAACCGCAAGCGAGTTTTGCCACTCACCATAGCGCAGTAGTGCGGCAATCAACAGCACGGGCGCAGTCAATACTGCGGCGGGCCAGATACGCCGCGTCGCTGCAATCGGCGCAGTTTTGTTAGCGTCCGGCTCCAGCACCGGTGCCTGCCAATTCGGTGCCACCGCCAGCCGATAGCCGGTGCCTCGCTGCGTCTCGATCACATCAGGCAACTTCGCTGAAGTGGACAGCGCTTGGCGCAAATGCCAAATCGCGTTGGTCAGTGCTTTTTCACCAACGTAATAATTGCCTGCCCACACGCTGTCAATCAGCGTTTCCCGACTCACACGTTCGGGGTAATGACGTGCGAGTACTCGCAACACCTCCATCATCTTGGGTTGCATCAGCTTGACTGTGCCGTCAGCAAACTCAAGCGTGCAGGAACCAACCCGGACCTGGCAATCAGCCAGGACAAAGTGGTTTAGCGATTGCGTCGGGTTAGCCATGGCTCAAATCTGCCACATTCATGCATCGAGGTCGGCGGCAATTAGGCATTCGCCACAGCGCATCTGTCAAACGCCATCTTGGTGAATCGAAAGGGATAGAGTTTCGGCATTATTCCAAAACGGCATTTGCAGTTAGCTCACTGCTGGTGGCGTTGCCCATTCTGGTTGGCGCTGCCGACCCGGCACCACCGACCGACACCAATGCCGCCGTTGATCGACTTTCCGTACTTCAGTGAAGACAGCGGCTATTCGGTGTACGGCCGCAGCGTTACGCTCGGTTACGACCACAAGTTCTAAGATCCCTCTGATTGAGTCCAATCCCTGTCATGCCGGCGAAAGCCGGTATCCATTTAATGCAAGAAAAATGGACCCCGCCTTTCGCCGGGGCGACAGCTTTGTTTGCTTTTCGGGCTTGACCAGAGCGTCCCTGAGATCCCGCAGCGTGCTTGCCCCAGCGCACGCTGTCGGGGCATTTTTTTGCGCCTTGCGCTCTCACTTACACGGCTCCGCTCATGACCCTGTTATTCACTTTGCTGCGCGTCGGAACGCGCCTGGCGTGCTGGTTAATGCTTGCGCTGCTGGCGAGTTGCACTTCGCCAACTGCCGTTACCATCGCCGCCCCACCGGCGCCGGCCAGCGACGGACCTCACGTATTTTTTCGCAGGCCTGAACTCAAACTGCTGTCATTCTGCAGCAATGGCCTGCAACGCCAGCAAGTGACGGTTGCTGCCCCGGTTACGTTTCTGCCAGACCACTGTGGGGCGCCATTCACTGTGCCAGTAAGGCCGCCGGTTTTGCCGCAGACCGACCGTCACTATCGCGGTGTCGAAAAACTGGCCGTGATGAGTGACATTCACGGTCAGTATGAATTGATGCGCGCCGCGCTCCAGAACAACGGCGTGATCAACAACGCGGGCGATTGGACTTTTGGCAGCGGCCATTTGGTTGTCATTGGTGATGTTTTTGATCGGGGTCCGCAGGTGACCGAGGCACTATGGTTGCGGCGACCACTTCCCGGTTTAACGCCGCAAATTCCACAAACTCAAGCCAACCACCACCATCAACACCCGTGCTGGCAGAATTTTTATCAAATAGGCAGCAAACGGCGCGGCGATCAAACCGCCCAGCCACAAGCCCAGCACTCGCTGCCAATGCGAGATGCCGATCGCAACGATAACGATCGGCGTCGCCACCCATGAAACAAAAAACTCAGCCGCGTGCACGGTACCCATGGCGTAGCGCGGCGGGCCAGCTCACGCCCGAATTGAGCTGGCGGATCAAGACTAACCCGGATCGCCTTGATATCGATCCAATGCTAAAACCCATCAACCCCATACCACCCTTAAGCCTCTCCACTGAGAGGAGGGGGGTTAGCGGTGGTTGAGTCTGCTCAGAAGTTTGCTGAAACTCGGCAGACCCTGCCGCTTTCGCCCGGCGTTTTTTCCGCCTTGAACTATGCTCCGCATTACGACCTGTTCCCTCGGGAGACAGCGGACATGCGGAGAGCTCATTACGAGCGTACTGCAACCAGCCGCCTCCTGAGCCGGCACTCGTTCTGTCACGGATTGACGCTAGTTGTAGCCGCGCTGCTGAGTTGTCCGGTGCTTAGCGAAGAACAGAATGTAACCGAGCTCAGTCTGGATGATTTGGCCAATGCCGAAGTGATCTCGGCCGCCAAGAAAGCGCAGCCGCTGGCGGCAACGGCAGCGGCGGTCTACGTCATCAGCCGCGAAACCATACGCGAATCGCGAGCGACCAGCATTCCGGAATTACTGCGCCTGGTTCCAGGTGTAAACGTCGCGCAGATCGATGGCCATAAATGGGCGGTCTCGATCCGTGGTTTCAACGCCCGTTTCAGCAAAAGTTTGCTGGTCATGGTGGATGGCCGCGCGATCTATGACCACACCGTGTCCGGCGTGTTCTGGGAGAACCTGGCGCTACCGCTGGAAGAAATCGAGCGCATCGAAGTCGTCCGCAGTCCCGGCGGTGCCCTGTGGGGCGCCAACGCGGTCAACGGCATCATCAATATCATCACCCGGCGCGCCACCGACACGCTCGGCGCGCTGGCGGCCGGCGCTGCCGGCAACATTGTCGAAGGCAATGGCACCGTTCGCTATGGTGCGGCGCTCGGCAACAGTGCGTACGCGCGGATCTACGTCAGCGCGATCCGGCACGATCAATTTGCTCGCGCCACAGCCAGCGGTGGCGACAATCACGATGGCTGGGAACGGCAAACCGGTGGCCTGCGGCTCGACTGGCGGCTGACGCCTCAGGACAACCTGACCGTGCAAGCCGACAGTTTCGATGGCCGCTTTGATCAGCGCGGCAACCGGACCCTGCTGGTTGCACCCTATCGAGTCGCCATTGAGGAAACCGCGCACGGCCACGGCAGCAATGTGTTGAGCCGCTGGAGCCATACCACCGAACAGACCGGCGACTGGCAGGCCCAGCTTTACTACGACAGCAATCAACACATCGAGGCCTTGTACAGCCTCGGCAATAAAACCTGGGATCTCGATGTCCAGCATCACTGGCCACTCCATCGCTTGCATGAGCTGACGTGGGGTGTCGGTTACCGCGAGATCGAAAACCAGGTGTCCGGACTGACCTTTCCTGGTGCTGAACCCATGCTCCGGTGGAATAATAAAAATCTATTTTTGTCTGATCAAATGCAGCTCAGTGATGACTTCACGTTGACCCTCGGCGCGAAATGGGAGAACAGCGGGCTGACCCGCGATCACCTGGCGCCAAACTTGCGGTTCAACTGGCAACCGGCCGCCGGTTGGTCGTTCTGGGGCGCCTACGGCGAAGCAGTGCGGACCCCGAACCGACTTGAGAACAACCTCAAATTGCTGCTGGAGGTGTTGCCACCCTATCTCCCCCCGTACAACCTGCCGGAGCCGGTCGCACTGTTTTTGCTGAGCAATCCGCAGTTGGACCAGGAGGTCTTGCAGGCCAGCGAACTCGGCGCCCGGTGGCTTGCGTCCGACCAACTGTCGCTGGATCTGGCGCTGTTCCGGCATGACTACCACGACGTAGTGATGCCGCAGGAGACGCTGCCACGGTTTGATCCCGATCTGGGTCTGCTCCGTATCGACCGCCTACGAGAGAACGTGGCGGATGCCGACTCGCAAGGCGTCGAACTCGCGCTGCACTGGCTGCCACGGCAGCGCTGGAGTAGCAGCCTGAGCTACAGCTATCTCGACCTGAATGTGCAGGCGCCAGCGGCGCAAACCAACACTGCCCTCGCGTTCGAGGGTAGTGCCGCCCAGCATCAGCTCTCGCTGCTGAACCGGCTGGCCTTGACGGACGACTGGGATCTGAGTCTGTGGCTACGCTGGCGCGATGAATTGACCACCGCCACCAGTGCGCTTGATGCCCGTACCGATGTCGATTGCAGCGTCGGTTGGCAATACAGCGAGCAACTGAAGCTGTGGCTGGCCGGTCGCAACCTGACCGGCAACGACGAGCCGGATTTTTTTGCCAGCACCGCCGCCAAAATCGACCGCAGTATTTTGCTGTCCCTGCGTTATGACTTCTGAGCGGCCACCATGATGAGCAGGCGGCTGCGGCTTGTTTTGCTGGTCTTGCTGGTGCAATGCCTGACCGAACCGACGCGCGCTGGCGAAGTGATTGACACGGACCGCGCCACGGCGGCCTATCTTTACCATTTTTTTAATTTCACCCAATGGCCAGCCGGCGCGATCACGTCGGAAGGATCGTTCCTGCGGCTGTGCTTGGTCGGCGACGACGACAACAATCTGCATCTGGATGCGATCGACGGCAAAGCGGCCGGCGCCAAGACCTTGCAAATCCTGCGGATGACCGCCTCGGCGTCGTTCGAGCAATGCCATACCCTGTTCCTGATCTACCGCAGCAGTGACGTCCGTGACCAGGTGCTGAGCAAAACCCGCCACCTGGCCACGCTGACTGTCAGCTCCACACCGGGTTTTGTCGAGGCCGGCGGCGTCGTCGAATTTGTCCGCAGCGAGGACCGGCTGACCCTGAAGATCAATGCCGGCGTCATGCACGACAAGGGCTTGCAGATCAGCTCGAAACTGCTGAACCTAGCCGAGGTGGTCAACCAATGAACACGCTGTCGTCGCACTTCCACGCCTTCATCAACGGGCTGTCGATCGGCCGCAAGCTGGTGCTGATCACCATTACCACGACCGTGCTGATTTTCACCGGCACCATCACGGTCTATGTCAGCACCGAATTTGCCCAGATGCGGCGCGAAGAAAATGAGCAGCTCGCGCTGATCGCGACCGTGCTGAGCCGCAATGTCACGGCCGCCATCGCCTTCAATGATAAGCAGGCGGCCAACGACATCCTCAGCGCCTTGTCGAGCAAGGCCAACATCCTGCATGCCGAGTTGCGACTGCTTGACGGTAGTCTGTTCAGCGAATTTCGGCGCCACGGCAACGGCGACAGCAACAGCAGCACCGGCAGCAACAGCGCAACGCTGGCGGCATTGCATGTGGTCACGGTGCCGGTCAAGCAAAACAACCAGGTGCTGGGCGAACTGAAACTGTACGCCGACCTCACCCCGCTGGCCACGCGCCGCAATGAACTGCTGGCGTACGCCGGTCTGGTGCTGATTGCCGGCACCCTGCTGACGCTGCTGCTCAGCAACCGGCTGCAGAAAATCATCATCCGGCCAATCGACGCGCTGATGTCGGCCATGACCGAGGTCACCCGCTCGAAGAATTTTCGCTTGCGGCTGACCGCCACCACCCGTGACGAAATCGGCCTGCTGGTTGCGGGTTTCAACACCATGTTGGAGGAACTTGCCGAGCGCGATGAAGCGCTGGAACAACACCGCCGCGATCTGGAACGGCAAGTCAGCGAACGAACCCAAGCACTGTCCGAACGCAATCAACAATTGAATGTCAGCGTCGCCGAACTGGAGCTGGCGAAAGCGCGGGCCGAAGCCGCCAACCAGGCCAAGTCGCAATTTCTGGCCAATATGAGTCATGAATTGCGCACCCCGATGAACGGCGTACTGGGCATGATCGAGGTACTGTTCACCACACCGCTGTCCGACCGCCAGATGCAGTACTGCACCGCGATCCGCCATTCTGGCGAGAGCCTGCTGGGCGTCATCAGCAATATTCTCGACTTGTCGAAGATCGAAGCCGGCAAACTGGAGTTGAGCCACGAGCCGCTGAATTTGCCGCAGTTGATCGAAGACGTCGGGGAAATTTTTGCGCTCAGCCTCAGCGAGAAGAACATTGAGCTGAGCCTGTGCGTCGCGACCACGATCAACCGCCGCTATACCGGCGATCCGTTGCGGCTGCGTCAGGTGTTGATCAACCTGGTCGGCAACGCCGCCAAATTCACCCGCCACGGCACCATCAGTATGCGACTGAGCCGGTTGGAGTCGCAGGCGGCAGAAAGGCATTTGCTGCGTTTTGAAGTGGCCGATACCGGCATCGGTATTGCCCCGGAAGCCAAAGCCCGGATTTTTGACGCGTTTACCCAGGCTGACAGCTCAACCACCCGGAAATTCGGCGGCACCGGCCTCGGCCTGACCATCAGCCGGGATCTGATCCGGTTAATGGGCGGCGAATTTGCGGTCCACAGCGAACCGGGCAAAGGCTCGACCTTTGCCTTCACGGTAGCGCTTGAACCCGGTCAGTTACTCGAGCTCGAACCGCATGACCGGTTCCACGATCTGCGGGTATTGGTCGCCGATCCCACCCCGGACAGTCGGCAAAGTCTGAGCAACACCTTGCAGTCCTGGGGCATCCAAGCGGACCTGCGCGAACCGGAGCAGGCGCTCGCCGCTGGCAACACCGGCCCGGACTACGACGTGCTGCTGATCGATGAAATCCTCTATGACTCGATGCACCCATCCCGCCTCAACGCGCTGCTGCAACGCTTGCAGCTCGGCGTGGTCTTGCTCAGCCATCGTGCTGGTGGTCGGGTGGATGGCTCCCGCAGCCTGCTGCCCGTGCTGACCCTGCTGAAGCCGGTGCGGCGCTCGGCCCTGTACAACCACCTGCTGAAACTAATGCAAGGCGAAGGCACCGCCAGACCAACCCACGTCGAACCGTGCCCCGCCACTAGCGACGACGGCAGCATCAGCTTCAATGCCCGGGTGTTGGTGGCCGAGGACATTCCACTGAATCAGGAAGTCGCGGTCACCATGCTGCAACTGCTCGGCTGCCAGATTGATGTCGTCAACAACGGTGAGGAAGCTCTGGCCGCCGTCCAAACCAGCCTTTACGACATCATTCTGATGGACTGCCAGATGCCGATCATGGACGGCTTTGAAGCGACCCGCCGGCTGCGGGAAATGAGCAGCCAACAACCATCACCGCTGGCCGGGAAACTGCCAGCGATCGTCGCGGTGACCGCGCACGCCATCACCGGTGATCGCGAGATTTGCCTGACCGCCGGCATGGATGATTACCTGGCTAAACCGTATCGCCGTTTGGAACTCAGTGCGGTGCTCGGCCGCTGGCTGAAACCGGTACCGCGCGCCAAGGCAAGCACGGTGGCGTCGCGGGCAACTGAGCTCAGCGGCTATCTTGACCGGGCCGCCTTTGCCGGTTACGAACTGATGCCAAAAGCGGAATTCGCGCGCTTTCTGCAACGGATTACCGAAATCTATTTGCGCGATGCCCCGACCCTGCTCAGCGCCATCCATACTGGTCTGGACCAGAATAATGCCGAGGCCGTCTGGCGCGCGGCGCATGCGCTGAAATCGTGCAGTGCCACCGTCGGCGCGACCACTTTGGCGACCCTGAGCCGCGAATTCGAACGGCTTGGCAAGCAGGGTGCGCTGACCGAATTGCGCGGCTCGATGGCCGAGCTGGACCGGCACTTCCAGTTGGCTGCCGCCGCCGTCGCGGCGTTGGTCCGCAGCGACCCAGCAGTCCTGTCGGACTTAGGTGTTCGTAGCGAGGGAAAGACCGGTTTGAGTCAGATGGTTGGCAAATTTGAGGCGAATAGTG
>Ga0247727_10005753_pt1 | contig 24846 bp, 23 predicted proteins | sample WisWelCaveWW1625_FD_202498 | JGI IMG/M metagenome (GOLD analysis project Ga0247727, IMG submission 202498) | Biofilm microbial communities from Wishing Well Cave, Virginia, United States - WW16-25 | ecosystem: Environmental > Aquatic > Deep subsurface > Groundwater > Cave microbial mat | place...
CCTTTTAAGAAAAGCATTGCTGGCACCTAGGCGGCGCCAGTTGTTTAAAATCGCGAATTGTGACGTAGAGGACTTGACATTCACATAGCAGCGCAGGCATCCTGCCTGCGGTCCGTAATGCAGGCTGGAAGCCGCTACATCTCGACAACCTCAAAACTGTTAAGCACCCCTGGGAGACCGCGAGGGTTGACGGTTACTGTTCCGGTCGCTTACATTGAATGGATGAGGATCGGTTTGCTTCACTACTCGGCGCCTCCTGTAGTTGGAGGCGTGGAGACGATTCTTGGAAAGCACGCGCTGTTGATGGCAGATGCCGGCCATCAGGTGAGTGTGATTGCAGGGCGGGGGGCTCCGTTGGATCCGCGCATTGCCTTTCATCAAATTCCTCTTGTTGATTCGGTGCAAGCGAATGTTCTGTCTGTGAAGAGCGAACTCGATCAAGGTGTGGTTTCCGCAAAGTTTGATTCACTTGTTTCGGAGATTGCATCCAGTCTGGATCCGCTGTTGAATGAGTTGGACGTGCTGATCGCCCATAATGTTTGCTCGCTTCATAAGAATCTGGCCTTGACCGCGGCTCTTCGAAGAAGGACAGAACAATTTCAACGTCCGGCTCTCATTCTCTGGCATCACGATCTTGCCTGGACAGCTTCCCGATACAGACAGGAACTGCACGATGGCTATCCGTGGAATTTGATACGGCTGTATTGGTCTCATGCGATTCCTGTGGTTGTGTCCGAATTCCGGCGCGGCGAACTGGCAGCGCTCATGGGCATAGAAATGGACCGGATTCGAGTTATACCGAATGGTATCGCCGTCACTCAGTTGCTCGGGTTGAACACACAGACAGTGGATCTGGCCAACCGCCTGGAGCTGTTATCAGCTTCTCCATTGATCCTCTTACCGGTACGCATCACCCGGCGGAAGAACATCGAGCTTGCGCTTCGCATTGTTGCGGAAATGCGAAAGCAGTTTCCCCGGGTAATGCTGGTGATCACTGGTCCGCCCGGTCCTCACAACGTTACGAATCGTGACTATTTTGTCATGCTGTTGAGTTTGCGGGAGCAGCTTTCCGTGAGCCGTTGCGTTCATTTCCTGGCCGATGTGGTGAACGACTATCTTCCTGAGGATGTGATCTACGGTCTCTTGCGATTATCCGATCTATTGTTGCTTCCGAGTTTTGAAGAAGGTTTCGGCCTGCCTGTTATCGAAGCAAGTCAGGCGAAACTTCCGGTTTTTTGTTCGGATATTCCACCGCTTCGGGAACTGGGAGGTGACGGCGCCCATTACTTTTCGCCGAATGCGGATCCCGTCGATATAGCTTCGAGAATAAGTGCGTACGCAGATGCAAGCAGCATGATCCAACTTCGCACGCGTTTGCGAAAGTATGACTGGAGTTTTCTTTACAATGAAAGAATCGAGCCGTTGCTCAGTGAGGCAGGAAAATACCCGTGAAAAAATCGCGACGGTTCACGCCATTTTCTAAAATCCTTGTTCCTGTAATTCACGGTGGCGATCCGACTACTGCGGTGAATGCAGCGCGCTTGATGATCGGAGAAGGGAAGATCCTCCTGATCGGTGTTGTGAGGGTGCCACAAACCAAATCTTTGAGCACAGCATCAGGAACGGCCCGGCAGATTCGACAAATAATTCGAACCCTTACCGCCGGGGCGGCCATTCAAGCAATATCTCCCGTTCGTGTCTCCTATGATCCGTGGAAAGAACTTGTAAGCGCAATCGAAAAAGAAAAGCCGGATCTTCTTTTGTTGGAATGGCCACAGGGTTTGAAAGCACTCGGCGTGACTGTCGAGACGGTACTAACGCATCCCCCTTGTGATACCGCGCTGGTTCGCGGTCCGATTCCACAATCTCTTTCGCATGTTCTCGTACCAACCCGCGGAGGACCTTATGCGGAGTTGGCTTTGCGCGTCTCGCTGGCCATCTCTCGAGCGGCAGCAGCCGAGGTTACTTCCATACACCTGTTGCCGATCGGCTTTGCTGAAAATGACAAGCGCGATGCTCCCTTTCAAGGCATCGCACACATACTGGGAAAGCTCCCCGTTGGTTCCCGGCGAATCAGGACAAACGATCCTGCCGGAACCATCCTCCAGGAATCAATTCATTCAGACTTGATTGTAATGGGTTCCACTGTTCGCCCGAAAGAGTCCCCTGCTTCTCTGGGACCTGTGGCCGAGCGCGTTTTTCGCAAGAGCCCGGTCCCTGTCATTGCAGTAAAATCAAAACGACTGGACGAATCGTCGATTCGGAAACCCAGTCTAACCGCTATCTCTATTCTAGTGGACAGGTGGTTTGCTGAAAACACGTTTCACGCGAACGAATTCAAAAATCTCGAAAACTTGCTTCTTTTAAAAGAGAAACAGCGCCTCACAATCAGTGTTGCGATGCCGGCTCTAAATGAGCAGGCAACCGTGGGACGGGTGATCCGAACGATTAAGCGCGACTTGATGGATCGCGTTCCACTGGTGGATGAAATTGTATTGATTGATTCTCAGTCTTCGGATCGTACACGACAGGTTGCGGAAGTTTGTGACGTGCCGGTATATATCCATCAGAAAGTATTACCGCAGTACGGCGCGCGTACGGGAAAAGGAGAGGCCTTATGGAAGAGTCTTTACGTTACCCGTGGGGATCTTATCGTATGGATCGACACCGACATTACAAACATTAATCCCCGTTTTGTCTATGGTCTGCTTGGTGTATTGTTGCATTCTCCACAAATTCAATTCGTGAAAGGATTCTACCGCCGGCCTCTTCGAGTTGGTGAGAAGATCCAGGCGGGTGGAGGCGGGCGCGTCACCGAACTCGCTGCGCGACCGCTATTGAACCTGTTTTATCCGGAACTCTCCGGCATTATCCAGCCGCTCTCAGGAGAATATGGCGGACGCCGCTCGTTGCTGGAACGTTTAACTTTCTATTCCGGATATGGCGTCGAAGTAGGCCTTCTTATTGATGCCTTTGAGAAGGCAGGACTGGATGCGATTGCCCAGGTTGATCTCAAGGAACGAATTCATCGCAACCAGTTGTTGGAACCTCTCAGCAAAATGTCGTTCGCCATAATTCAAACAGTAATCAGCAGACTTGAAAAACGCCTCGGCCGTGATTTGCTCGAAGATGTCAACAAAACCATGAAACTGATACGATACAAACGTCCGCGATACTTCCTTGAGGTAGAGGAGCTCGCGGAAACAACCAGGCCTCCCATGATCGAACTTCCTGAGTATCTGCGGACTCATCGCCGATGACCTGTTTGATTCTGATCCGTCACGGCGAAACGGACTGGAATGTGGAAGGCCGTTACCAGGGACAGTCTGATGTCCCATTGAATAACCATGGCCGGCGCCAGGCCATTGAATTAGCCGCTGAGCTGCGGGAACGCAAGCCTTCAGCCATCTATTGCAGCGACTTGAAGCGCGCAGGCGAAAGCGCAGAAATCCTGGGACGCGACCTGGGCCTGTCCGTTCACAAGGACTCCCGGCTCCGTGAAATTCACCTGGGCTCCTGGGAAGGAATGCTCTTTGAGGAGATTCAGGCCATGTATTCGGATTTACTGCAGCTGAGAAAGCTGGCTCCTCGCACCGTCAGCGCGCCGGGAGGCGAGACCATGGAACACGTTCGCATTCGAGTGATGGCTGCGGTAAAAGACATCGTGGGGTCTCATCCTGATGAGACTATTGCCGTTGTTTCTCATGGTTTGCCGATTGCCATACTGATTGCCCACTGTCAGGGCCGGCCTTTCGAAGAAGTGTGGAACTTGATTCCTGAAAACAGCAAGCTGTTTACTGTCCCCGAATGGAATCCCGAATCGTAGATCCTACCGCGAAATGATTTACCTGCACACTATAATAGAAGCGCATGAAGCATGATGGAATTGCGGTTGTTGATTTTGGCGGGCAGTATGCGCATCTGATTGTCACAAAGATTCGCCGGTTAAACGTTTACGCTGAGATTTTGCAGCCGGAAGATCCGGTGGAGCGATTTCAATCCTACAAAGGGATCATTCTTTCAGGAAGTCCGTCTCTATCTGCCTTCGGAGAGGACAGCGCTTACGATAAGCGGATTTATGATTTGCCCGCGCCGATTCTCGGTTTTTGCTTTGGACATCAGGAGATTGCGAAGCATTACGGCGGTCGTGTTGAACACATGCAGCGTGAATACGGTCCGGCCGCGCTACAAATCCGCGGGTCGAGTCCGATCTTCGCAGGACTCAACCGCGAAGAAACAGTATGGATGAGTCATGGAGACACGGTCACTGTGCGTCCTGTGAACTTCGAAGAAATCGGTGTCTCTGTTACGGGAGGAATTGCGCATGCCAATGCGGCCATCGGGAGCAATTCGTTGCGGCGATACGGATTCCAGTTTCACCCGGAAGTAGACGATACGATTCACGGCCAGGAAATGCTGCGCAACTTCTGCGTAAATATTTGCGGATGTCGCGCAGATTGGACAATGCAGAACTATGCAGTAGAAGCCGCAGAACGCATTCGCTTGCAATCCGCAGGGCGTCCGGTATTTTTGCTTGTTTCGGGCGGAGTCGACAGCACCGTGTGCGCCGCGCTGCTTCGCCGGGCGCTGGAACCGGATAATGTGCGCCTGCTTCATATTGACAACGGCCTGATGCGTAAAAATGAAAGCGCCGGAGTGATTGAAGAATTTCAGAGGCGTGGCCTTTCAAACAATCTGCACTTCGTCGATGCATCGAACAAATTTCTCGAAGCTCTTGCCGGACAAATTGAACCTGAAAAAAAGCGTACGATTATCGGCGACACGTTTCTGAGTGTTTTTCACGAAACCGTGGAACAACTGGACCTTTCCGGATGTCTTCTGGCGCAGGGCACAATTTATCCGGACACGATCGAAACCGGCGGGACAAAACGGGCCGACGTCATCAAAACGCATCACAACCGCGTGCCTGCGGTGCAGCGAATGATTGAGCAGGGACTGGTCATCGAACCGCTCGTTGAATTGTACAAAGTGGAAGTGCGCGAATTGGGAGAAGCGCTCGGTCTTCCCGAAGAAATTGTCTGGCGGCATCCTTTCCCGGGTCCGGGTCTTGGAATCCGTTTGCTCTGTTCGGACGGAAATGTCATCGATGCCGGTCAACTTTCCAATTCGCAATCGGCGCTCGAAGAGGCTCTCGCGAACTCCGCTGTTCGTGGAAGGATTCTTCCGGTCCGCTCTGTCGGCGTGAAGGCAGATCTCCGGTCCTACGAACACCCTGTGATGCTCTGGGGTGATTTCGGAAAGGACGATCCGGAACTGGTTGCCGCCCGCATCTTCCAGAGAGTTCCAGGCGTAAATCGCTGCGTAGTGGACCTCAGCGGAAATGGTGTGCAAAATGCCAGGCCGCTTGTTGCCTCTGTTACACGCGAACGCCTTGACAACCTGCGGGAAGCAGATGCTGTCGTGATGGAACTGTTGCACCGTTACGAGCTCAATCGCAAAATCTGGCAATTCCCTACTGTATTTGTTCCACTCGAAATCAACGGTTCGGGCAAAGAACTGGTGGTCCTTCGCCCTGTTCTTTCGGAGCGCGGAATGACTGCGCGTCCCGCACGGCTTCCACAGGAAATTCTTGCCGGGCTAAACACCCGCATCCGTCAATTGCCGGACATTTCCGGAGTCGCAATCGACATCACGTCGAAACCGCCCGGAACGATCGAGTGGGAATGAGTGCAGTCCGATTTGCATCACAACCGACACTACGCAACGTGCTGTCCTTCTTTGGCCAGATGCTCCTTAATCCACATCCTTAGAAGCGATGTATAACTCAGCCCTTTCCGTTCTGCAATCCTTTCAACCGCTTTGATATCATCGGGATCAAGTCTGATTGCAATCAGGCTAACATGAATAAGGCGGTGCAAGCTGAACCACTTTCCGCCAATGCTGTTGACGCCTCTACCACGATACGGTGTAATACAAATGGAATGCAGGCATCATGATCGAGCGACTTTTCCCCGGTTTTCTCCTTTTCATCAGCGTGTGCGCAACGGTGATAGTTCAGGCGGAGGATACAACTGAACTTCCAGAATGGTGCCGAAAGCTGCCAAGACCCATTTATCGTTCGCTCGATCGTTTGCTCGCGGATGAGCCGTGGTTCGAAGTCTACAAAATCCGGCCTTGCGTGTTTGCGATTTATGAGCCGCGCCAGTTTCAGGAAGTCATTTCGTTTTTGATTACGGGCAAGGACCGCGCCTTGCTCCTGGACACCGGAATGGGGATCGCTTCCATCCGCAAAGTAGTATCCAAACTCACTTCGCTGCCGGTCATTGTTATAAACACGCACTCGCATCCTGATCATGTAGGTGGCAACGCGGAATTCTCTGAAATCTGGGGAATCGACGGCGATTATACTCGCTCCAATGCCAATGGTAACTCGAAACCCTGGCTGAAGGACTGGGTGCATCCGCCGAATGTGTGCGGACAATTACCCGAAGAATTTAATCCGGCCCATTATAAAATTGCGCCTTTCAAGATCACACATTACGTCAAAGACGGCGATGAAATTGATCTTGGGGACCGACAGATCCAGGTGATCCTCACACAGGGGCACACACCCGATTCACTTTGCATCTATGATCAGAAGAATCGCCTGTTGTTTACCGGGGACACCTTCTACCCGGGACCAATTTATCTGTTTGTGCCGGAAACTGATTTCACCTCTTACGTGCGTTCAGTCGATAGAATAGCCTCAATGAAAAATGTCGATCTATTGTTGCCCTCACACAATGAGCCTACAGCAAATCCGAAAATACTTTCGAGCCTCCTGCAGGCCGCTCAAGCAGTTCAGACAGGCAAAGCAAAGTTCACAGTATCAGAAGGCCTGCGCGAATATGCTTTCGACGGATTCTCCCTGCTGCTGGCCCCAAAACCGTGAAAACAGCGCAATCAACTTCTTCACGAAATTCATTCACGATCAGCCGGAGAGTGTAGATGTATCCCGGCATCTTCCTGATCTCCGCTGCCACGCTTCTCTTTCAAGTTTCGCTGACCAGAGTTTTTTCGGTCCTGTTTTACCATCACTTTGCGTTTCTTGTAATCAGCACTGCTTTATTCGGATTCGGCTTCAGCGGAGTATTCCTCTTTTTCTTTCAAGGCAAAGTTGGAAATCTGAAAAACCGGTTAAGCTCTGGCGCTTTGCTTTTTGCTGTTACGATTCTGCTGAGCTATCAGTTGATCCTTCTGCTTCCGCACCACTTTCGAGACATCTCCGACAATCCCCGCCAGATCGTCCGGTTAGTGTTTTACTACGCCATACTCATTGTGCCTTTCTTCTTTTCAGGCGCTGTGATCGGACTGATCTTGAGCACCTTCACAGAAAAATCGGGAAAACTCTACTGCGCGGACCTGGTAGGAGCGGCGCTTGGATGCCTTTCCGTATTGTGGCTGGTGCCCGCTCTGGGAGCCTCCGGGGCCATCGTCGCTTCTTCGTTTCTTGCGGCCTGTTCGGCGCTGGCTTTCTGGCCTGGATCGAAACCAGTCAAAGCGGGCTCGATTCTGCTGGCCTGTTTTACGCTCTTCTTGATTCCAAAATCTGAACAATATCTTCCGCTTCCAATGTCACAGGTATTCAAGGAAAAGCACGGCAATTTCTTCCAGGCGCCCACACGCGAAATTGAATTCTCCGCATGGAGTCCTGTTTCACGCCTGGACGTGCTAACGACAGCCCCTTCCAAACTTATCTATCTTGATGGAGGCTCAAACGTTTCATTTCTGGTCCCGTTTCGCGGTGGAGATCTAAAGAATATTCAGCCGCGCCAGAACGCGCGCACCGTGCCTTACATGATCGCACCAAGAGAATCCGCCTGCATCATCGGGCCAGGAGGCGGCGAAGATGTTTTGAATGCCTTTTCGTTCGGACTCAAAAGGATCGTGGCCGTGGAAATGGATCCATTGATGGCCAGTATCGTGAAGGGTAAATACAACAAGTTCCTCGGAAATCTGTTTCATCAACCATCCGTTCAACTGGTGAACGATGAAGGACGCAGCTTCCTGCGCCGTTCGAAGGAACAGTTTGACATCATCCAAACAGTCCACAACTGTTCGCCGATGGCTCTTGCCACGGGAGCCTTCAATCTGTCGGAGAGCTATCTATTCACAAAAGAAGCTTTTCACGAATACTGGCAACGCTTGAAACCGGGCGGAATGCTGGCGATCAACCGGAGCGGAATTCTTCGCGCTGCGCCTCTCGCTTCTGTTGTTTTGCAAGAAAATGGAATTTCCGATCCCGAGAACTACGTCATAGTGGTGACTCGAAAACATGGAGATACAGGTTTCTATCTGAAAAAGGGAAGGATTACAGAATCTGATCTTCAAAATCTTCAAGACTCCCGGCAAGTGACAAAAACGTATACGATTTACGCTCCAACATCCGAGTTTCAGAACGAAGAGAATCTGTACTATCAACTTCTCACCCCGCGCTTGCGGGACCCTTTCATAGAGAAAGCGGATATTGTTTTAGCCCCACCCACAGACAACTGGCCGTTTTTCGATCATTATCAACCTCTTGGAAGAATCCATGGCACCACCTCCATCATGCCCCACGAGTTGAATCCTGCAATCAAGTTTCGGAACATGGGCGATCTTGCGCTATATGCGCTGCTGGCAGAGGCCGCATTACTCTCCTTTGTCTTTATCGTACTTCCACTGTTCCGGCTGAAGAATATCAAGCCGGGAAAGTCCCCACTGCCGATTTTGTTTTACTTCTCAGCGATTGGAGCAGGTTTTATCTTGATTGAGATTTCGCTTTTTCAAAAACACATTCTGTTCATGGGTCAGCCCGTTTATTCAATCACTTCTGTTCTCTTTTCATTATTGATCTCCGCAGGTCTCGGCAGTCTCACCTTCCAGCATCTCTTTAAGGAAGGCCGTGAAAGAAAGTGGCTTTTATGCATCCTTGGAATCCTGAGCGTTTTGCTCTTTGTCGAAATGTTTTTGACGCCGCGAATGCTGAATGCTTTTCTGGGGTTTTCGATGCTTCAGCGATTTGTGATTTCCGGATTCAGCATTGCGCCATTAGGTTTTATTATGGGAATGCCCTTTCCTTTTGCTGTACGAGTTGTTGGCAAGCGCTTTCCGGAAGCGATACCATGGGGTTGGGGACTCAACGCTTATATGACTGTGGTGGGTTCAATTCTGTGCGTGTTGTTTGCCCTTACGTTGGGTTTCCGAATGAATTTTCTCATTGCGCTGGCAATCTATTGCGTGGGTTTTCTGTCATTCTACAATATGCTCAAACGGGAAAGCTCTGAGTGAAAAGCGCATTCCGATTGCCCACGCCCGTAAGCGGCCTACCGGCATTTCATAATATGAAACTATAATTCATACTATGAAATTCAGCCTAACCCGGACAAGCCGGAAACCAAACAGGGTATGTATTTAACGCAAAGGCGCGAAGATGCAAAGAAGGAAGGGCATTGCGTCCTGGCCTCCTTTGCGGGCAAAATGAACCACGATAACAGTAAAACTCCAGCTCGTCGCAAAGCGAGCCAAGACGCAAAAAAAGAAAAATCCCCGCGGCTTGGCGACTTTGCGTTAAAATTTCTTTGCCTTTTTTGCAACGATTTAACTTGTGACGGTCTAAAGACAGATCTGTTGCGAGATTGCATCGAGCAGATTGAGCGCTTCGATCAGGGTATTGCGGTCGAAACAAATTGAGTCGCCGAGCATCAGTGTTCGATAACCGAGTGAGAACAGATAAGCAACATCGCTGATGTCCGCGCTGCCGGGCACAGGATGAGTCGCCAGAGAGTTCAGGATACGGCTTGCTGCGACCGCGGTCGGGTCGGCCCGGATTATATTCTGCAGTGCGCCGATGATTTGATGGGGCCGGTTCATTTCCACGAACAAATCACCGCGGGCAGCAACGAGACGTCCGGACCGATTTCCGTTTTTCCCAGCAAATTCAACACCTTTTTGCGTTTCGATCTTCAACATTACTTCGGCTTCGGGTAAATGGGACTTCACTTCAGCCACGTCTTCAGGCATTTCAACATAAGACAGCAACACTTTATTGAGACCTGTCGATTTCATGGCCGCCAGATAATTCACATCTGTTTCCGTGAGTGTGTCTTCGATCTGCAGAGACGGATCAACAATGTTGATCGATTCTCCCGGTCCGATCAGGCGTCGTGGCCCCTTGTCAAGTATCAGCCGGTCACCATCCACGGCCACGATTCTTGCGTGTTCGGTCCCATCCGAAAAAAAAGCATTCACCGGTGTTGTCACTTTTATTTTATGGGAAATTCGAACTTCGGTGTAAGGAGGAATTGCTGCGCCAACCACACGCAATTGTCGTCCTTTCAGGTCGACCCATAAGGGCTTTCCCAGTTCACTCAAACGCCGCAAAACTTCCTGCGGTGTTTCGCGCAAAGGCATGACCGTGTTCAGGCGAAAACCACATACCAGCGGATGGGAAGCAACTTCAGAAAGATACCCGGCATAAGGCGGAGCCGTGACAATTACAGCTACCGGATTTCTGCCTTTCACGAGATTCGCAGAGTCGTACCGCAGTATGAACAGGAAAACATTCCGGCAGCGTCCACTGGAATCGGCGCGCCGCACTTCGGGCAGATCATTTCGATCGGTTTGCTCACCAGATCGACTTTTGACTGGTCCTGCCTGGCCAGCATGTTCTTCTGGAAATCGGAAAAATGTCCCCACGCGCGGGCAATCAAACCCATAGCATAGTCGACGGCCCGTTGCTCATCCTGAATGTGAAAGATTTTTTTCTGGCCAATGGCTTTCGCCCACTGCTTATCGACATGGTCGCCTTTCTTACCGGTTGGCCGCCGCAAAAACCACGTGTTCCATTTCTGAGTGACAGTCATCCACGCATCAATTGCGTCAACATCACCGGAGACTTTGTCTCCCAGATACTTCCGGATGGAGTCCTTTGATACTTTCCGGTGCATATCGATATCCCCAAATACAATCATGAACGGAGACTCTTCGACGTTAGGAACTTCTACGTGCGTGTTGATCCAGTGCGCAAACAGACCGTAGCTTTCCGGAGCGTCACCGCCGCCCCCTTCACCGTAAAGAGCGGCCAGAAGTTGCTCCAGATCAAAACCGTTGGCAAAAGTAGTCACCTGAAGTGGCCATTTGTCTACCGATGAATCCCCAATTGCAGCAAAACAAATCTGCAAATCCTGACGGTACTGGGAGAGTGTGTTATATAACAATGGAAGCCGGTCAAAGATCTCAAAAGGCCATTGAGCCATCGATCCGGTCACATCCACAGCAATCACTAACGGGTTTTTGGAATCCGATGTGATTCTCTTTTTCGGATCAACCACAGCCTCTTTCGGGCTGGTTTTTCTTTCATATGTTCGTGGACCGTAAGCAGTGGCCCGCTCAGCGGCGTTTCTGCGCAGTTCTGCGCCGCCTGCGCCATACGAGTACGAACCCGGTCCGTACCAGGTACTAACATCGTCATCCCATGAATACATGACTTTGCTCCTTTTAAACGATGATGGTTTCCATGGCCAGCGTGTGTAAGCCATACGCCTGGCGAAAACGTTTGTCCAGACCATGATCCAGGATGTAGTCCGCGATCCCGCGCGGCACGAATGCTTTCCAGCGATCGCCACAAGCCATTTCCCGACGAACCATAGTGCCGCTAACGGCGACTTTACTTTCAGCAGGAATAAAACTCGCAGGATGCGAAAGCGAAAAATGTCCTCTCAGCAAATGGGACACATAAGGATTCGCTGTAACAAAATGTTCAACCCCCTCAAACCGGCTCAAAAGCGACTGTGTCCAGTCTTCATCATCCGGCATGTCGGCCACGGGAATCAGAGTGAAATTAGAGTAGCCCGGTAGCACAATTTCCAGCATCTCAATGACTTCGTGCTGAGTAAAAGGACATCGATAGTCTTCGATGTTTGAGCTGCCGATTCCAATGCTGACTTTTTCGAATTGATCGCAAAGAGCGCGAAGAGCCGCCTCGTGACCGAGATGCACGGGCTGCCAGCGACCGATCATACCAATCGTCTTGATCTTTGGCCGGCGCGACATTGTTGTCATCAGATTATATCAGAACGCCTGCGAATAGACCCGATCAGCAAACACTCAAGAAGTAAGCACTTTCAATACATCAGGCAATGAGAATCTTTCATAGGGCTGGATGTCGGAGTCGGCACGAAGATTCACCAGATCCTCATCCGTCCAGAGAAGAACAGATCTTACGCTGTATTCGTACCACTCCCGCTTTGCGGAATCGGGTTCCGTCCTTACGCGCTCCAGGATAAACTCTTTTGCTTCCGCTTCGCTCCAGAAAGCAACCTCTGGATAAAGATACTTACCATCACCGAAGGAGGTTTCGTACTTATCTTCCATCAATACTAAATGCACTTCCGTTTTCAGCGGCATCCTCGCTTTCACTCTGCTGAGTATCTCCGGTGGGACATCAGAACATTTGACTTCCCACAGAAAATTACTTTTCCACGATGGTGTTGCAGGAATCGCTTCCCGATCAGGTGTCGCTAACGGTATGTTTCTGCCTTTCAATTGGTCCTCATTTAGCTGTTCCGCACGAAAATTCCTGTAAACTTCCTGATGAAATTGATCCCACATGAGGCTGCCTGCCCCGTGCGCAATCCATCCCTGCGCCGGGTTATAGACGAGCACACCATCGCAACCGCCTTTTCCCGTAAATGCGATAATACTGCCGGAAAAAGTCACGTAATATTCAATCGTTTCATCTGTGTTCATATGATTAAAAATTCGTAGTGAGGCTGAATCGAACGGAGAATGGTTCAACGGGATGCGTGTGGATATCATTAAATCCGGATGATGGTTCGTCAGGCAATCGTGAAGTGTAGAAGTAATCGATGTCGCTGGATTTAGAATCGAACAAATTGAAAAAATCGATGAAAGCATTCCAGTTTTTGTTGATGGTGTAGCCGACCGCAAAATTGGCCAGCACCGAAGATGTTGAGCGAACGGTATTATCTTCGATCAGCGGACGCGGCCCGAAGTATCTGAGATGAAAGTCGAGAATTACCCTTGACCAGAACGTATCGCCAATGGCACCCGGCCCGCCTCTTGTTTTTATGACGCCAACAGTGTGGTTGAACGGAGTCCATCTGACCGGCAAGCCTTCCAGCCAGATACCGGCAGTAATGACGCCTTCAACTGCGCCGGGAATTCTGTCGCCGGACGGATCGTTATCACGGAAACGAGAACGCGAATACGCCCAGTTCAATTCGATCGTCATCCACGAATACGGCTTGTAGTGGTTATTCCATTCGAAACCGGTTCTGCGACTCGGACGACCCGGTTCCGTGATACCGGCATCGCCCACAAACAGCAATTCGGAATCGAAATCCAGAAGCCACAGCGCAAACGTGCTCTGCCAGTTTTTGAACATAGCCGTGCGCAACCCCATCTCGGCGCCTTTGGACCGAACCAGCGGATCGACCGGCTCAGCCGGTTCACCGGTGAGTGGATCCATTTGAATTGTTGTACCTCTTGCATCATTGCTGTGAAAGCCAGTGCCAAAATTGCCGTAAACTTCCGTCTTCTTCCATGGTCCGAAAATGATTCCGATTTTCGGGCTTAGCATCATGTCACCTTCCTCGCCTGCATTCAGTGCGATGTTGCTTTTTACATCGAAACGGTACGTATCGAAACGCAATCCGAACAGCGTCCGAAATCTGGTTGACCAGTGAGTCGTGTTTTGCCAGTAACCGGAGTAACTCTGCTGACTAACCTGATCTTCACGTGTTGTTGAAAGACGCTGTCTTGCTTTCGTGTGATACAGGCCGACTAGTCCGATGTCATCATTGCGAAACTGAAATCCTGCTTGATTCTCGGTATCCAATCCGCCCCAACGTCCCAGCCATCGATGCGAAATTTGCGCACCGGATGTTGTCCGCCGGTCCGCCTGTTCAAACTGGTCTCCGTTAACCGGATCATCAAGAAAATACGTGAAGTTCGAAAACAGATTCAAATCATAGCGGATCACATATGCGGAAGTTTGAGTGAGCGCATCTTTGGAAGCGTGTTTCCAATCTAAAGAGAGACTGTAGCGGCCGGACTCTCCGCCGTCGGTTGGATCTACATTTCCGAACCGTCCGATTTGTCCGGACTCCACAGCGCGCAACGGAATCTGATCTGTGGAATCCCAACGGCCGTCATAGCCCATGCCCATCAAGCTAAAACTGTTTTTTTCCGTATCGATGCTGTAGCGTAATAGTCCATTCAATTTTCGATATCCATCCGGACGGTCCCACGGACCGTTGTTATGATACAGTTCCAGCGCAAACAAGAATTTGCCCTGCCCCGCTCGCGGCGATGAAAGGAGCAAGGCTCTACCGTATTCGAAGCTGCCCACTTCCAATCCGGCAACTGTCTTATCCAGTATGCGAGCGTAATCGATGTTGATGGCGCCGGCTGATGAGAAATCTCCGCGTTCGGCATAGTAGGGACCCTTCTGGTACTGCACATCGTTGACCAGCTCCGGAATCAGGAAACTCAAATCTGAGTAGCCCTGACCGTGACCGTGGGTCGGATAATTAACCGGCATTCCATCCAGACTGATGGCAAGATCGGTACCGTGATCCAGATTGAATCCGCGCAAATAATACTGGTTCGCCTTGCCCTGGCCACTGTGTTGACTGATGAGGACACCGGGAACGCTTTCCAGAAGCTCGCCCGGGCGTGATAACGGTCGCAAAGCAAGCTGCTCGTAGCGAACCGCGCCCTGTGATGCTGAGTCCGCAATGCCAATCAGGTTGTCACTCTCTTCCACCAGATCGCGCAATGGCTTGCGCGCCGTCACGATCATCTCTGCCTGGACCGAAATTCTCAGACTTCGATCAACAATGGCATCTCGTCCGGCAAAGACAATCACCTGATTCTTTACCTCTGTTGTGAAGCCCGGTAACCGGAACTGCACTTGATAGGCGCCTTCAGGCACTTTTGCCGCGTAGCAACCGGACTGATCGGTGTAAACCGTGTCCGCAAACCCCTGACCGCTGATCTTCACCTCTGCGCCCGGAAGTACGCCTCCCCCTTCATCCATGACGCACCCTGTGATGCGACCCGAACCTTCCGCCTCAGCGCTACACGCCCAGAGTAACAGAATCAATAATAAACATTGCTTCATGACTCATCCAAAACAGGTAAAAAAAGAGTACATAGTATAATACGATCCAATTTTTCAAGGGGATCGGGAGATCGGAGTAAGATCAGGAGATAGTTTTCAAGGGAATACAGGAGCTTCCGGGAATGAGTCGTAGTTTTCAAATGTTGCAACAAGTCTGTCTGAGCGGTGTGCTCGCCCTGTTGCTTATGTTGTCGTCAACAACATCCGTACTGGCGCACAACATGTACATGTGGCCGCATTTTACGGACCGGAAAAACACTGAAGTCGCGCTGGCCATGCTTGTAGAAAAGGACGAAGTTGTATGGTTCGACAGCATGACCGTTAATCTGCGAATGGATGGTCCTTCAGGCGAAGCGGATCTTACAGTGCCGGAAGAAGGCGACCCCAGAGTGCGTTTTGATCAGGAAGGCACATACGTGATCGGATGGGAATCCGAGGGCCTGTTCATTGAGGTTGAACCGAAGATATTCAACAAGTACCTTGCCGTCGAAGATTATTCATCCACCATAGAAGCCCGCAAGAAATCAGGTGACGAGGAAAAACCGGGTCGCGAAATTTACTCCAGGTATATCAAAACCTTTATCCAAGTGGGAAACGGTTTGTCTGATCACTTCAGCCATCCTTTGAACTACAAAATTGAAATCATCCCACTCACCAACCCTGCATCTCTGAAGCTGAACTCCGATCTGGAAGTCAAAGTGTTGTTCGAAGGAAAACCCCTGCAAAAACGAAGAATCATGGCGACATATGATTCATACAGTGACGCACCGGAGGATTACGCCCAGGTAACGGAAACAGACGAAAACGGTATCGCGCGTTTTCGAATCACTCACAAGGGACTGTGGCTCGTTCGCACGAACCAGATGATCCGATTGGAGGGAAACCCGGAAGCCGACTGGCAGAGTTTTTGGGCCAATTTTACGTTTGAAATGAAATGATTGTTCATCTTGTTGACGGAACCTACGAGCTTTTCCGCCACTACTATGCCGTGCCGAAGCATGTGAATCGTCACGGAAAAGAAGTGGCTGCTGCGCGAAGCGTTGTGGCGTCCATGTTTTCGCTTTTGTCTGAGGGAGCCACTCACATTGCAGTTGCGACGGATCATGTCATTGAATCTTTTCGGAACCTTCTCTGGCCCGGCTACAAGGATGGAAGCGGGATAGATCCGGATTTGCGTTCGCAATTTGAATTGCTGGAAGATGCCTTGAAAGCGGCCGGATTTAAGGTGTGGCCGATGATCGAATATGAGGCCGACGACGCGCTAGCAGCAGGCGCAGGTTTATTCGCCGCAGATTCACGTGTCGAAAAGGTATTCGTTTGCACGCCGGACAAGGATCTTGCGCAGTGTGTTCGTGGTGACCGTATTGTGCAATTCGATCGCAGACGCAAACTATTGTTCGATGAAAAAGGAGTCACGCAAAAATTTGGCGTGTTGCCTGAATCGATTCCCGATTATCTCGCGTTGGTCGGAGATAGCGCTGATGGATACCCGGGGTTGCCTGGCTGGGGAGCAAAATCCGCGTCTGTTGTTCTTGCACGTTTCCGGCACCTTGAAGACATTCCTGCGGATTTTCGCGATTGGCGATTGCCGGTAAAAGGCGCGCAAGGACTCGCATCCACACTCGCAAAATACTGGGACCAGGCGCATCTCTTTCGTCTGCTTGCCACTCTCGTGACCGATGGACCTGTCGTAGGAAAGCTCGATGAACTGAAATGGGCCGGGACCCTGCCCGAATTCAAAGCAATCTGCGAAACGCTCGATGCACCGGAGATGATGAAGCGCGCTGAGTCGTTGCTGTCTGATTCCGTATAACTTCGATTCCGTCCGCGTTTTCAGTAAACCTGCTCAGTTAAATCCCAGATGGGATTCTAATACGTAAAAAGCATTTACCGTTACAATCAGAATCAGCAAGATCTAAATCTAGTTCTCTGCTTTTATTTGAATTTTCTCCCAATGTATGACTCTAAGATTTCTGAAACCCAAACGTGTCCAGTCTCATTCCAGTGCCCATCATACTTCCAAAACGGTCTGGTGTCAGTCTCGGCCTCTCTCTGAATAAAAGTATTCCGCATTGCTATGAAATTAATGCCATTTTGTTTTGAAAATACGGCAAGTATTCTTTCCAATTTACCGGGATCAAATTCATTCGCAGCAGGTCTTAATTGAAGTAAGTCTGCCACTAAGACCAATACAAATTTTACCCCTGATGCTTCGCTTGTTTTCTTTGCGTTCAAGATGGCAGCAAGAGATATCTCCCAGGCTTTTGCAAACTCTGCCGACATAACCGGGTCAAACATTTGCAAGTTGACGGACCTGAAGCCTGGAAAAGCTTTTGCAACTCTATTCCGATACGTATACTCATTAACTTTTTGTCCAAGAAACTGAACTACGCGAGATTTTGATGTGTAATTATCAGGTCTAAAACAAATAGATGAAAAGGGACGCAACATTTCACGTTCTTCAAAATCTCTATTTTGAAGTACATCATAATCATTTACGAGATCATTGCTACAAAAAAATATCATAATGAGATCAGGAGAATACTTTAGAGCAAACGGAATTGCCTTAGAAGCATTTACCATTCCATCGGCGGATCTGCCCATATTTACAACTTCAACATTCAACTTCTGTCCAAGCAGAACTCCAAAGTTCCGGTCCATAGGAACCTGTTGGGCTTCAACAAAAGAATCTCCAATATTAACTATTCTGTACTTGTTGGATTTTTTAAATGAATGCTCAACATCATTAAAACCATATGAGTTCCACCGGCCTCGAATTGTAAACTCTTTAACATTACCAGGATATCCGGAGAAAACATAATTCATATTTGCTTTGTGCCAGTGATAATGCTTTGTATCGGCTTCAGTTACTACGTTTACTTTTGGAATTATTAATCTGAGTATTACTTCAGCAATTAGAATTCCAAATGACAGGCCGGTCATAATTCGAATTGCAAAACCAGTCATAAAATTATAGTTCTATCGGCCGGAAAGAGACATAAACTCAATACCCATAGCGGCAAAGCCGCCCTGAAGTTTCTACATTTCGTGCGAAGCAGGCAAGATGCCTGCGGCCCATAATGCGGACAGGATGTCCGCGCTCCCTATGGAGCGCAGGCTTCCAGCCTGCATTAGGGGCCGCGGACTTCCAGTCCGCACGCGGCAAAGCCGCCAACAACTGTACCACAATAGATGTTAGAATCCCTGATCTTCACGCTCTGCGTGACACGGAAGGTAGAAGAAATTAAGACTTGTGCGGAACATGGCACAATTCTGCCCTTATAATGATTGAGTCATGATTATTTTGTTCCGCTAATTATACGTCTCGGATACTGCCTCATTCGGTATAATCTGCATCATGCGCAAAATAACAGTTATCTCTTTCTGGTTCGTTCTGATGGTCCGTCTCGTGTCGGCTCCTGATCTGGTTGGAGAGCGTCTTAAAAACATTCAGTCAGGAAATTTCAGGTGAAGCCGCGAAGCGGAATCTCGAGTTCATAGTTCGCCGGCATCGAATGCGTGGCTCGCGCGGTTATATCGCGGCCTCAGAATTTATTGTGGCTGAGCTTCGAAGGTACGGTCTGGAGGATGTGCGGATCGACCAATTGCCTGCGGACGGCAAAATATTTTACGGCACACAGCGATCGCGACCCGCATGGAATACCGACTTTGCAGAACTCTGGGAAATGCGCAAAACGCCGCAGGGACTGATTCGGGAAACACGACTTGGCAAGCTGGGATGCATCGCCTCTTGTGCTTGCTCAGGATAGCGAAAGCGGCGAAGTCACAACGGACCTCATCGATGTCGGAAACGGCATTTCGGATGCAGATTACGCCGAAAAGGATGTGCGGAACAAACTGGTGCTGGCAGCCCAACAACCGGAAGCGGTCGCCAGAATTGCCGTGGAAAAGCACGGAGCCGCCGGGATCATCAGTTATGCGCAAAACCAGCATCAGGCCTGGTGGGGAGAGAACGAAAATTTGTTGAGGTGGGGTCACCTTGGAACATTCGCCGCGAAGCCTGCATTTGCATTCATGATCACGCTAAAACAAGCGTGCGCTTTTCAGCAACGACTCGCTGCCGGAGAGCACATTCTCTTGCATGCAAATATCATCGCAGGAAAAACGAATGGAGCCTACCAGATCGTCACTGCAGTGATTCCCGGAGGAGACCCTGTCTTGAAAGACCAGGAGATCGTGTTCAGTTGCCACCTAGATCATCCGCGTCCGGGAGCCAACGACAATGCCAGCGGATGCGCTACGATTCTGGAGATTGCACGTTCTTACGCAAAGCTGATTGTAGAAAAGAAAATTGAACGACCGGCCCGGACTTTGCGATTCGTTTGGCCTCCGGAGATTGAAGGGACCCTGGCGTTCCTCACCGCACGTGACGATATTCGCAAACGAATCAAGAGCGCAATTCATCTGGATATGGTGGGAGGCGGACCGGAAACGAAATCTGTTTTTCACATCACCCGCGGGCCGGCAAGTCGTCCGTCGTTTGTATATGATGTAGCCGATTACTTTGGTAAACTTGTTAATCGCGAGACCGCATTATTTGCCGGCACAGGTTCGGCTGCCTTTCCACTCAATTCTCCTGACGGCGGCAAAGAACCGCTTCGCGCTGAGCTCGCGCATTTCAGCATGGGAAGCGATCGCGAAATCTATACCGAATCGTCCTTTGGCATTCCGGCAATCTACTTCAATGACCGGCCAGACCGATATATCCATACTAATTTCGAAGCGTTAAACTTTGTCGATGGCCGGCGCACAGTTCATGAAATTCGTGATCTGCTGTCAGGCGCATACGGCCCCGTTCCGGAAGATATGATTCAAGAATATTTCACCGCGCTCGAATCAATCGGCGTCATTCGAAAACGGTGGTATCCTACTATTGATCTGGCAAAGATTGATTGAAGCGTCTGGAGGTCGGTACTATGGAAACGCCCGGCATGAAGATTCCGGAAAAATGCTCACGTTGCGGCAGCAAGAACCTGGAACGCGGAAGGTTGAACTCGCAAACCGGTGTTACTTTTCGTCCGGCACGGTTAAAATTTCTTGTCCTTTCGACGGGCCGTGTTCCCGTTCAAGCGGATATGTGCATGGATTGTGGCGCTATCGCCTTGACGGCCGAGCCTGCCGAAGTTGAAGCCATCATAAAAGAAGAATGATTCTGGAGTGGTGACTGGCAAAGCTTGCCGCCAAATCTTACTTTTGAAGCGATATGTCTCACATACTGGATTCACTGGCTATTATCTTTTACGGTCTTTCGGCGCTTTATTTCGGTGTTCGTTTCTTTTCAAAAAAGGACAAAACCAAAACCCTGGCCTTCCTTTTTTTGCTGCTCGGTTTCGTAACGCATACGATTGATCTGCTTGTCTTCAGCTTCGAGCATCACCGGTTCCCTGGCTCGAACCTGGTAGAAGCATTTTCTGCGCTCACCTGTTTGACCGTCCTGCTTTTTCTTGGAATCTCCAGGAAAGAAGATATGGGAGCGGCGGCGATCGTGCTGTTGCCTCTCACGATCCTGTCGATCGTTTTGAAGCTGGTAGTCCCTGTGCAGGAGGAAAAAATTGAGCCTATCGTGGCGGCCGGCTGGATTTATGTTCATATACCGCTGATGATTTTGAGCGTAGCTGCTCTGACAATTTCATTTTTTATGGCGATTATGTACCTCATTCAGGAAAGGCAGCTGAAGGCAAAAACAACATCGACGTATCTGGAGCGACTTCCTTCGCTGCAGTCTTGCGAGGAACTTTCGTACAGAAGTCTGTCGTTTGGTTTCTTTCTCCTGACATTCGGCATACTGACCGGAATCATCTGGTCACGCTATTTACGGGGAGTTTACTGGAACTGGGACTATAAAGAAATCTGGTCGTTGATCACGTGGGCACTGTACGCGGTTTTGCTGCATGGCCGCATTCTGTCAGCATGGCGAGGCAGAAAGGCAGCATATCTCGCAATTCTGGGATTTGTTTTGATTCTATTCACGTTCGCGGGCGTTTCGCTGATTTTCAAGGTTTATCACTCCTTTTAAAACATGTTGATTCATCTTATCGGACTCAATCACAAAACTGCGCCGGTTGAATTGCGGGAGAGGCTCAACATTCCGGAAGATCATATTCCATCAGCGCTGCAAAAGCTGAAACCGGTTGCGGCAGAGGCCATGATCTTTTCCACCTGTAATCGTTTTGAGATTCTGACCCGCGTGGAAAATCTGGATGGATGCAAGGACCGTCTTGCCCGTATGATCAGCGAGATCCGCGAGATTCCGCTTCATGAATTTGAACCGAACCTGTATTCATTTACCGGTTCCGAAGCTGTTCGTCACGTCTTTCGAGTTGCAAGCAGTCTCGATTCGCTTGTTGTCGGAGAGCCTCAGATCCTGGGACAGATGAAACAGTTCTTTTCGATCGCTCAGCAGGAACAAACGATTGCGTTCACCCTCCACTCTGTCATGGAACGGGCTTTCATGGTTGCCAAGAAAGTGAGGAGTGAGACACAAATCGCAGGAAGTCATGTTTCAGTAAGCTCCGTTGCGGTGGATCTGGCGGCAAAGATTTTCGGCAAGCTGGAAGGTAAAACCGCCTTCATCATTGGCGCAGGCGAAATGAGCGTTCTGTCCATTCAGCACCTCCAGGCTCGCGGTGTCAAAATGATACTGGTAGCAAACAGAACGTTTCAAAAAGCGGCTGAACTGGCGGAACAAATTAAAGGGCGCGCGGTCCCCTTTGAGGGTCTAACCGCCTGCCTTGCGGAATCCGACATCGTAATCAGTTCGACAGGATCGCAGACTTTCATTATTCGCAAGGAACACGCACAACGTGCCCTGTCGATTCGGCGCAATAAACCCATCTTTTTCATCGACATAGCCGTCCCTCGCGACATTGATCCGCAAATTAATGAGATGGACAACGTATTTCTTTATGACATCGACGATCTGACAACTGTAGCCGAAAAAAACCGTCAGGAGAGACTGAAAGAGGCGGAAAAAGCAGAAGAAATTGTAAGCCGTGAATCCGAGGTTTTTTGGACCAAACTCAAAGCAACCGACATTGGTCCGACAATTCGTGAAATTCAAAGTCATATCGATGAATTACGACGGCACGAGATCGAGGTAACTCTCAAGAAAATGGGACCATTGACTGACCAGCAGAAACAGGCACTTGAGCATCTGACGTCGAGTCTGACAAACAAAATCGTTCAGAGCTCTTATTCAGAGCTTCGCCATCTGGCGAATCAGCCGGACGGCATGGAAAAGATTGAGCTGATTCGCAAACTCTTTCGATTGTAAACGCACATTTGATATGGACTACACCATTGCAACACGCGGCAGCAAACTTGCGTTGTACCAGGCGGAGCTGGTGGTGTCTTTGTTGTCCGGGAAATTTCCGCAGCATCACTGGAAGTTGCAAACCTTCGCCACGACCGGTGACCGGATTCAGGATACACGGCTTTCCGATTTCGGAGGCAAAGGAGTATTTCTGAAAGAAATTGAGGAAGCGTTGCTGGATGGAAAAGCGCATCTTGCCGTTCATAGCTTGAAGGACGTACCGGGAATCGAAACACCGGGCCTGCGACTAACCGCTTTTTTACAGCGCGAGGACCCGCGCGATGTCTGGGTCAGCAATCAGGAAGAGTTGATGCATATTCTCCCGGGTAAGAAAGCGGGAACCAGCAGTTTACGACGAACGGTTTTGCTTCAGTTTTATCGTCCCGATCTCAGGGTTGAATTGCTTCGTGGCAATCTCGACACAAGGTTGCGAAAGCTGAAAGATGGACAATATGACGCCATTATTGTTGCGGCTGCTGGACTGAATCGATTGAATCTGTTCGATGATTCCTGTATGCATCATCTTTCCGAAGACGCATTTATTCCGGCCATCGGACAGGGAATCATGGTTGTTCAGACGAACACAACCGACACGCAATTGATTCGAATGGTCGAACAGTTGAATGACCCCGACACACTTGTGGCGGCATCCATCGAACGCAGCTTACTGGTGCGGTATGAAGGCGGTTGCCACCTGCCGATCGGAGCGCTGGCAACTAAAAACGAAGACCGCTGGAAGTTACGGGCATTCATCGGCGGAGTGAAGTCCGGCCGGATCGTTCAGGATCTCGTAGAAACTGAAGATGCCTCCCTGTGCGCTTCAGCAATGTATGATCGTTTGCAGCAAAAGGGCGCTGCGGAACTTCTGGCCGAATTAAAGCTTTAGTTCCCGGCAAACAGACAGTCCGTTTGGTTGAGCGATGAGCAGGCACGGAGGCAAGCCCCCACGGATATATGGGCATATGAATGAAGACACCTTGCAGTGGATAAACCAGATTCACCCGCGCGGATTCTACTGTCTCGATCTGACACGAATTCCGGTTTCAGAGGTGCACTGGGAAAGCGTGGTCAACCTGAATGCTCCGCTGCTTCTTGAGGTTCGGCAAACGCAGCTGCAGGAAGCGCTCACTCGGCTCATCGGAAACGGGATGCCGGCATCCACGCGCTGCACCATCCGTGACCCGGCCGCCGGCACGGAAAGCCAGATCACAGGAACGCTGGGCGATATCGCCCTGAGAACCCGTGACAGGAGCGAGATGTACCTGCTCATTGAGCCGGACATTCGCGAAACAGGCCGGTTGAAAGATGTCCGCGTCGTTGTCACAAGATCCAAAAGTCAGGCAGGAGACCTGACCCGCCTCCTGGAAGCGGAAGCGGCTCTTGTTTTTGAAATTCCTGCTATAGAGATAGTACTATACAGTGAGCAGATACTGCAGATGCGCAACGCACTCGACAGAATTGCGGAATACTCCTGGCTCCTTTTGACCAGCGTGAATACGGTGGACATTTTGAATCAACTGCTGCAGGATTCGGGTCGGGACTGGACTCACTTCAGCGGCTTGCAAATCGGCTGCATTGGCGCATCTACAGCCGGAAAAGTGCGTGAACTTGGCGGGACCGTGGCGCTGGTGCCTCCGCGATTTCAAGCTGAGAGCTTTGCAGAAGAATTAGCGAAATTCGACCTGCGCGAAAAACAGGTCCTTTTGCCTCGCGCGGCAGGATCCCGGCAAATCCTGCCGGAGGAACTTTCACGATGCGGAGCCGGCGTTCATGAGATCCACATTTATCGGGCCGAATCAGCCGGAGCCGGTCGCGAGCGTTTGAAGACAATCCTTGAACAGGCCCCCGATTTCATCACATTTACCTCATCTTCAACCGTACGCAACTTTGCTGAGCTTGCAGGAGATTTACCCTGGCGTAAGATCAAAGCCGCCTGCATCGGCCCCATCACGGCAACCACACTGCGCGAATTCGAAGTTGAGCCTGTAGTCGAAGCCCGGGAATTCACGATATCCGGTCTGGTTCAAGCGCTGTGCGAATCTGTAGACGCTCAGAAGAATAAGTGAACGCTTCCGAATGGAAAGAGGTGAAACCCACGTTCGGTTTTCGGCCTGCACAACGGTTGTTCAGTGTTTCTTTGCTTTTCTGATTACCTCTTCCTGTATCGCGTTCAGATACTCATCCATTTCCTGATCGTTTTGGAAGACATTCAGGCCTGGAAGCTGCTTGATGACTTCCATCACCTGAGCGATTTGAGGCTGAAGATTTGTACAGAACACCCGTCCGTCATTGTCGGCAATTTTCTTGTTTACGTACATCAACGCTCGAATGCCGGCGCTGCTGATGTAGGAAAGTTTGGCCAGATCCAAAATGAGATAGTCGACCG
>Ga0247727_10005754_pt1 | contig 24843 bp, 18 predicted proteins | sample WisWelCaveWW1625_FD_202498 | JGI IMG/M metagenome (GOLD analysis project Ga0247727, IMG submission 202498) | Biofilm microbial communities from Wishing Well Cave, Virginia, United States - WW16-25 | ecosystem: Environmental > Aquatic > Deep subsurface > Groundwater > Cave microbial mat | place...
TTCCAAAATGGGTTTGAAAAATGCTCGGCTGGCTGCCGCCGCTGCGAATCATGTAGCTGTTGTAGCGATGGTTTTGCTTTTCGTCAAAGTGAGCTTGCGAGGCGACACCGCTTTTGCCGAAGTTGATATTCAAGCCAAAAGTAAAGGCATCGTCTTTAAAATATCGTCCGAGGAGATGAATGCCGGAAACAAGCTGCGCCGCTGCGCCGGCACTCCACGGCGCTTCGTCGAGTTTCATTTTATTTTGCAATGCGCCATCTGCAAAAAGCGTAAGCCGCTGACTGCCTAGCGGGCGAATGCCAATTTCTGCAACGCCCTCTTTCGCGTTACTCTGCGTGGAAAAATTTCCGATGAGACCGAGCGAGAGATAACGATTAGGCCGGATGATTGCGCCGGCTGAAAGAAGGTTTTCCCTTCCGAAGGTTTTCTTGTCTCCTGACGACCAGCCGTAAGCAAAGCCCAGCGTCATGCCTTGCGAGCCGAAGCCAGTGGAGACACGATAATCGGTAACGTCTATCGCGCCAGCATGTTGGCGCAACACGCCGAAACCCAAGCCGCGCACGCCGGTGAAAATGCCCCAGTCGTTGAACGAGGTGGCATCGGTGCTGTCGGTTGACCAGTGAAAGCGAATTTCCGGGGCATGGAGCAGCGCAAGATTAGCGGGGTTGACGAAACCAACCAAGCCTTCTTGAAAAACGCCGGATGGGGCGAGGATAAAGTTGTTACGGGAATAATAGCCGGAAAGCGGCTGGGTCATTGCTTCACCACTCATCAAGATGTTCAGCAAAATTGCGGCGATAAAAAGTCTCTTCATAATTCTTCCCATCATTCACAGTGAACGACATTCAACTCCTGTATCTTTTGGATAGATGCTCGATTTCACAAATTCCGTGATGTAGTGGATGCTCGCAACTTATCTCTCGTCCCCATTGATGTCAAGCTAAGGTTTTTCGCCCCGCAACTCATCCCCCGCCCCCCTTCTCTTAGGAAGAGAAGGGGGAAAACAAAGCCGGTTTTGAAGTCCCCCTCTCTTGAAAAGAGAGGGGGATTGAGGGGGTGAGTTGAAAAGAATCGTAAGCACAAGATGGCAATGATTGCTGCATAAATATTTTTTTTCATCGCTTATTCAATGACTCCAAATTATTCCGCACGATTTTAACGTGAGGGTGATTTTCATCAAAAAATGCCAACAGGATTTTCAGCGCCCGCTCGAAATGCTGCCGCGCCCCAGAAAGGTCGCCCAGGCCGCGAAGCACTTCGCCGAGATTGTAGAGAATACTTGCCACCGTCGGATGGTTCGGGCCGTACGCCGCCTCGTCGATTTTCAGCGCCCGCTCGTAATGCTGCCGCGCCCCAGATAGGTCGCCCAGCGCTTTTAGCACGCCGCCGAGATTGTTGACATCAATAGCGACATCGGGATGGTTCGGGCCGTACGCCGCCTCGTCGATTGACAGCGCCCGCTCGTAATGCTGCCGCGCCCCAGATAGGTCGCCCAGCGCTTTTAGCACGCCGCCGAGATTGTTGACACAAATTGCCACCGTCGGATGGTTCGGGCCGTACGCCGCTTCACCAATTTTCAGCGCCCGCTCGTAATGCTGCCGCGCCCCAGAAAGGTCGCCCAGCGCTTTTAGCACTAAGCCGAGATTGTTGACACGAATGGCCACCGTCGGATGGTTCGGGCCGTACGCCGCCTCGTCGATTGAAAGCGCCCGCTCGAAATGCTGCCGCGCCCCAGATAGGTCGCCCAGCGCTTCCAGCACTAAGCCGAGATTGTTGACACGAATTGCCACCGTCGGATGGTTCGGGCCGTAGGCCGCTTCACCAATTTTGAGCGCCCGCTCGTATAAGTCTTTTGCTTCGAGAAATTGTGCCCGGCCTTGGAGATATAATCCTGACTGATTTAAAATACGTCCTATGGCCTTCTGCCCTACTTTTAGTTCTTCCGCATGTTGCACGATAGCCAGCGCATGGGGTAGAAGCAGCGAACAAACCGGCCAAGTGCGCACATCATCGGTTTGCGCAGGAAAGGCTTGGTTAACCAAGCGACCTGTAACCTCTGCCCAAGTCTTCTTATCCTCTTCGCTCAAACGGTCACGAACCATCGCCTGCACCAAGCGATGCACGGAAAAAGCCTCGCCGGTTACTTCAACAAGTGAATACCTTCGCAGCGCCGCAATGGCATTATCCAACAATAAACCATCTTCAACCGCTGTTTTTAATGAATCGGTGAGAGCGTCTTTGTGGCTGAGCAACTCGCGCGGAATGTTGTCCGGCGCTAAAAAGGCGAAGAGATTCAACAAGTCAACGGCAGCCGGCGCGGTTTTGAGAACTTCGGCAAATGACAAGTCCCAGGTCGTCGCCACGGTGCCGGAGTAATCGGCAGAAGCGCTGCGGCGTTTGAGCAGCTCGGCATGGCGGGTGCGAAAGAGCGCAAGGTAGCCGGCTACGGTGTTGCCGGTTTCTTCAATATAAGCGCCGGCTTGTTCAAGCGCCAGCGGCAGGTCGCCCAACGCCTCGGCAAGCTGTGCTGCGGCTTGTTCGTCTTTTTGTTCGGTGCGCTTGAGCAAAAAATCAACCGAGGCCGCACGCTCCCAGACTTTTACGGAGAGCGGCTGGGCCACGCCGCGCCAATTGGGGTTGCGCGAGGTAATCAACACGTGACCATTGGCAGCCCGCGGCAGGTAATCGCGCAGGCCAGCGGGGTCAACGGCATTGTCAAAGATAAGCAGCCAACCGGAAATTTGCCCGAGGCGGCGTTGCACCGCAGCAATGATGGCGTTCTGGTCGGCGGCGTCTTTTTCAGGCAAGCTCAGCGGCGCTGCCAGGCCGGCGAAGTCGGAAGACAAAGAGGCGGCTTGCTCGGAACGTATCCACCACACGAGGTCATAGTCCGAGGCAAAACGATAAGCATGCTCCACCGCAAGCTGGGTTTTGCCGACGCCGCCGAGGCCGCTAATCGCCTGGGTCACGGCTGCGGCGTGGCCGGCGGTCAGGGCTTTGCGCAAGTCTTCAAGAAGGCTTTCGCGTCCGGTAAAATTCGGATTGCGGCGATGCGGCACGTTCCAAATCGCCGGCAATGCGCCGGGGAAGCGCGGCGGTCGAGTTGTCGGACGGTCGCCACGCGCGACCGGAAACTTTGGCGCGGTTTTCGGCTTGGCGCGGTCACGGCTCACGCCGGAGAGCAGAGCTTCTTTGGCGGCTGCTTCATCCAAGCCCAACAGGTCGATGTAAACAATTGGCGAGAGCAGACCTTTCAGCTCGCATTCACGAACGCGCACCGGCAGTAATTTCCCGGTTGCGCTCGTCGGGTCTTGCGCAAAAGCCGCTGCCCATTCCGGTTGAGTAAAAAGCGAGGCAAGATAATTCGGCGAGAACACAGCGATGGTGCGGTCGGCTTCAGTGGCGGCCTTGTGCATGTCCAGCACAAAATTCGAGCCGGGCCGGAAGTCCCACGCTTGAATCACGGTGGAGTAACTGGCGTCTTCCAAATGCCAAGCAATCCACTCGGCCCAGGCGCGGTCGGCGCGGTTGTAGCTGATGAAGAAGTGTTTCATTCAAACTCCGGTAGGAGTGAGATGTTTATAGCAAACGCAAATTAGCCACAGAAAACTCCGAAGGAGTGACATGCCATTAATTGAAAATGGCGATAGAATTTTTTGAATGATGCCTTTACATTTCGTGCCTACGGCGCTTAAAAATGATTTGGAAAATTCAAATCCAGTGTCTGTCCTAAAACGCCGGTTTCATCAAGACCGTTCTTACAACGGCTTGGCCGTTGCATTCACAACGACGAGGGTTCACCACACGCATTATTTTGAAAACCTCGGCCAAGCCGAGGTTGAAGCATTTTGGACAGACACGATCTATAAACATTTCATCCCTAACGGGATTTGAAAACGAACCCTGCCCGATCCCGAATAAGTCGAGATCGGGCTCATAGGCGAAAGCCGAAAGATGTCGGAAATTTTAGTCGTCTTTGGACGACTTTCACTTTTGAGCCTGCGATTTCAATCGCAGGCGGCGTCACGCTTTGATGCCCAACTGCTCCAACACCGTTTTCCGATCAAAATACACCCGCTCGCCGGTGAATTTGCCGTTGCCCCAGGGAAAGAAGATGACGAGCATGAACTTCACCGGCTTGTTGGTCGCCTGAATGCCCATCCATGGGCCGCGATGCGTGGCGGAAAGCATGGCTTCTTCGGCCACGCCCTGCGGCCCGACGACGATGTTGGTGAGCTGAAATTTGGCATCCGGAAAAGCCGTCCACAGCGAGGTATAGAAATTTCTGACTTGATCCTTGCCGCGCCAAATCTCGCCGGTGGGAACCAGCTCGTAAACGCAATCCTCGGTCATGGTTTCCAGCAGCACTTCCAGCTCGCGCTTGTCCTCGGCGATGGAGTGCTTCTTCCATTCTTCCTTGATGGTGGCCAAGATGTCCATGATCGTCCTCATGTCATTAGTGAAGTCGGACTTGCGCGCCTCGTACCCAGAAAACTTTGGAGCCTTCCTGCGCAAGTCCGACTTCGCCCGTTTTTCTATCTCAAAAAATGATACAACACCAACGTCCCGACAACGAACGCCGAGATGTCCAACACGCGATCCCAGACCATTTTTATTCTGAGATCTTGATTAAAATACTGCTCGGCCTCGCGAATGCCGCCGGCAAGCAGCCCCATGAGGCCGGCGCCGAGGTAGGAATCTAACAGCAGCACCGGCAAGAGCAGCAGCGCGCCATAGACGGCGTGAAGAAATTGATCGAGCACGTTGGCCAGGCCGGTGCGCATGGGACGCCACGGACGCTTGATGGCCGCGGCGTTCAGAATCCAATGATAGGTCGGTGGATCGGTAGAGTTGATAATTTCCAAAACCCTGTTTAGCTTTTCATCCACCGCCGGCGTGCGCGTAATCTTTATCTCGCGCGCTTTTTGAACGCGCGCACGAAGTCCCACTGGTGTCAACGGCGCTGTTGGCGAATCCATAGCAACCCTCCTTACCTCCGTTTGAAGATCGTGGGCTTCACAAACAACCGCTCGGCAAAATAAATCAATGGTTCTGGAAATGCAAGGAAAAGATGGGCCTGATGCGTGATACGTAAAGCGTAATTCGTAATGTGAGTTTGAATGATCACGCTTTACGTATTACGCATTACAACGAGCATCCAGCATCATTGTATGTTGTCCTTGCGCAGCCCATCGAGAAAATTCTCAATACCTGCGACCACTGCTACTGCCAGATTATCCAAAAACGTTTCGTTCAATAAGAGCATTTCGTCTTGCGGGTTCGATAGAAAAGCGCCTTCAACTAAGAAGACCAGCATATCCGTCTGCCGCGTGACATAATACGTGCTGGCAATGTTTCCAAACGGCGCGAGCCCGAGATTCAACAGATAGGGATAAACCGCGCGGGAAATTTCCAAACCTTGCGGCACGGTGTAATACGTGCTCGTCCCGCGCGTCGCTTCGGGGTCAGCCGCCGCGCCGATGGAATTATTATGCAGCCATACAAAAAGCTGGGCATTCGCGGCGCGCGCTTTTTGCATGCGACGGCGCAACGTCATGGTTGTATCAACCGCACGAATGCGAGTGACCGACGCGCCGGAGGCTTCCAACAGATCAGCCACCTTCATCGCATAGCGGAGGTTGACGTTTTTTTCCAGCAAACCGGTTGCGCCGACTGAGCCTGGTTCCGTGCCCCCATGCCCGGCATCCACGGCGATGCGCAATCCTTGCACCGGGCTTGCCGGTGCAGGAAATATTTTCGGCTCACGCCGAATGTTCAGAATAAAATTATTGCCGTTATATTCTCCATTATACCCCCATTGCTGGCGTTGATTCAGCTCGACGCGAAGAACATACTGATCGCTCGCCACCTGACGCCATTTGATAATTTTGAGGGTGGAATCATTGAGCGGGTAAGTCGTCCACTCGCTGGCTTGCGCGGCGCCGAAGAAAGTCACTTCCAGAGCTTGCGGGTCGAGATATTGTTCAATCTTGAACGGCACACGCTCGGTCATTGTGACGCGGAGACGAACCCAGTCCGAGGATAAGCTCGTCGAAATTCCACCCACCCGCGCCGAAGGCGCAGAGGCGCCGGCGGTCAGAATTTTGAGATTAGCGAGATTCGTGAAAGCCTCGACCCCTTGCGCAAGACGCACACGCGCGGTTTCACCCTCGCGGCCAACAATCCGCAGCTTGAGGCCCATTGGCAACTCGGTAAGAATGGCGCCGGCGGCCGCGACCCGTAAAATGTTGTTGGTGTCAGCGGTTACGGCAACCAAAGGAAGTCCCTCGCTCAGCAGAATAAGCCGGCCACGAGATTCGAACTTCACTTCATCGCCGTCGCTTCCCCTCAGCTTGAAGCGGATTTTCTCTGGCTTGTAGCTTTCTTTAATCGGTAAAACATAAACGCCTTCATAAACCCCAGCCAGCCCGCCACTTTCTTCGAGGAGCAACTCGCGCATAGGAACTTTTTTGGCGATTTTTTTGATTTCGAATTGAGCATGCCCGCCCGGGCTGCCGCGAAATCTGACACGCAGCTCATGCCCGGCAGAAAGGGCAATGTCTTGCCTCGGCTCCACGCTCGAAGGGTCGATTGCCGTCGGCTCGGCTGGCAGAGGCTTCAGAGGAGGACGCCGAAAGATGCGAACAGTATCTTGCAGGCTCATCAAGCTGTCGAGATTTGCCGTGAAAATAAGCCTATTTTCGCCGGCATGAAGAGGAACTAGCCCGACAAAGGCGCCTGAAGGATACACTCGTCGCTGTTGGCCGTTGACGAAAACTTTGGCAGCGCTGACGGTCGAGCCGGCAAAACGTACGCGCCCGCTATCTAAGGTATCTCCATCGGCGGGGAAAACAATTCGCAGAAATAGGCTGTCGATCGACTTTTCTCGCCAGCGCAGCTCTTGAGAAATAGCGGTGGAAAAGGGCGTTATGAAACAAACAAGGATCAATAAGCGGTGAAGAGGCATCATTCCTCCGGTTTTGTGGTGCGGAAATATAACGATTTTTTGAGGAAATAAAAATCCCCGCACCTAAAGCGGCACGGGGATTCTGAGGAGGAAGGAATAGGTGGAAATCTATTAAGTGGCGGCTATCATTGCAGCCGCCTTTTGTCGCGTGTTCAACCCTATAAACCGACTGACGAGGGAAAATGTTCCATTGCGTCAAAAAAAAATTTAGAAGCCCGTCGAATGGGAATTAGGGCGGGGTTTGCAGCACTATAAAGACTTCACTTGAAAGAAAATAATAACAATCCGTTGTCGGGTTATTTCACTTGCTTGTCAGTCAATTTCTCTTTATGATTCACCAACATTTTAGAGGAGTAGAAACTTGACCGGGGAGGAAGCATGATGAGGAAGCATGATATCGTTGACTCGCAGCATCGAGATTCTTCGAACGCCGGAGATCGCCTGGGAACTGATGGATATGCGGCGCTGGCCGGACATCTCCAACATCTTTTCGGAAGTGACTCCAACCGAAACATCGATGACCCGGGGCGTCAAGCTCTCCATCGTCGCCGGGCCGGGAGAAGAAAAAGTTCACTACACCGCAGAAATCACCGTGTGCGAAGCGCCGCGCCGGCTTTCTTATAAGCGCACCGGCGGGCCGCTTCCGGGAGAAAGCGAATGGCACTTGACACCGAGCGCGCGCGGCACGATGATCACGTACACGAACAAATACGATCACGATCTCGCGCCGCCGGTGCAAGCCTCCATTTGCCGGGCAATGGAAAAATTTCTGGAAGAAATGGCGCGGGTCGTGTAAGACAGTAGAGTTGCAATCAACAAATCATCACGGAGGGATTTTACCGATGCCGATTTTCGACTGGCTAAAAGTACTTCATATTTCTGCATTCGTTTTGGGGCTTGGTGCTGCTGCAACGAAATTCATCATCATTTCGTCGCAACGTCGCATTGAAGATGCGAAACGCGTTCAAGTCAGCGAAGAATTGGCGCTGCTGATCACCCAAAAATTAGAATCACGATTCTTGGAGATCGCCTGGGTTTTGGGCTTGATCTTGACTCTCATCAAAGGTGAGTATTGGAGCCAGGGCTGGCTCCATGCCAAGATGACGATCACGATTCTTATGATCGGGCTTTCCCGCATGAGCGCCGCATCGCTGCGCAAGATCGGAAGGTTTCGCGCCGAATCTGCGGCGGTTGAGAAAATCGAAGCGGCAAAATCGCGATTGCACATTTTTGGAATTGTCATGGGAGTGCTGGCGCTCGCGAGTTTTTATCTCGTGGTCCTGCAGCCGTTTTGATTTCTTCCGGCCGTATCCTCATCACCCCGCGCAACAACAACGCGGGGTGATTATCCTTCCCAACTCCTTCTTTCCTTCAAATAATTTTCTTTTTTAACAGATGTTACTTACTCAATAATACATTTCTGTCGATATAGTAGTGTGCTGCAGTATTACGGAACATGGGATATTATCCGGCCAAGCCGGAAACGACGGATTGCGAATCCGGGCAAACGTATTGATAAATCAAGGACCGACTGATGCGCCTCCCTGAAATGCCAACCATCACACCATCGGAAACTCACTCGGAACACCCTACTCATCATTTTTCGGAAAAACTCCAACGGCTGTTGCCGCGCATCATCGCCATCCTTGGATGCGCAACGTTGGCGAGCGCAATTTTTTCCGCATCCACCGTCAATCACGAAACCTGGTTGAACCTAAAAGACTTTCCGCTCGGCTTCCTGGCGCGCTCATTGGCACTATGCCGTGGTTCACTCATACTTTGCGTTTATGGATTTGGACGAGCTTTCTCAAGCTACGCTTTTCATTCAAGCAATTATTTCATATCTCTGTCGCATCAGAAGTCACCTCGGCTGCATTGCCGACGATCATTGGCGGCGGCGGAACGCGGGTTGCGTTATTGATGGCGCACGGCACCGCGCCCGGCGTCGCGGCGTCGTTGGGCGTTCTGGGCACATTGGAAGATATGGCCTTTTTTATGCTCGCCTTGCCCGCCGCATTGATTTTAGCGCCGGCCACTTTCTCATCAGAAGGCGGTTATATTTTTTCACACCTGGATGAGTTGCAGCTCTCACAACTCTCAGTATTGGGAATCATCGCCATCGTGGCCGCCGGCGTTGGCGGGGTTATGCTCTTCAAGAACCTTGCGCCGGCGCGCTGGCGGAAGAAGATCAACAAAATTTTCAACACCGTTGGCGAATGGTTACGGCAAAGCAAATCCATTTTTCAAGAATTGATCGCGCGCGGCAAATGGCGTTTCGCGCTGGCGGTCGTCCTTGCCGCGCTGCAATGGTCGTCGCGTTATTGCCTTCTGGGATTGTTGCTCTGGGGACTCGAGCTTGCGCCAAACTTTTTGGAAATCTTCGTGACCCAGTGGGTGGTGTTCACGCTCATGAATTTCTTCCCATCTCCCGGCGCCACTGGCGGCGCGGAAGTCACCTTTGCGTTAATGTATAAATCGCTGATTCCTGAAAATCTTCTCGGCGTAATGGGCGCGGCCTGGCGGGTGTTTACATTCACTCTGCCAGTCGCATTGGCAACGCTGGTTTTGTTTATGATGATGGGGAACAGGAAGAAATCAAATCGACCGCGCGCGGATGAAACCGAAAAGGTAGATCCGAAACGAGAAGGGCAACCGCCTGTGCTTGCGACTTAATAGCAACATAGCGTGAGATATTAATGGGTGGTGTTGCTTGACGTTCCAAATGAAAACACAAAACGAGACGGTTCCCTCTCGTGACTGAGGCATCTACCGATTCGATGTAAGCAAGGTTCAGAATAGCTTGATTTTTTTGGCAATTTTCTTCAAACGCCGGCCAAACTTCACGGGGGAAATCACCACGTGACGGTCAGCTTCCTCGCCCTCAGAAACTGTTTCAATGCTTTCCATGTCTTTCAGCGCTTCGTGGATGATGAAGCGCTCGTAGTTGCTCATCGGCGGCAACGATATCGTATCCCCGGAATTAAGCGATTCGTTGGCTTTGCTCTCTGCGAATTTTTTCAGATTGCCCACCGGAAAAATCCACAGAACGTGCTTCTCCCCGTCTCTGTAAGTCTTGGTTTCGAAATCCAATTTGTGCTCGAAGAACTCGTGCACATGCTTGCGCTCAGCCGCCGAGAGATCGGGCATGCTGAAGGCCGTGATGGAATCCGCCAGCTTTTGCTCCGCTTCTTGCAAAAGTTCATTGACGCGCGTCATGTCTTGTTCGGAGATGTCCGGGCGGCTATGACGCGGCCCCCGTCCCCCGTCTCCAAAGCGCCGTCCGCCACGCGGCCGGTCGTGCGATTCTCTGTCGCTTTTAAAGTCGCCCATAATATTCCTCTTTTAGGTTAACGAGCCTGTCGAGCTACGGCCGTTGTGTTTTCAATTTGTCGATCAAGCGGCCAGGCATTCCCGCGAAATCGCCGTTGCTCATGAAAAGGATAACGTCGCCTTTTTGTAAGTTGCGAGAAATCAAATTCACCATCTCGTCGCCGGCCGGCACGATGTCGACCGGTTTGCCGTTTTCGGCGACGCCGTCCCGCACGTCTTCGAGCGAGAGCTGCTCATCGACCGGCACTTTGTCTGGCCGATGCATCGGGGAAAAAACCACGCGATCGGCGGCGGCAAAGGCGGTGATGTATTCATTTTGAAAAATTTTTCTTTTGGTCGTCGCGGTGCGCGGCTCAAAAATCGCCCACAAGCGCCGATTAGGGAAACGGGCGCGCACGCCGCGCAGCGTCTCTCTGACCTCGGTGGGGTGATGCGCAAAATCATCGAGCACTAAAATGTCGTTGGCGTTGTAGCGCTCTTGCATACGGCGTCGCACGCCGCGGAATGAGCGAAAGGCAGCATCGATCTCCGCCGGCTGCAGGCCGAGGATTCTTGCGGCGATAAAAACCGCTACGGCGTTTTTTATGTTATGCTCGCCGAAGATTGGCAACAAGAAAGGCCCATAGCGTTCTTTTTGATGAGCGATAAAAAACTCGCAGCCCGCGTCGAGTTGCCGAATATTTTCCGGCTGCCACATGGCGCCCAGAGAAAGGCCGAAGGTTTCAAGATTACAAAAAGCGCGCGGCAACATTTCCGAGACGGTGTTGTCATCGGCGCACGCAATAAGATGGCCGTTCTGCGGAATAATGTTGATCAAGCGTCGAAAAGAGATTTTGACGTCCTCGAACGTGCGATAGATATCGGCGTGATCGAATTCGATATTATTCAAAATAACCAGCCACGGCATGTAGTGCAAAAATTTCGGGCCTTTATCAAAAAAAGCGGAATCATATTCATCGCCCTCCAGCACTATGTGCGAACCGTTGCCGAGGCGAAAACCCTGTCCGAAATTCTCGGGAATGCCACCGATGAAAAAACTGGGATCGCGGCCCGCGGAGGTCAACGTCCACGCCAGCAAACTGCTCGTCGTCGTCTTGCCGTGCGTGCCGGCGACGACGCAGGAGTATTTGTCTCGAATGAAAAATTCTTTGAGCGCTTCGGGCAGCGACTTGTAAAGCAAACGATGATTGAGCGTGTATTCGATTTCGGGATTGCCGCGCGACATGGCATTGCCGATGATCACGAGATCGGGATGGGGCTGAAGATGCGCGGCATCGAATCCTTGATAGACTTCGATTTTTTGTTCGTCCAAAAACGTGCTCATCGGCGGGTAGATGTTGAGATCGGAACCGGTGATGCGATGGCCCTTCGCTTTCAACATTCCCGCCAGCGAAGCCATGCCGGTTCCGCAAATTGCGATCATATGTATGTGCTGTGCAGTCACAGTAGCAGCTCCGGATTACAAAAATCTCTTTCAGAAAATCATCGTGGCGCGAAACATGGCCGGCCACATCGACTCGCGCATAAGACGCCAGACGTGCTTGCGCCGCGCTGTTTCCGGATCGACGCGTAAAATCTTCACCCATTCTATCTCCAGCGCCTCGGCAGGTTCCTCGACGATACGCCCGATCTCCAGCTCATCGCGTAGAAACACGAAGGTGGGGACGTTGGTGATTTGATAACGCTCGGTAAAATCCTCGCCGTCTTTCTTCGAGCGATCCAGTCCCAAAAAACGGACATCAAAAAACCCATTCTTGGCGCGATGCAAGGCGGCGAAAAATCGCGGCAGCTCGCGCTTCGAATCTTTGCACCACGAGCCGAAAAACACCAAAATCTTCGTTGGGCTATGGCAACCCGAAAGCTCGGCCATTGCCACTGAATCTGGAAGATAATTTTCTTCGTCTGGCCTCAGCATCGTCATGCCGTGGTAAATCGAATCAACAGGAACCCAGCCGAGCACGTATTTTTCCGGTTTCGGCGCGGCATTCTCCTGCGCAAAAAGCGGCGCAGAAAAGCTGATTGCTACATAAAAAAATAAGCAGGCAAACCGATTTAGGGCAAAACCATTGAAAGAGATTTCCGGGGATTGGCCTTCGGCATGTTTTTGTAAGAGAATCATTTTCGTTTATTTCGCGTGTAACGCGGGCAAAAAAACTTTCAGTCCCGAACCGTCGGGGCTGAGTTTGATTCGTTAACCCACCTAATTGTTTATCGTTGTATCCGTCTGCGATGGTTGCTCCTGAACGGCTGGCGCGAGCACGGCGCCGCGCAGCCTTTTGGCTTTGATGCCATCGTGCATAATCAATATGCCACCGACTTGTCCCGAACTTCCAATCACGCCGAGGTCTTTTCCATCAAGAATCAATTTAACGGCGGCAGCGTCTCCGACGCGCACATAAAACTGTTCGAGCGCCTGCCAGGCCTGCACATTTCCTTTCAGCATCGAGTAATCGGTCGAATCGCGCTTGTCGGTAACAACTTGTACCCACACCTCGCCCTCAGCGCGGACTTCGAGGCGCATCGGTTTCTTGATCGGCTCGCTTTTCACAATGGCCTCGGGAGGGACCTGCGCTTGTTGGGTCTCGGCTTCTTTGGCAACTTGCTCGAAAGGAATCTCTTGCGCGGGTTCCGGCGGTGGGTTTGCGGCGCGCTTCGAAGAGGTCGTGGAGAAATAAAGCAAGAGCGCCATCCCGCCGAGCAACGCAAGGCCTACGGCGATTTCTTTGACGTAAGGAATAGCCGGCGCGGGCGGTAACTGCTCTGCTGGAATATGCGCGATTTGCGTGCGGCTTGTGGCTACGGAAGCTGTCGAGGCTACGGTGTGCGTTTCAGTCTTTTGTTGGGCGGCAGTTGTTTCAACGTCCGCGGCAATCTCCGCTTCATCTCCCGCGAGCGCCGCTTCGTGCTCGCGCCAGGTTTTCAGCAGGGCCTCGCCGTCAAGTCCGACGATGCGTGCGAGAATTTTCATGTAAGCAATAACGTAAGGCCGCGGCAAAAAGTCGAACGTGCCCTGCTCAAGATCTTGCAGGTATTTCAAATTTATGCGAGTCTGTTCGGCAATCTCTTCGAGCTGTAATCCTTTTTCCTCCCGTGCCCTGGCTATTGTTTGCCCAATCTCGACCATGAACCGTCCCTTCACCGGGTCGATGTGCCCGACCCTTCCTGAAATCCATAAATGACTATCGCGCCGGCGATGCCTCTTGCAAAGCGCGTGATGGCACGTTTAAGCTCGGCTTGGCGATGAAGTCGCGCAGCATCAAATAAAACTTTGTCAGCGGGAACCCCATGACGTTATAAAAGCAGCCCTCAATTTTTTCGGCAAAAATAGCGCTGAGGTCCTGGATGCCATAAGCGCCGGCTTTGTCCATCGGCGAGCCGGTGGCGACATAGGCGGCAATCTCGTCTTCATCCAATGCACGGAAAGTGACGCTTGTACAGGAAAAATCGGAAACTTGTCGTCCAGTCGGGCAATCCTGCAAAGCGATGCCGGTGTAAACGTTATGCGTTCTGCCGGAAAGCTGGAGCAGCATCTGCCGGGCTTCGTCGGCATCCACCGGCTTGCCGAAAATCCGGCCATCCAATTCAACAATCGTGTCTGCGCCGGCGACGAGGCCCCACGTAAATACGGATGCAACCGCTTGCGCTTTCCGCTTGGCGAGATCGACAGCTTGCTCTTCGGGCGAGAGATGCGCGACGCCGTCTTCGGCAACAGAACTGGGGCACACAGTGAACGGCAGATCGATCAATCGCAAAAGCTGCGCGCGCCGCGACGAGGCGGAGGCCAATACGAGGGGCTTGGGGAGTTTGATTAAACTTGTGTTATTGGAATGGTTCATTTTTCACGATAATCTTGCCCTGGCATCGCGAAATACTTCATCCGCCGGACGCTCGATCAAGCCTCCTGCTTCAACCGCATCATCACGTCGCTGGGCTTCTTCTATCCAAAGTGTTTCGATTTCTGAATCCGATAGTGTTTCAAGGCTGCCCAATAGATTTGCAGCAAGTTTGGCGCGTAGGTGCGGCTCAAGCTTTAAAGCTGCTGTTTCGAGTTCTTCCAGACTCATATCAATTTCACTTTAAAATTTTTCTCTTCTCTCCCCACCTGCTATACGTTGTTTTAGTGTCCGTACAAAAATTTTCAACCTCTGTTTGGCCGAGGTTTCAAAAGTCTTTTACGTCTTGGCATTTCAGAATTTTCTAATGCAACGGCCAAGCCGTTGCAGGAACGTCCTTACTGAGTTCGACGTTTTCGGACAAACAACTATCTACTCTCCACCATTAGCGTCACCGGGCCGTCGTTGTAAATCTCGACCAGCATCATCTCGCCGAAACGGCCCTCGGCGACGCGCACGTTGAAGCTGCGCAACGCCGTTACAAAAGAATCATACAAGCCGCGGGAGATTTCCGGCGGCGCGGCGTCGATAAAACTCGGCCGGCGTCCCTTCGAGGCATCGCCGTAAAGAGTGAATTGGGAGATCGCTAAAACCTCTCCGCCAACCTCCAACAACGAACGATTGAACTTGCCGGCCTCGTCGGCGAAGATGCGCAGGTTGACACACTTATCGGCAAGATAGCGCGCATCCTTTTCATCATCTCCATGGCCGATGCCCACGAGAATCACCAAACCCTTGCCAATCTCTCCGATGAGCTCGCCATCGACCGCCACCGAGCCGCGCGTTACTCTTTGCACCAATGCTCGCATCGAATGTCTTTCATTGGCCAAAATAAATCGCCGCCAGACCCACCAGCATGTCGGCCTTGAGTATGGCGCTCAACCGTCGCATCGAGGCGACGCACGGATCTCTCCACATTTGAAGCAGAACATAGAACATAACCGGATAAACTCCGGCGAGAATGATGGCAAGATACGTCCGGCCATAAACATCAAGCGCAAAGGGCGCGAGCGTGCCGATCAACAAAACGATAAAAGCGCCGCTAGCAACAACGCGCGCCTTCGTGATTCCATAAACAATCGGCAGCGTGCGGGCTCCGTCCCGCGAATCGCCGAGTCGATCTTCGATGTCTTTGATGATCTCCCGGCCAAAATGAAAGAGGAAAGCAAACACTCCCGGCGCGATTCCCGCTTGCCAATTCCCACCGGCGAGTGCGCCATACGCAAAGGCGACGCCGCTGACGAAACTCACGACCAGATTGCCGGACAGGGGTTGCTTTTTTAAGAGCGCGCTATACAAAACGAGAAGTGAGGTTGTGAACGCTGCCAAGCCGAAGAGCTGAATGCCCGCGAATATACTAAAAAAATTTCCAGTAGCAAACAGAATTATCGCCAGCAAAAGCGCTTCGCGCTGCGTCATGCGTCCGCTTGGCAAAATCCGTTGCGGTCGATTGATGCGGTCGATCTCTAAATCAAAATAATCATTGATGACGTTGGCGCCGGCGAGAATCGATACGGCTGAAATCATCGCGAGCGTTGCCTGCAAGCTCCACAAAGCGGGCTTTGCCAGAATTATTCCGAGAGCGACGGAAAGCGCGCCGATGAAAGCGTTCATCGGACGAATGATGAGAAACATCGCAACTGCCTTTCGAAGCATTCCGGTCATTTCAGGCTAATAGAATCGAAAACTCGGAGGGTGATTCATCTTTCAAAGATTCCCACCAGCTTTGCGCTGTCGATAATTTTCCCCTGCAACGCTGCGGTGAACGCCGTCAGCGTGATGTCAGGCTTCAACGACAAGCGCTCAACGTTCAGCGCGTAAAGCATGAATTCATAATCGTGCGGCCCGGAGCCTTTGGGCGGTTCCGGCCCCCCATAGCCGATATCGCCATAAGTATTCTTTAACTCAACCGCGCCTGCAGGCATGTCGTTTGGCGATGCTCCTTCAGCAATCGAGTTGATCGTCGCCGGAATGTCGATGACCAGCCAATGCACCCATTTGCGGGCGATGGGGTGCAGATCGACCATGCCGAGCGCAAATGATTTTGTTTCCGGCGGCGCGCCGTTCCACATCAGCGGCACGGAAATATTCCTGCCGCCGTTGACGCCTGAATGCGCATACTTCAGAGGCATCGGGGCGCGGTCGGAAAAACTGCGAGAAGTAAGTTTCATGTATGCACCTCGTTCTTCGGGTTTTTATTAAAAATAAATTCCTCGCCGTTGTCGATTGCATAAACCTTATCGCCCTGGGAGACCAGCACGCACGTTTCGATGACATGTTACAGCAGGAGCTGCTGGCTGAAGATGATATCAAACGCCTGCACGACGTTGCGCCGATCTTCATCGCTTGGGCGCTGAACTTGAGAGGTCGTTTCAAGCAAAAGCTCCAGAGACGTCGCGGTCAGGTTGGCAAAGTGCTCGGCAGCATCGTGTTGAGATCGAAGGCGTTTTGCCTCTCAAGAGATCAACGTGCCGTGCGCATCCGAAATGTTGTCCGCAAAATAAATTTTGGTAACGGCGTCGGCTTGGAAATAGGACTGTCCCGTCGAAGTGATAAAGAAAACAAACAAACCCAAGCTGGCAATCAACAAAGAAGCAATAAGCAGGTTGGTAACCGTAAAAAGCCGAGAAAGCATGGTTCACACAGAATGGATAATGAGTACGTGGCTAAGCTAACGAAAAGGTTTTAAATTAACAAAATCTTTTTGGGAACTCGTTCAGATCAGAAAGATGCGTAAACCTTCAAAACATAAATCGTTTTTCCATCGACTTTTTTATTTGTAGAGCAGAAAACAAGGTGGTGACTACGTATTGGGGTCAAGAGGTTTCGAATAGAAACTGAACAGCGCGGTCGATCATAACTTTTTTTAATTCATGCAACAATCCATTAGAAAAATTTTGCCCCATTTTGTCAAATTTTCTCTTGCATTATCGCAAAAATTTGTATATGTTTTGAAAAATTTATTATTGTTTCAATGATTTAACCATTTCCAAGCTGATTTTTTCAATACACACTGCGGCGATTCGGTTCTTTACTTCACTTACAAAATTGCAGCAAAGTGTATTAAATTGAAATTGTTTGACGAAATAAATAATAGGCGACGCCGAAATGATAGCAATGAGATTGACAATTTCTAGATTTCGCTGTCGCTATGAAGTACCTACCTGTGGAGTCCTGACCTCTGGTACGTGCCATATATATAGTGGTCGGTACCTTGTTGTAGCTTTCTATCTGCCAGCTACAGTTCAAAATTAATTCATCAAAAAACTTTGGTTTCCTTTTTGCCTTCTGAGGTAGACTCATTCTTTTTTCAATTTTTATCATTGTTTAAAAAATTCCGCATTATTCGGCTTCCGCAAGTAAGTAGATGGATGTTTAGGCTTGATTACCGTTTTCTTAATCTTCTTTAAGAAATTGCAAATCGGAAATATTGTCCCGATTTCGCCTATATCTCCAATTGAATAGTTTCCCCCGTCTATTGCGATGGGAGTTGCCAATTCGTGCCTTTTTGTTGAGGCGATCGAAATTCCTCTTGTCTCAGAGAGTTGTTGAATTTCTTGACAAGGCTTTTTGAGGCTGGAAAATCCTGTCACTTCTTTCGGCGAACTGAGAGAAGAATCTTTCATTTTAAAAGCTTCTTCCCATGCCCGTCGAAGTCGGAACTATCGTTCAGAAAAAGTCTCTGGCCGGGCATTAGGTTCGGCCAGACTATTTGATCAGGACTAAATCACCCTGGAGTAGTAAAATGGAAATACCTGCGAGGATGGTTCGGCGCCGTCCAAGCTCGCCAGGGATCGCGGAGCGATTTTTCTTCATCATCTTAGGGCTAAGTGTGTCGGGAAGCGCACTTGCCCAGTCAAGCTTGCCAACTTCGACGTGGCCGCTCTTTCGCCACGACGCGCAATTGACTGGGCGCGCCAACACCAACGGCCCGTCTACCCCTCACGTCAACTGGGTTCTCGAGCTTGGCGCAGGCCAGCTTGGCGCGCCCGTTATAGGCGCCGACGGCACCATCTTCGTGTCCGGCGAAGTTGACAACAATGTATATGCGATCGACGCCAGCGGCAAGCTCAAATGGCGCTTCGCATCGAGTTCGCCATTCTTAGCCTCACCTGTTGTTGGGAATAACGGCACGATCTATCTCGGCGACACCTCGGGCTTGTTCTATGCGATCAAGCCCGATGGCAGGGAAGATTGGAAAATTCGCCTCGGTGGGGGTGTTCGCTTTTCAGCAAACATCGGCAACGCTGGGACAATCTTCGTTGTTGCCGATGATGGTATGCTATACTCCATCACGCCGGATGGGGAAATCAAATGGCAACAATCCTTGAAAAGCACGCCACTGGCCGCTCCAGCCATTGATCCGGATCGAACTATTTACACAGTTGCCGGCGAATACATCGCCGCCTTCACACTGAACGGCGCTCTTCGGTGGAGAACCAGCTTTGCCGACATGGGGAGCTTGGATGGCGTCGTTTTCGACAATAACGGCAAAGTAATCATCACTTCACAATCTCTGCCGATCGTCAGAGCCGTCAGTGCAATGAGCGGCATACCGGCTTGGACATTTTCTTACCTTCCGGCGTGGGGAAACCCATCGCTACTGGCGCTTCTACCGGATGGCGGAGTATTCTTTGCAACTTCTATAGGCAGCCACCTTTTTGCACTCAATCCCGACGGCACACAACGCTGGATTTATAATGACAGAACTGCCGAGCTGCGCAAAGCGCCGGTGCTCGATGTTTCCAACAACATCTACGTGACCAACGACAGCCTCGGTTTGATATCTTTTTCTCCTCGCGGCGACGTGAGATGGAAACTGCCCGAGGTAAGAGGCTGCTATTCGCCTGCTTTCGGCACAAATCAAACCATCTATGTCGCCGGTAATCGAAAAGTCTTCGCCATCGGCCAGCAATCTTCGCATATCAGCGTGTTGGAAAAGCTATCCGGCGATGGACAAAGAGGTTGCGCCGGAAGCGCTCTCCCCACCGCTCTCGCCGTTCTCGTGAAAGATCAATACAACCGGCCCTTTCCCGATCAATTCATCCGCTTCAGCATCGTTTCCGGCGGCGGCAGCCTCGGCGATACTTTGGTCAAATCAGATCAAAACGGAATAGCGCGAGTTTTGTGGACGTTGGGACCGACTTCCCTGCCGCAGCAAGTTCGAGCGGCCGGCGCTGCGCTAAATCAACCTTCGGTTAATTTCAATGCCACGGCATCGATTTCGAAAGTGATCGGCGCCGGCACAATTGATTTCGGCAAAGTCGAAACGGCAAGAGCAAAATCGTCCGACCTCATGCTATCGACGGTTGATGAGTGCCCCATTCTTGTCCATCGCATTCAAGTTATCGGCGCAGATGCGAACGCTTTCTCCCTGGACACCAGTGCTCTGCCACGCATATTGAAAAGAGAAAGTCCTCTCACTCTCAACATTCGTTTTACCCCGCAACGGTTCGGTTTGCACAACGCGACTTTATCGGTTTTTCATGACCAGCAGGCTTCGCCGCTCATTGTGCAACTCATTGGAGAGGGCCAATGCACTGCCCCGCAGATAAGATTACAGAGCAGCTCATTGCACTTCAATGATACAGCGATTGGCGACACGCAAGGGATTTCCTTCCGAATGAGCAATGCGGGCTGCGACACGCTCGTAATTAATGACATCAAAAGCAACACATCGATTTTTCATCCAACCAACTCAGGCCTTCCATTCTCGCTGTCTCCCGGCGATGGCCGAAACCTGGTTGTATCTTTTAGCCCATTGGATTCCGTTCTCTATCTTGATTCGCTCCTCATCTCCAGCAACGATCCGAATGCGGCCATTACCGTGCTGCCGCTCAGCGGTCGCGGTAAACTACCGTGGACAGTTGAGCCAAGCGCCTTGAGTTTTGGAGCGGTTTGCAATTCAAGCAAGTCTATCATGCAGCTTGAATTGTGCAACGTCAGCAATCGCGAATTGCGGTCGAGCTCCATTACGATAGAAGGCGATCACTTCCAAGTTACGCCAAACGACACACCCAACATCCTTGCGCATTCATGCCTGAATATTACGGTCAGCTTTCGGCCGCAAATCATGGGGGCGGTATCAAGCGCTTTAACCATAAAATGGGCTTCGAACCCGCCGTTGCCCGATCTTGTCCTCCCCTTGCTGGGCGAGGGCATTGTCACCCAATTGGCGGGACCGGATACGATGCGTTTCGGCTCGATCCCGGTCGGTACGAGCGCCCGCGTAGACAGCATTTTTCGCAACGATAGTGACTGCGATATTATCATCACCTCGGTGACGGCATTCGGAACGAACTCGCAAACCTTTACTCCGGTTGCCATAATGTTGCCTTTGACCGTTGCCGCAGGCAAAACCACGCCGATCGGCGTCAGCTTCAACGCCAGGCATGCGGGAGTGGCGTTCGCCGAATTGCGCATCGGCACAAAAGACAACGCGGATACATTGCGAGTTGCGCTTTTTGCAAAAGTTACGGCGCCGGATATCGACGTCACCAACCGTTTTGTTTTTCCCGTTTCTCCATTCTGCGGCGACATAACGGCGCTTCTGCCGATTCGCAATCGCGGCGACGATTCGTTGCGCATCAGTTCGATCATCACCAGCGGAAATAACAGCGCGGATTTTCGCGTCGCCCAGAATCGCTTTCCGATTGTCGTGCCGCCGAGGGACAGCATTATGCTCGCGCTGATTTTTGACCCCCGAGGAGCGGGCAGTCGGCGAACAAACCTGATCATTTCAAGCAACGATCCGGACACGACCGCATCGAAGGCGACCGTTGAGCTAAGCGGCTTGTCCACCAACGGCGCCGATATCGAAACCCGCCTACGCACGGTGGATTTCGATTCCGTAATTGTCGATTCGAGCCTCACCTTACCATTGGCAATTTTCAACGACTGCACACAGCCTCTCGACGTTGAAGCATTCAGCCTGAATCGTTCGCCATTTTTTGCTTCCTTCGAACGCACGATCATAGCGCCTTTTGACAGCGCGGTGGTTTTCGTTACATTTAACCCGCTTCAGACAATTCTCTACAGCGATTCGCTGGTGATTCACAGCAACGATCCGGATGAAAACCCATTTGTCGTCAAACTGCGCGGCGTGGGCATTGCGCCGGATATCGATATCGAAAGCGATGGCAATCCATTGAGCGTTAATGGGCGAGTCTCCACGGTCGCCGCGGCGAATAAAGTATCTGCAACAACGCCTCTCACTGAGCTGAATTTCGGCAAAATCTGTGTGAAAGACACCGCGAGATATACGATCACCGTGCACAATCGGGGGGAGTCTGAGCTGCATGTTTACGAAATGAAAACAGGCTCGCGATACTTCCACATTTCGTTTTTCGGAAGTTTGACGATCCCACCGCATAACCATGCAAAAGTCTTAATGACGTTCTCGCCAGACTCCGCATGCGTCTATACAGACGTGTTGACCGTGCTGAGCAACGATCCCGATGAGAGTCCTTACTACGTGCCTCTTCGCGGCGACGGCATTTCTCCTTCGCTCGAAGTCGAAGCCAACTCTCTGGAGGAATTCAGGCAGGTACCGCTCAACTCGAGTGCACAAGGGTGGGTGAAAGTGATCAATCGCGGCACGCGGTGCGCCTTGAACATCGACAGCATGTATATAGATGAAGACCGGCAAGGCGAAGGATTCAGTTTTACGTTGATCAACAAAAGCGCGGTGCATTTGGACTCCGATAGTTCTATAAGCATTTGGATGAGATTTGCGCCGTTGGCGGAACGTGTGTATGATGCGCAACTGAGGGTGGTTTATAATAATTCGCAAGATACCCTGTCTTATCCGCTCTCCGGCGCTGGCGTCGGGCTCCGAGCGCTTCTCGAGGTATCGGCCACGCAGGTGGATTTTGGCGCGGTGCCGGTAGGCGAGTCATCGTGCGATACGAAGACGGTTTACATCCGAAATCCGGGGACCGACACGTTGCGAATTTCCGGATTAAATGCTGCAGGGCCTTTTGAAATTGACTTTCCGAGTCTTCCGCTGGTCGTCGCGCCGGGAGATTCGAGCCGAGCCATTCGTATTTGCTTCGAGCCTCATGACGCCGGCGAACAGAAAGCCTCTCTCATCGTCTCAAGCAACGCCGGACAAGGCAACGTGGCCCTGAGCGGAATCGGTGATCAAATTCCCGCCGCGGCGAGTATCTGCTTTTCACCCGAAGAAGTGAATTTCGGAAGAGTTGCGATGGGAGATAGCTCCATCCAACTCGTCACGATGACGAATTGCAACGACTTTACGGTTTCAATCAGACCAATTACCACCACGAGCAACGAATTTCGGACAACGCCGGATTCCGCCAAGCTTCTCCCGAACGAATCTTTTGCGCTCGCGATTATTTTTAAGCCGGCGACGCTCGGTCTGCGGCAGGGGATGGTCAGGCTTTCCGTGTTATCGGGGCCCCTCAAGGCCGATACGACATTTCAGGTAAGTGGTGAAGCTTTTGTGAAAGGCCAACCCAAAGTCACGGTACGCCCGAATCCGTTTACGCCGAATGGCGATGGCATCAACGAGCAAACGATTTTTGATTTTTCAACATACGACATTAATCATCCGACACTCAAGGTTTTTAATCTCTCCGGACGTTTGATACGCAATCTTGAATTTCGCGGCGGCTCGCGAAGGGAATTTGTTTGGGACGGCCTCGATGACGACGGGCAACTCATCCCGCCTGGTTTGTTTATTTACATCATTGAAGAAGACGGCCACAAAATCGAATCCGGCCACGTCGTCATGGTGAGGTGAGTAAGGCGCTAAGGCGCTCAACCTTAGAATAAAATTCTGAAAGTTTTATGTCGCCAACGGATGCAAAAGCGACCAACTGAATTGAAAATAGAATCCGTTGGATAATTTCTTATAAGCTGCCCGTAAGGGCTTGGATTTTCGGCTTGTCTGAAAATCCGATGTAGGATCTATCTCGACATTTCTGTCGCGATATGTACTACGTTCTTGATTTCATCGGACTGCAATTTCGTGCACAAAAGTTTTGGCGCCTCTGCCAAGGATGATGCTGCTATGCGAAGCATTTCAATGCACAGTCGAATGAGCTTGAGCGGCGTTTGCTTATTGCTGCTTATGGCCGCGGCAAATGGTCAACCGACCATTGCCCTTCCCATCGGCGCTTCCGCCGTCGATCTGAGCGACTCGCGGACGATTTACCTCAACCCGGCGGCGCTGTCGTTTCAAGATCCCTTTTTCATGGCGGGCGTTCGCGCTTTACATCTCGGCATTTCCTCCTCGGAATTGGCGTACCGACAGACTTTCGTGAGTATTGCCGCGCCGGAAACAAAATTCAGCCGTTTGGGCATCGGCGTGCGCGGGCAGTTTCTGAATCTGCCGATACTCAGCGGCGGCGGCGCGCAGGCGCTTGCCAGCTTCAGAGTGGTTGAAAATTTTGCCATTGGCGCGAGCTTTGGATTTCTGGCGCAAAGTTTCGACCGCTCGCAATTCGACAGCGAAGCCCAAAACGATCCTTTTCTCTCTTCGTTAAATTCAAAATTCGTCGCCGATTTCGGACTCGGCGCGCTGTGGAAGGTGAGCCGGTACTTGACGCTGGGAGCCGGGGCCAATCATCTTAATCGCCCCAACATCGCCTATGGCATCGTCGAATCCAAACTGCCCGTAGAGTGGAGTATCGGCAGCGTCATCGGCATGGGCTTCTTTAGGGCGAGCATCGGCTTAACGCATCGAGATGATCGCATCACTCCTCTCGTGGGCATTGAAACATTCCGTCCCGGCATGGGATTCGTAAAGCTCGGGGTCGGCTCGGATGCGGCTTCCTTCGAGGGCCAAATTCATGTAAAACGCGGCGTGAACATCAGCGCTCGTTATGAATATCCTTTAAATGATTTACGCCTGGCAAGCAGCGGCTCGCTTGAATTCGGTTTGGTATTCAACTTCCGGCGGCGCGCCTCGCTGCATGCGCCGGTGTGGCTGGAGCCGGAAATCTCGCGGCGGCCCAGTGTCGATCCATCGACCATTTTCGTCGTCGAATCGGTTTATGACACGTTGCTCATCGTTGACAAACATATTAAACGCAGTATCGATGCACTGATTACACAACAGGAGCTTGCCGACCTTCCGGAGGCTATGTTCACATCGTCCGACAGTCTTGAGCCGGATCTTTCCTACCTCGGCGCCGGGCAGTTTCTGACGAAGATCGGCGAGCTGCATGTCATCGAAGCACGCTCCGACGATCGCAAAGACAGCTTGGACATCGTGTATGCGATGGAATCGAACCACGCCGAGCACTATCTGGATTTTCTGCGCAAGCTGGCAGCGCGCCTGAACGACGATCCGACGTTTCGAACGCGCATCGTCGTTCCCTCTGACCTGACCCGCGCCAAGCTGCTCTTGTCTTACCTGTCGTTGTATTGCGACATCGACAATCGTCTGGAGATCGCGGTGCGCGATCAGGATTACAATCCCGGCAAAACCGGATTCAAAAAAATTCCCGCAGAAGTTTTTTATCAAACTATGAACGTCGTGGCGGATACTTTCAAGTTGCAAGTCAACGTGCCGGAAATGCGTTGGGGTATTGTATCGTGGAGCTTGATCATTGAAAACGCCACGGGCGAAGTTTTTCACAGCTATTCCGGGAACAATCAAATCCCGCCGCGCTATGTGTGGGATTG